>JAAUXU010136859.1_pt1 | contig 75655 bp, 59 predicted proteins | sample 7278151 | NCBI WGS metagenome assembly JAAUXU01 (sample SAMN14350113, study PRJNA611818) | marine sediment metagenome | isolation source: surface marine sediment (1.8m) | place: French Polynesia: Moorea | collected 2018-08
CTTTTCCGCGCTGCTTATGTACTGGGAGCGTGTTGTAAAAATCTTTACCACACGCTCTCAGTACATAGGCTGTGTCGTAAAGTAGTTCTTTTCTAGACCTCCTTAGAAAACGAAATGAATGCAAAATGAACAATTTGACGTAAAGATCTTTACCACACGCTCTCAGTACATAGGCTGTGTTGTAAAGTAGTTCTTTTCTAGACCTCCTTAGTACAAACGAAATGAATGCAAAATGAACAATTTGACGTAAAATATTGTTACTGTGCACGGTACTGATATAAGCAAGGCCTTGGTAACAAGCTGTGCGTGTAAAAGTATGTAAACTAACGCCCGCTTTTTTTGAGAGTCACCCCCGGTTCCAGCCAGGAGGAGAGAACCCAATCATGCTGGTGCGGGTAGTCAGACATCAAGTACATACGTACATTTGCCGTCCTTGCAGACATCGTTCCCGCAAGAGGCGGCCGTTTAGCCGATACGCAGCCCGACGGCGAATCAACTCGACGTTCCGAGACAAGACGCTGGTGGGCGACGACTCGAAGTTGCTCGAGGAGAAGCTGGAGCAGGTGAGCGACTTGCGCGCGCAGCTGAAGTGTCTGCTCGCCGACAACGAGGAAGTCAAGCTTAACCAGGAGGTGCTAAACACCAGTATGACAGCCATCAACCATCAGCTGTCTCTGCTGGCTGACGCGTTAGAAAAGCTCTCCGGAGGAGGACGCGCAGGTCTCTTCCGCAGGGTGTCACGTCTCTCTTCTTCCAACAACAATAACAACGTCAACAACAACAACAATAACAAGCAGCAGCGCAAGGCCTCGCTCGAGGGCATCGTGAAGCAACTCACCTCCTTGGCAGTGTCGATCTCCACCGACGAAGTGAGAGGCAAGGAGGCGGGGGCATGCTTGACGGAACAGCGCCTTCTGGACGTCGATGAATGCCGCCGAGGCAGCGGTTCCAGCCTGCCAGAGTATTTGGCAACCGACAAGAAGCTCAAGCGGACCAACCTGATGAAGAGGCGGGAGTCACAGGCGCTACTTGAGGGGTTAAGAAAGCTCAGGGGCGCCAGCAACACTGAGAGCGGACACAACAGCAACGACAATGCATGATATCGCTGAGAAAATAAATGACATACAGTTCGTAACGTGTTAAGATCGTGTATTAAAGCTAGCCAGAACAACCTCTACAACCGCAATGCACGCACTCTACAATCTTGCCTTCCTCCAACTTGGTCTTGGGTACCCGGCAGATGCAGTTGGTGGCGAAATTCGTGTCTCTTGTCTGAATGCATCGGAGGCAGCAGAGGTTTTCGTAGCCCTGTTTCTTCCACTTGGCGATCAAGTTGGCGTCCGCGATCTTGTTTTTCAGGCAGTAGTCGTACAGCTCTCTGCTGATTGCCTTTCGTCGGTAGAAGAGGTCGTAGATGTACCTGGAGCGCTGGTGGTGGATCTTAAAGATTGGCCAGAGCGCCTCCACTCTGCGCTTGCCCTCGTGTGATTCCGTTTCGGCTTCCCGCATCTTCTGCTCCAGCTCCTCCAGGGTCGGCTCGATCAGCTCCCAACCTTCGGGGGGACCCTTTTGACGCCTCCCGGAGGAAGACGACGCGTGGCGAAGCGCGCGAACCTTCGGCATCGTCAATGGCAGCGGGATGAGCGTCGAAGGCGAGATCTTTGAACGTTCTGACGGTCGCACTGGGAGGTTTGTTTACAGTTGATTATTCTTCCCGATCGTTTGTGACGGAACTTCCGTATGATTGAATCAATCGCTCAACCTCGAACGGTTTGTTTACGAATGAAAACACACTACAAGAATAAGTGTCGCCTCACTTCTTTATCACCGCCGCCGCCATGTCCCTGATGGCGAACTGTCGCCTGATCCCAGCTTACGCCTTCCGCGTGACTCGCCAGTCGCCGTCCGTCCTGCGCAAGGCGATCTTCTATCGTCCGAGGGTCCAGCAGCTGATCACCACCAAGTCCTCGGCAACTGCCTTAAGGGCAGTTCGCGCCGGATTCTCACTCGGTCTGGTGGGAGTCAAGGCCTTGGCGGCGACGAAGAAGTCGGAGGACGATCCCAAGAGGCTTATCCTATCCGACAGAGTGAGCGAGGGTGACTGGGACAATCAGAGGGACTTCAAGGAGAATTCATCTTTCGACTGGCGACAGTTTCTGTCTGTGCTCCGACCACACCTCTGGCACCTGTTCGTGGCCGTGGTGACTGCTTCGGCCGTGGCGATGCTGAACATATCGGTAAGACGGAGATCAACAGAGACGCAACATCACGATCCATTCTGACGGGGACTACATTGTGAGAAAGCTCTTTCAAGATTCCTCAACTGCTCGGCGGCGTGGTTGACATCGTGGCTCGGTACACTCGATCAGCAGGGACTGATGAGTCAAGAACCTTCCTGGCGGAGATCAGGGCGCCGGCGATCAAGATGGTCAAGCTATATCTGGCTCAAAGCGCTCTCACATTCGGCTACATCTACAGTCTGTCCCTCGTAGGTAAGGACCATCATAGACGCCTACGCAAGCGAACATAAAGGTCCCGTAGTAGCGGTAGCACCTTTTGACAGGTGAGCGCGTTGCTGCCGAAATGCGCCGGCGCCTATTCTCGACCATGTTGCGCCAAGACATCGCCTTCTTCGACGCCACGAAGACGGGAGAGATCGTCTCTAGATTGACGTCTGACGTGCAGGACTTTAAGTCCTCATTCAAGCTCTGCATCTCGCAGGGACTGCGCAGCTTGACGCAGGCGATGGGATGCGTCGTCGCTCTGTACCTCATATCACCCCAGATGACCGTCGCCATGGTGGCGGTCGTCCCAGGAATCATCGCTGCCGGCACGCTCGTGGGTTCAGGTCTCAGAGTGCTGTCTAGACGAGCTCAAGCTCAGGTATGTCACATTCATGCCGCAGAATTTGTTTATGCCAGTGCTTAAGTTACAGTCTTAGCTTTCAAGCGTTAAACATAATTTATGAAAGTCAAGATTGATGTCGGCTGCTTTAATCTTAGGCGTCCAAAGCAACGGCTGTGGGTGAAGAGTGCATCTGTAACGTACGCACTGTACGTGCATTTGCCATGGAGGACATGGAGACGCAGCTCTACGACCGAGAGGTGTCTCGGAGCCAGGATATGAACGAAACTCTTGGCCTTGGCATCGGGCTCTTCCAAGGTGCCACAAACCTCTTCCTCAACGGCATCGTGCTTGGCACGATTTACTATGGCGGTTATCTCATGTCGTCGGATGAGTTGTCAGCAGGAGATCTCATGTCCTTCCTGGTCGCCACACAGACCATACAGCGCTCACTCACGCAGATATCGCTGCTGTTTGGTCACTTCGTGAAAGGTAACGGGGTCCAGGAGCATCTCTGTCTACGCCAACACAAATCTCCATGCAAGATTCTTTTTAGGGATTGCCTCAGGTGCCAGAGTGTTTGACTTCATCAACATGAAGCCCACGATACCAGACAGGGGAGGAAAGACTATTCCCTTCCACTCCCTGATGGGCGATGTCGAGTTCAGGAACATTAACTTCTACTACCCCACTAGACCCGATCACCAGGTAAGCGCAGTTGAAGATGGGCCGAAATGGCGAGATCCACTGTCACCATCCGAAGGTGCTGACCGACTTCTCCTTGCGCATTCCTCCTGGTCGAATGGTGGCGCTGGTGGGAGAGAGCGGCGGTGGCAAGTCCACGGTGGCAGCGTTGTTGGAGCGCTTCTACGACTGCCAGGAGGGCAGCGTCTGCGTTGACGGGATTAACGTGAAGCAGCTGGACCCCCGCTGGCTCAGGGGTAAGGCGATTGGATACATCGACCAGGAGCCTGTGCTCTTCGCCACTTCTGTCATGGAGAACATTCGTTACGGCAGGCCGGACGCTGGCGACGAAGAGGTGAGTTCATTTCCCGTCTTCATTCTTCGGTTGATATCGATGTCACTTGAAAGTGCTCGTGATGTTTCAGATGTAAGACACAGATCTTTTGCAGGTGTACGAAGCAGCAAAGGCTGCCAATGCTCATGAGTTCATCAACCGCTTCCCAGAGGGCTACGCCACCGTGCTGGGAGAACGTGGCGCCACCGTCAGTGGCGGCCAGAAACAGCGCATCGCTATCGCCCGGGCGCTGATCAAGGATCCTGCAATCCTCATACTTGACGAGGCCACGAGCGCCCTTGACGCCGAGTCTGAGAAGATTGTGCAGGTGGGTTTGTCCCTCGGACGCGCGCACAGCACCACATTGCATTCATCAGTTTCTCCCGCAGGATGCGCTGGACACAGCCGCGAAGAACCGCACCGTGTTGGTGATTGCTCATCGCCTAAGCACAGTCCGGAAAGCTGACATGATCGCGGTCATTTCCAACGGCTGCATCAGAGAAATGGGCACGCACGAGAGCCTCAAGAGGATGGGCGGGCTCTACGCTGACCTCATAAGGCAGCAAGAACACAAGAAGGAAAGTGTTTGGTCACTTTAAACCTACGATGGAAGCCATTGCTCACTTTTGTAACTTCTAGAATGTGATTGACGGCAGTGAAGCCCTAATACAACAGATATCGTCATTGAACCTGTTCAAGTTGCAGGAATGGAGGATGTGATACGAGCATATGTACTAGGCTGCACCGTCGAGATTACTTAGTCTCACTAAACCAAATGAACAACATGCATTACTGTCGCAGCAATTAGACTCAAACCACTTAATCGTTGATAATATTCATAGCATTAATTATCGCTTGGATTGCTCACAATTTTAGATTATTAATGCGAAAAGGTAAGATATCAAACTGAATGGCTTTTGATCCCAAGTATCAGCCATGTGTCACCTGATGCATCAATCAGTGTAGGTTCACCAGTCATCGTCGTCTTACCTGTGGTTCTCCTTTTTCGGTTCTTAGGTTAATTAATTAATCAGACTAAATAGTCTTCATGAAATCTTCATGATAACATTTTTGTATGCAATGAAAAATCATCGAAATCCAAACTTTTCAGTAATGAAATCTTTGAAAAGCCACCGATTCACCGAACTCAATCAGCACTTGTATTTCTTGAGAAAAACAAACCTAAAGCTCAGTCGCAGAACATATGCATCACCCTGTAAGAGCTCTTGTGTAGTCGGTAACATGAGTTCGGAAGATTGCAATCAATACATTGTACCGAGGAATGCAAAATGCAGAAGGCAGCATCGTGTACATGTTCGTATAGTCTAAATAAAACAAACAGGAAAATGAAGGAGGGTGCCTAAGATGCTTAGCGAACTTAGGTCTTGGGTTTGTTTTTATCTTTGGCCTTGGGCCTTCCCATAGGCCTTTTCCCCTGACCACTAGGCTTGTCTCTGGCCTTGATGCACATGGGATGAACCTCTGCAAGACAAAAGAGAGAAGCAATGAATGTTACCTTGCAAACGAACAATCATATATGCGCAGAGCACATGAATGCAATCATCACATGCTATCGGTACCCTTGATTCATGTTCATGTAGCAGTTTGACTTACCGTCTTTAGGTGCCTCCGGCAGTAATACTTCTATGGTCTTGGTTCGCTTTTTCTTAGCAGGACTCACGTTCTCTTTGGCATCCGAGGAAGATCGTTTTGAAGTCACATTCTCAGAGTCCCCTTCCCCTGTGAAAGAGTGGCCACTTATAATGCCAGGAGCCAACTTTGTCAAGAGTAACAATGACAGTTACATGCGGAGTAAAACTTCACACTTGATCCAGGGATGACACGTAGTCAAACTTGTCCTTAACCTCTTTTGAGTGTTCCCCATGCAGAAAACTAGTCTAAAACTAGTTTCTTATGTTGGGAAAAGCCCTCTGCATAAATGGCCTTGCTCTTGATAAAGTCGGACTTCCAAGGATGTCACAACGACCATAATATATGTGAGCACGCCTCAACTATTTTTTAATGCTGACATCCTTTCCAGTCTTGAGTCTACAAGTTCTACGAAGTATTGCCGTAGTTCCAGCTAGTGCTGAACATCTGGGGCATCTTGATCCTCGACTTGATTGCTTTATGCTCCCTCCAGGCTCAGACTCGAGTTGTGGTAATTTTTCGTTATGCTGGCTTTAATTTGATAAAATTTCAAATAAAGTTGGCAGTCTCAGGTACCTCGACGACCGAAGGTTCCCTCCATCGTGTATATTGTTCACTTTAGCAAGGGTGGCCCCGGACACCGTAAGCATACACCAGCAAAAAGATCGATGGTGCAAACCCCTTTTCAGAGCTACCTTGTGCAGCACAGTGTGACTCCAAACACTCTTTAGACTATGTGTAACACTCTATAGGCTCTATATTAATCGAGGAGTGTTGCAACAGGAACTGTCCAATAGTTAAACAAACTAAGACTTTTATCTAGACTATAATGAGAGTTTCTCCCAGCTGCAAGAACCCATAGGTTATTTCTTGGTTGCATTTCTTCTGACCCACGCTGTATGCAGCATAAACACTCCAGCATACAGTAGAAATCTCTATGGACCTACCTGGACCCCCACTTGGCCCGTCCACTCCAGGCACCCAATGTTCCTCAGGTTCCTCGATTTCGGGGGCAATGGGCAAGTAGAGAAGTGAATTCGGATCCTCTTCTTCCTCGTCAGAAGAACAAAAGGCGGGAATGGGGGCGTTTTTGGCTACGTCAACCTGTATAGGGAAGAACACTCTACTAGGTTTGGGTCAGCCATCGACAGCGTCCAAATCCTACCTCGACATCGTCTATTCTCTCCTCTTCGTTCATCTGGACACTCTTATCCTCGTCCTCTAGGTCGAACTCTGACTCTCTTTCTTCATAGTCCACATTTTCGTCCAGCTCCTTAAAGTCCGGAGCAAACGCCGACCAATTTTCGATCTGCTGTTGGGCCCAAACAGTCACTACTCCTTGCGATATCGAAGCCACGATGGGGCGGCATGGGTGCCACTGGAAAGTGCATGCAGTGCTTGGACGTCTGCTCAGAGGTAGACAAACAAGTGGTTGTTGACCATGCTCACCACCACGTCGAGTAAGATCTCTCCCTTAGTCCCGTGCAGGATCTTCATGAGTGTGCCGGTCGACTTCTCCCAGATATAGAGCGCGTGCTGCCTGGCTGAGCCAGCACAGACGTACTCGCCGTCGCCTGAAAAGCAGCACTTCTTCCACATTGTTTTATTGACCAGGTCTTGGAGCTTTTGACCAGGCTCAGGATCTCTGGAAGAAGCACGGATGTCATGTGATGTCATTGAGGCAAGCAAGCAAGAATCTTACTTGTCCCCCTCCTTGATTCCCAACACGTCTGTGGTCCTGTAAATCCTGATCACCCTGTCTGCCGTGTTGACGAGGAAGCTCTTGCTCCGTCTGGCAAACTCTATACTTTTGATTGCGTTGGAACTGCTGGCAGAGGCACCAACCTGCAAGTAGTATTGAGCAGATCTTAATTTGGCCTTAGCAAGAGCTACATGATGGACATGTACCTTGAAATTGGACACTACTTTCTGTTCCTCATCAGCAGTGACGATAAGAATGCGTCCACGCGAGTTTCCACTGAAGATGTGCGTGCCCCGATGATCATAGGATGCCACTATTTGAGTATCAGTCTGTCCAAGAAGCAAAAGTCGTAGTGTGAGGAAGTTCCTTTGAAATGGTTATCTCACCTCATCCTCCAAAGGTAGGATCTTGTGCGCTCCATCCTTGAGGTTGACGACAACAGGTGCGTGCTTCATGGGGGAGACGAGCACTTCGAACTCTCTTCGCGGGTGGAACTGCACCTTGAGCACTGGTGAAGGGAATCGAAACCGCTGGTCACACTCGCCGGACAGCACGTCCCAGACGCTCACGTTGTTGTCCGTGGACGCGCTCACCAACTTTCGACCAGTGCGCGACCAACTGAAAAATTTTACACATGAGCAGCACTGATGAAGTTGGAACGCCTCCTAGTCACATCCAACCTGAGGGCACAGATGGGGTGCACGTGCGCCTGCACAATCTTGGCGATGCCCCTGGTGAGGAAGTCCCAGATGACGATCCTTCCGTCGTTGCAGCCCACGGCCAGGAGTGTCCCGAAGCGATTGAAGTTGAGCGTAAGCGCCATGGTGATGCAGTCCAGGCTCCCGTCATTTTCCTCGGGATAGTTCTGACCGAACGACTCTGCAGAAGAAATTCGTGAGCAGCGGGGACCACGAGTGTGTCACTCCCACGTCCCTGGACCCGCGTACTTACCGAGAAGCTCGATGTTCATGTTGCCTTCGAAGTCAGTGTTTTGGCTCCTCACCTCGGCGTTGTTTGGTTCTGAGCTGCGCCCGCCCCGCAGCTCTTACGCACCAGGCGGAGCAGTTGTAACACGGGACAGAACTAGCGCCACCTGGCGAGGTGCAGCTCCACTCAGAAGTACAGTCAAACGTTGATGTAACTAATGCATACTATTGATATAACGTTGCTATAAGTAATGCATACTATTGATATAACGTTGCTATAAGTAACGCAAACTATTGATATAACGTTGATAAAACTAATGCATACTATTGATATAACGTTGATATAACTAATGCATACCATTGATATAAGGTATCGCTCTGCAAACCGATTCTTTTATTCTCGATATGACTGGTCTCATCTCAACGTATAATCTCAATGTTATATCACGGTCTGACTCATGGTATTTTACAAGAATGTAAAAATCTTATGCTTTTGATTACAGAATTGTGTCATTTTGCTCTGCAGCAACGATGTTAAAGTGCTTGTACTTGAAGCTTTTCTCCTTATTCTTGCGATGAAACATTCTTAATAAGTGTAGAGTTGTCCAAAGATCTGAAAAAAGCATCCTCATTTGATGATGGCAGCTAATTTCATCTTGAATTGTCTTTTACCAAACAGAAAATAAATAGTTATAGAAGAAGAAAATGCCCCAAATGTTCCTTTTAGGATGAAATACTGAGTCATTTTTTGTTTCATATATTAAATATCTACTCAGACTAATAGTGCAAAGTGAGTTTGCAGAAACAGAGAACAGAAATCTCCAATCCTTACAATCACTTTTTTGACCTTGCAGTTGAACTTGGATAAAATAACTCCACTTAAGTAAATAACTTGGCATCCGTAGTGTGGATGAAGGAGCAATGGCGTCCCAGTCACCTTGAAAAAGTCACGGAGCTGAGTGCTATCAACTTTGTTTTCAGTCCATGTTGGTTGGACATGATGAAATCTTCCAAGATTATGCTATTTCAGCACCATAGGATAACTATGTAGGATTTCTATATGACTCTGACACCCATTAGTGTCAGTCTCGAACATGAAATTTTAATTGCTCGGTAGAATTTCACTTGAGATACAAGTAGAAATGTCATATTTGGCTTATGATCACACAGTGTCTTCCTCCTCTACCAGGACCCCTTCTTCTTCAAGCTCAGTCTCCCAGCTGGTAAAGTTGGCGGCGGCGAGGGTCTTCCTGACCTCTTTGACTGTCGTGTCATCAACATGTGGTGGCACCAGTATAAATGCAAACCCACCTCCGCCAGCCCCGGTCAGTTTTCCGTGTAGCTTACACTTGCGAGCAATGTCAATGATCTCTTGGAGTCTCGGGTGGGAAATCTTCAGGGACTCCAGAAGGCTTTGGTTGTAGTCAATCAGATTCTCCAGCTGGTGATACTGATCACTACAAGTTCCCAATGTGCTCATCTCCTCGAGGACAGTCAGGCAAGTCTTGCTCACAGCATCCATGGCAGACATGATGGCGTCAACAACAGCAGGGCAATCATCTCGTTGACTTCTCACAAACTCCACCAATGGCTTTGTACTTCTGGATACGTGAGAGTTGACTAGGAGCAGCTTGAGCTTTGGTAAAGGCGCCCGAGACATCATAATCCTACCACAGAATACAATCACTCCGCCAAAGGTGCTGACATTGTTGTCGAGTCCAGAGGCATGAGGTCCATGCAAAATGCGCTCAGATAACTGAGCCATTCGACAGATTTCTTTCTTGTCAGGTTTGCATCTGCCCACAATCCTCAGGAGGCCGGTGGCCAGACAAACCGAGAGAGCGGCTGAGCTGCCTAGTCCAGCCCCAATGGGGATCTTGGATTCCACCTTTACCTTGATGGGGATGGCATCCTCAAAGATCATGCACAACAGATAGAAGAAGCACACGAGTGAGGGAAGTTGCAGCTTGCTGTTGCTCTTCTCTTCTGACTGCAGGAAGTCCAAAACACCCTCTTGGAAAGCCTGGATGTCTTCCATAGATTCGGACTTGGGCTTGTAGGCAAACACCCTACTCCTGACCTCGTCGCAGGTCCAGCCCTTCTGCACCCCAACATCAGGGAAGTGGATGCAGATGCAGTCCTCTTCCACGTTGGGTCGCAGCTCCATTTTGCTGCGAAGGCCAATGCTGGCAGCGATGGCAGTTTTGCCGTAGACCACCGAGTGCTCGCCATGCAGAATGATCTTTCCTGGCGCTGTCACGACGAAGGGCTTGAACGAGGCGAGGGGAGCCGATGGACGCGGCTTCTTCGTGACAGGCGCGGACATGACTGACTAGAAGCCGGGAGAAGTAAAGCAAACGAGCGGATTCGGAATCGCTGTCCTCGCTGAGGCTTGTTCGACCTATGCAGCTATCACAGTGACTCCGCCATATGACACATCCTGCACTCACTGGAACTGGCAGACGGAGGACATGACCGACGGGCTTTTCAGACGGACGAGCTCGCGTAGCTGCTGTTTGGGGTGAGCTGATCAATCGGTGTAGTGATGGCTCGAGCCGCAAGATAAAGCTCCAAAAGACGAGCCTTTTTGCAATGTTGTGCGCGAAGAACGCATGGGTTTAAATCCTGTTATAATCGTTGTTATGATGATCTGTAACAGTTACTCTCGTCACTCACAACACAGCTATGAATGACTTTTCTCATTGTGTCCACCTAGTGAGTTGTTTTAGTCCGGAACTCTTGTTCAAGGGCACTTCTAGTCACATTTTTGAATATATCTACTGCATAACTATTTTAGATCAAGCTACTATAGAATGATTTTAGATTATACGTCTCTAGTTATCATGGATGAAAAGGTTGCTCAACGCCTGAAAGCAGATTGACGCTGACACGGTTGAGGACGGACATGACGGAGCACATCAATGGCACCTCTAACTTGAGCCTTGCACTAATCGAGGCTGAAATGGCGACCGCTGCGAGATCAACAGCTGAAAGGAGCTGCACTGGCACGGGGCCACGGCCACAGCCAAGTGGACGGACCAGAGAGAAGAGGACGGGCTGCAGAGCAAGAGTGACTGCTGTTTTGCACTCTTCGCCTTCATCCATTTTTGTGTCTTGGTCGACTTTTGCTCGTCCTGTTCGACGATGGCCTCCTCCCGCCTGGTGGCTAAGGCGCCTCCAATGTGGAACGCCCGGCGTCAGCTGGCGGCGCAGGCGGCCACGGCCGTTGCCACCAAGACCCTTCCCAGCGCATCCACGGTGTCGCAAGAGGCCAAGGCGACCGCCTTGGACAACGGCCTGAAAGTGATTTCCGTGGAGACTGATCCGTCGTCAGATCTGGCCACTTTGGGCGTAGCCGTGCGCTCCGCGTCGCGCTTCGAGACGTACGAGACGCTCGGGGCAGCACACGCTTTGAGAATGGCCGCTGGGTTGGGCACCAAGCGGTTTACGCAGCTGTCCATTACCAAGACTCTCCAGCAGGCTGGGACAGGGTTGAAGGTCAACCAGGGTAGAGAGCACATCTTTTACGCGGCTCAGATGCAGAAGTCGGTTGTGGACGAAGGTGACTGTTAGAATAGCATCCCAAGGCCGAAGTTCGTCCATGAGAGTTTCTTCTTTCAGTTTCCGATTATCTGCTGGACGTGGTAGGCGGCCAAGCCTTCAAGTCCTGGGAGATCGAGCGCGAACTAAACGCCTCCTACGATTTGACGGTGACCAACTTTGAGCGCCTCAAGGTCAGTCTGGCAGAGGTTTCGCCATCCGACTGGGCCAAAGAACTGTTGCACAAGGCCGCCTATCGAACCGGCTTGGGAAACTCCATGTACATGCCGGAGTTCACGGTGAGTCACGACTCACAGTCTGATACTAGGTCAAAGGTGGAAGCAAGCGTCTTGGATCACTTTAGATCGGCAATCACCAACCCCGGCTGCTCAAGAACTTCTACAGGGAAACATTCACTGGCCCGCGCACGGCGATCGTCGGCATTGGAATTGATTCAAGGACCCTTCAAAAGTACGGAGAGGCGCTTGACCTTGAGGACGGCAAAGGTCTCAGCGGTGAAGTCACCAAGTACTACGGCGGTGAGCAGAGGAAGGACGCGGCGTTGCCGAAGACCTTTGTGTCTTTGGCAGCCGAAGGGACCAGAGCAACTAATCTCAAAGAGGCTATTGCCGGACTGATTTTGCAAAAGATCTTGGGTAAGTTAACCTTGCTGAGGAGCCGTGAGGACCACCAGACTACTACTCTTCATGGACGTTTTCTTCATGACCAGGTGCTGGATCGAGACTCAAGTACAGCTCCGGGAATGGAAGGTTGCAGAAAGCCTTGAAAGAAGCCCAAGTATCAGGCAGCGAAGCCAGCAGCTTCAATGCTATCTATTCCGACAGCGGTCTGCTGGGCGCGAACATCGTTGCAGCCCCTAAGGAGGCTGATAAGGTGCTTAATGCTCACGCTCGTCAAGGCGGAGGAGATCTAACGTTCGTCCCATAGGTTGTCCGCACGGTGGCCTCTGTACTTCGATCGCTGTCCGCCACTGCCGAAGAAGTGTCTGCTGCCAAGCGCATGGTTCTCATGGATGCGTATGATGCACTGCTGGACAATTCTCTGGTCAGGGCAGAAGACTTAGCCCAACAGATCTTCTTCTATGGGGAAGTCATACCTGTGTCCAGGGTGCCCCAGCTTATCGACTCCGTGCAGATTGGAGATGTGCAGGTACAAGATCTGAGGAGACTGAGAGGTAGAGCTTGTTTGAATCTAACTTTCATAATTTCAGGCCTTGGCGAAGAAGATAGCCGGAGGAAAACTTTCCCTCGGAGCTTATGGAAATCTGGCCAATGTCCCCTACTTGGACGCTTTGTGATCATCCGTTCTAGGATCACCTGAAGGAAGCATTGGTCGTTGTGACTATACATGAACTATAAAGAGTCCAAACTGTTACTCAGGTTGGCTTCGGTAGAGAAAAAAAGGAATTTTGTTGCTACTATTACGGAAGCGTTTGAACCGTTTCAATGTGCACTTCTGCCACCATCAATCTTATTGTCCTGGTACCAGCGTGGTACCAGGCACGGTCTTAAAGCATTGTGACTTGTACAGCGCCATCGTTCATCCGACAGTGCAGTTCGCAAAGCAGTGATGACTCTTGTCTTGCGTGATATGCACGTCCCTGACCTTCCGGAGGGGAAGGGCGAGGAAGATCTTTGAAAACTTACTTGAAGCCAAGATCTTCGCCAGGCGTGCTTAATGCGACTAAGAAAAGCTTCTCAGTCTGTATAGGAGGTGGTATCCAAGGGTAAGGTTTCTAGAGAACAAGTCTGTAAAACTGACCTGATTTGTTTGCCTTAGGTAATCTTTGCTTTAGTTTTTGAAGTAGGAAGCTTTAAAGAGAGTTATCTTTTCTTCCGGAAACTCCTCTCAGAATTTGATCTCACGACGTCGCCGAGACGCTGGGTCAGGATGTCTGGCGCGCCTTATCACGTGATATTTTTGGTCCTATTCCCATCCTTGACTTTGAAGTGTATGACTCCGGACCGGAATGTCACTCTTTGTCATGATGTCCCAACAGGGTCGCATTGAACTTATTGAGAATCATCGAGGGCTACCACGGAGTTGTCATCGACTACGCAAGCCCGGAACCAAAGGCCAGAAAAGGACTGGGTTATGGTAGCGACCAAGGCAGGACAAGGGCTCCCTGAGCCCGGGTTCCACCGCCGAAGCGCACAGTGCGGATACTCGGAATGTAACTGGCCGGAACGTGACCACTTTAAGAGGCGCAGTCGATTCCACGGTGAACAACTACCGGTAGAAGTTCACGTCACGTCATCAGGGTGACTGAGTACGATGGAGTCACTTTTTCGGACCACAATTAAGTTCACGATACATTGCGAAACATTCCTTGCCACAACTTAGAATACGACGCTCTTATTTTTCCCGACAAAGCTTCTTTCGGCAACTTGAATACACCACGGGTATAAAGACAGCTGAGTACATCTCTCCACAGGTCTCATACTTATCGGACACGACCACAGGATAATCGTCAGCCACAGGTTCACCAACTCGAGGGGCCACATCACAAATGGGGGGTGGCTGCATCTCTCTGCTGACGGATATCGTTGCGTACCTACTTCATGGTGTAAGAAAGCCATCCGAAGGAGGACACGTAGAGCACCGTGCATCCTGCTGACACATTCGTACTTCACCATCTTACTGGCCAACGTCCACCAACACGTCGTTAACAATCATTAGTGCTTTATAACACTTAACCAGTTCCGAGACAAGTTCCACCTCTTTCGGAGGCTACACGAAGGCGAAGATGCAGGGACAAATGGACCAGAAGTCACAAGTGTTGTGACATAGCAATTTGGTCTGGGAGAAGTCCTTCCACATGTGTCTCCTCAGCAATTGCAATCTGACGATGGACGTAATTTCACTCAACTCCCAACAGCAGGTGCTTATTCAAGCCAGTACTTTTTGCCCGCATCCAGTTTGTTCTGCTTCGCAAACTGAGGGTTGAACTGGGAGTTGTACTTTCGCGTTGGGAGAGGCAGGTCCGACTCTTCCACTTTCCTACTTGCATCCTCATCCGGGTTCTCTCCGTTTAAGAGTCTTTGCGCTCGGGCGCGCTCCTTTTTTTCTCGTTCCAGTCGCTCCAGTCGCAGTCGTTCCACCTTTCGACGACGCTCTTCTCGTAGGGCGGCGGCTGCCTCCTTGCTGTCGGACTCGCTCGATGATGACGATGACGAGGAACGTTTCCTCTTCCGCTTTTTCGACTTCTTTGACTTCTTTGACTTGTGACTCTTCTTTTTCTTCTTCTTATGCTTCTTCCTTTCTTCTAACGGGGATGGCGACCGCTTCCGCTTACGTTTCCCCTCGCTCAGATACTTCTTGACGCCGTCGCACGAGAGGTACCGGCGAAAGTCGTTCAGCGGATCCTGGCTGTCCTTGAGTTTGCTCTTGCCGGCCTCACCTTGAGTGGCCGGCGAATCTTCCTCTTTTGCCCTGTTCTCCGGCAGCTTCTCCCACCAGGGGCGATCACCGGTCAGTTCGTGAGTGTCCTGACCCAGGTACGTCAGGAGCCCAATCTTTTTTTCGTAGTCCTCCTGCTCTCGTTTCTTTTCCTCCTGGCGCTCTCGGTTGTCCGTGTGCGTCGTCTCACCGTCCTCTAGGTCTTGAAAGAAGTTGACGTGCTGCAACCTCTCCTCTCGGGTGTCTTCTCGTGCTTCCTCCGGAGCTACCACGAGCTGTTGGTCGGGTTGTCCGGTCAGTCTTTCTCTGGCCTTGCTCCTCAGGAGCGCCGTGCGAGCCTCCTGTTCGGCCAGCAGCGCCCTCTGCTCCCGCGCCTTCTCCTCCTCCGCCGCCTTGGCCTCGTCGCGACGAACGCGAGCGATGTTGTCCTTGGTGCGGACGTGCCATCTAAAAGAGGTGCACAATTGTAAATACAAGAGACAAAGACAACTTGATTCGTTGTTGACTACCTCTTCTTCGGCAAGATGTTCATGACCCCGGAGAGCGAAGGTGTAGGAGAACACCTGAAACGTTCTCAAAGAGATTCTTGGAGATGAGCAATCGGACAGACCAACGTAAGAATAGGATCACTGGAGGACCGGTCGTCCACTTGCCCGTTGCCCCACAGTAGTTTTTCTCTGGCCCCACGTATGCAGCTGCTGGCTGCTGACAACAGGAGTGACTAGAGGCGGGCCAGGGTTAGGCCCGACCCGTCAAGTCTCGGGTCGGGCCCGCTGACGGCATGACACGGGCTGGTCGAGCCACTTTCTTCCGGACCGAGATCGGCGGCCCAAGAGCCGATTTTCTTTGACTGATGCCAAAATTGCCGAAGTCCATGCTCATGCGGTTCTTTTTTCTTAGTTTCTTGTTTTTTTTAAAAAAAAATTGTGCACTGTCTCTCTTAATGGTTGTGTGATTTTTAAGCTTTTGGTTTACAGGTTTTAGATTACTCTTCACTAATTTTTTGCTGCAGAGCGTGGGGGCGATGTTGGGAATGTGGACAACGAGGACAACGAGGACCTCGTGGACAACGAGGACAAGTATCACCTGAAGCTGAGAGTGCCATGGACGACACCGACGAGTGCTGTGGCACTCAATGATGCAGACTGGAGGCCGCGAAATCAACGTAATACTACGAGGTTACAGTCAAATTTTGCATTCTGCGGAAATGTCTCAAGGACACGTACCTGTGTCCTCCTTATAATATACCCTATGCTTGAGCCCAACTCAGTGTCCTGAGCAGTCCTCAACTCTTCTTGAACCCAGTGGCCCGACCCACCGACAGAATGTCAGTTACTGCTGCGATGGCCAAAGTCTTCTCGTACTGACAAACCCAACACACTGAAACTAAGAATCAGTGCTGAAATCAGACCAAGAGGACACCAAAATCCTCCCCACAACGCCCTCAAGAGCTGCATCGAGCACAGGGTTTACTTTACCTGCTTCAAAATATCGAGCTTGAGTCGAGCTGCTGCACTATGGCTACATATGGACAATCCCACTACAGTGTACAATTAGATGTGGACCCTATAGTACTGCACAAAACTGATGGGCTGACTGAACTGTAACGTTATATAACGTAAAGGGACAGGGCGGCGTTACTGCGGTGCCACAAGGGCTTCCACGCCATCATGTTGTCATGAAACATTTGGCTGGCAGCTCTGATGATCAGCTGAGGCTGGAGCAGCAATTGCAACAGCAGGACTAACAGCCAAGGAAGCTGTATACTTCCTTGACTAACAGCTCACCAGTCAAGTAGTTGTTCAGCAGGCACCCAAAGGAGGACTACTCGTTCGCCTACGGGAGTCCCGAAGGAAGTCTGCGTGTCGTCGCGGTCACCACTGATGGCGGCATCCGCTGGGCTGCTGCTCTTGAGGTCTGGAACGGACGTCTTGCTCAGACCAAGGAGTCTCCCGACTACCAAGTAACGACGACTCGAGGGTGTTATTCACTGGTTTTTGTTCTCCGCTTCATCCTGTCCTTCTCTTTTACTCGACAAAACAGTCCCTGCGGTGCCCGTGGTCGCCGCCGAGGGCCTCCGAGGCTGCTGGGCTATACCAAGACGCAGGTGCTGGACTTTTTCATGCGCACTAACGCCGGCATCTGCGCCGCCGTCACATTCTCAGTCTTCCCCGTTGTTTTGCTCTGGACCTACCGGTATCAAACCGTCCTGAAGCCCAGGAAGGAGGAGGCGGAGAGGAAGCACATGGAAGAGTTACTTTCCGAGGGCAAACCAATTGAAATCAAGTCCTAGAGTCTCCTTGAATTTTGCTCAGTCAACCAAGATGGCCGCAGCGGGCAACCCTTCTCCGATCGTCCAGTACGTAGTATTGCGCGCCGACCTCATGACAAAGCTCGCCTGGAATGTTGGTGCTGTGGTCGCTCAGGTAAGGAGAGTTTTCTCCCTGACGTTGTTGAGCACGTTCCATTTAAAGTCTTCTTCCTCAGGCTGTGCATGCCTCTCTGGCCTCGGTCCATCTTCACTACGGAGATGACACCACGCAAAAGTACCTCGTCGACACAGATCGCATGCACACGGTTGTTCTCGAAGTAAGAGCTATTATTGTTCTATGTTTCCAAACAGCCAAGAAACAAGTGCATCCCCCTGGAGATGCCTATCTAGTTCAATGTCTTCCATAAGCAAGATATCCCAAATCTTTTTCTAGTTGTTCTAGCCTGTAGGAACAAAAACTCAGGGGAAGTCAGCAGCAACTACATTTTGCACTATATCTGTTCTATATAGTCGCCATATCTAAAAGTGTCGGAGCTGCATCGAGTGTTCACTTGACAGAATTTAGTGACATCCTTGAGCATCTTTTCTTAGATTCCGGACGAGTCAGCCATTAGAAAACTCTCAGCTCAGCTGAACGAGAGTGGCGTGGACCACAAGCTGTGGACTGAGCAACCAGAGGACTACCCCACCTGCTTGGCCACTAAGCCTTACCCCAAGGAGGAGGTGCAGAGACACTTTAAAAAGTTCAAGTTGTTCAAGGGTCCCCCACTGGCAGTGACGCCAAAACAAAAAGACCCTGCTGCTCCTGGAGGAACATAGACAACTGTGCTAGATTAGTGGTCTAAATGTGATTTCCATGGGCCGTTGTAGAAAGCAAGAAAAGTTAAATATACTGTATTGGATAAAAGCGATACAAGATAAGTGTGGAGTACACCCGAGTTCTATACGTACCATAGCGTAGACACGAGGATGTCAACACGTTGGACTGACCTATTGCAAATTCTGCCTCTAAGATTGGGATCATGTTGGGAGTTGATCACGGAGAGTCCCATGTCGAAGTGCATTGGGCACAAATTGGTTCCAATGCCAGCTCTGCAGCACATTGTTGGGAAGGTTTTGTGACTTTGGAAGTGTCAGTTGCGATAGAAATGTTGAAGGAGAAGTTTTTGTTTTGTAAACAGATGTTTTCAGGCTCGCTGAAGTGATTATGTCCTGATGTTGCTCGTTCGTTACCGCCGCCACCACTACCTGATTGCCATCCTCTTCCTCCTCGTCTTGAGTGCGGTGACGTTCATCTACAAGGTCTACCTCTCCAAGCCTGCTCCTCGCCGCTGTCCCGAGACGAACGATCACGAGTCCGATCTCGCTCCGAACGTTGTCCACTTCGTTCACCTGGTGCAAGGCAACGCCACCGACCTCTCCTTCGTCTCTCTCATCTGTGCTCTCGCGGCGTTCTTTAACCAGAAGCCCGATCGCCTCGTCTTTCACACGAATCATGTTGCGCCGGAGCTCTCTTTGGTGAAGGAGAAGCGCTTCGCTCGACTCAAGTCTGTCGTGGGAAACAAGCTAACTCTCAATCGGGTCCGCCGGCCCACGCACGCGTTCGGAAGGCCCTTGGGGAATATATATCACGCCAACGACGTCCTCAAGATCCAACTCGCCTTAAAACACGGAGGACTCTACATCGACCAAGACACCTTTATCGTGCGAAGCATTGATGAGCTGAGGTGATATACATCTATAACCGCTGTCTGTCACTCCTCTTTCACTCTGATCTACTCTTTTCTCTCAGACGTTACGAGACTACTCTTGGTTGGCCCAAGGATCAGTTCATAGGTATTCAGTTCATTCTCTGCAAGCCTGGCGCCGCGTTTCTCCGCCTTTGGCAGGAGAGCTACCGCGACTACCGGCCTTCGCTTTGGTACTACAATGCTGGCCAATATCCCACCGAGCACATCCTGTCACGGTGTCCAGAACTTGTACACAGAGAGGAGGTATTGTTGGGTGTCCAGGATTTGACTGATCGCCTGTACATGCAAGACTGGGACGGTTGGAAAGAGTACTACGCGGTGCACCTACTTAACCGACACAGAAACTACCGTGTAAATAGGAAGTTTGAGGAGTTCGACGAAGAAAACATCAAGAAGTATTACAACACCACCTTCGGTCGGATGGCCAGGCTGGTGCTGGAGAAGTTAGAAGAACAGTAGCACTGGTCCACATTTCCAGCTATGTCCTCCGAGTCCGTGGCCTCTGAAGAATTCAGGTGCAAATTTTGTGACAAGGCGTTCCAGCGACTCTCCGATTTGCGTCAGCATGAGAGGATCCACACGGGCGAGAAACCATATCAATGCTTGGTGTGCGGCAAGTCTTTCAGTCAGAAAAGCAACCTCAAATCACACGTGAACAGCCACAAGGTATGAAAATATGAGCTTATGTCATGGATGATGACTCTTACACGGGTTGAACAGGTGTGGCCGAAACCCGTCAGTCGCGTCCCTGATGAGAACGTACTGTTGAACTCTGATGGAAAGGACATCCACAAGCTCTACGCGTGCAACTTCTGCGACTCGAAATTTCTTTCGCATCTGCTTTTCAGGTCTCACCTGAAACTTCACTGTCATGAAAAGGTGTAGTACTGAGTCTTTGTGGACATGTAGATGGCCCTAATCTCATGTAGCTAAATCTTGCAGCGCTTCCAATGCACTCTCGATAGCTGCGGTCTCTTCTTCGAACATGTAAAGGAGTTTGTGGCCCATCGCTCCCAGGTCCACGAAGGACGCCCAGACCTGTTCACGTGCCAGATGGGGTGTGGCAGCCAAAAAGTCTTCACCGACTTGGACAGCGTGGCCTTGCATCACTTCAGTCATCGCCAAGGTTTGAACCACCACACAGGCGAAGAGGAAACGAAGGGAAAAAAGGAAATCTTCACCTGCACTGGCTGCAAAACATCATTCTCCACTGCCAAAGGTCTTCAAACACATGTGATCGCTACGAAAGGTCACTGCAGTGTCAGCAAAAAGTGCTGCTCCATTTGTCAAAAGACTTTCGTTAATGACAAGTCGCTTAGGAGTCATTTGAAGTCTCACCATTCTGCCTCCAAGCCAACTTGTCCTCTTTGTCAGAGGGTTTTCTCTCGCGAGTCCTACTTGAAGTTGCACTTGCGCTCGCACACGTTAGAGATACCGTTCAAATGTCCCGAGTGTGAGCGCGGCTTCAGCCGGAAAGACATGTTGGTCAGACACTTGCGCACTCAGCATGCAGAAGGCAGGAAGGCCTTTGTGTGCGACGTCGATGGCTGTGGCAAGGCGTATACCAGGAGAGACCACCTAAAGGAGCACTCATTCATTCACACGAGGTAAGCGCTCTTTATGGGGCACAATCAGGTATATGTGCCTACAGCATCTTAAGGACTGTATGCACTCCTCCAGGGAGAAGATCAAATGCCAGGAATGTGACGAAGGATTCCACAAGCACTCAGAGTACAAGTATCACCGGCGGCTAGTGCACAAGAAGAAGAAGACACTGCAGTGCCTCAAGTGCCGGAAGAAGTTCAGCCAGGTTTGTGGCGCACTCCGATGACCTCTCATTTCCCGCACTAAAGTTTCATTTCTCTAGGAGCTCGAGAGACAGAGGCATCAGCGCGAAAAGTGTAACATCGCGCACCAGTTGCTGGCGGTTGTCATGGACGACCCAAACGATAGCGAGGCAGTCACAGACTTGGTCATCTACGAAGTAAAGTCGGACGCCAACGCCGCCACCTACAAAACGTAGAACCAATGCCAGAAAACGCTTCTATAACTTGTTTGGCACGATATCCCATCGGTCGCCCATCATGTTCGACGAAGAGACCTCGGGACCATAATATCGTTTTATATAGATAATACTAGCACATCGCACCCGCTTCGCTGGGTGGGTAAAGTGCCCTGGCCCCAACAGACAGAGTACATAAAAATACATGCGTATGTAGTCCCCTTGTATGCACTAAAGGCGTATGTAATAAAGGCTAAGCTACATGCGCCGGTACTACATCAACGATCTAGTCTGTGACGTCCAGACGCACGCACGAACAGAGAGACAGACAGAGAACATAAAGTCCTCGCGCTTCATATACATAGAAGATAGATGTAGTATGATGGTGCACTGCAATAATCAGTTTCTTGTCTTCAATAACACCTCAAAGCCATCCTGAAGGAACTACTGAATAAAGAGTGCTGAGAGAGCGCTGCTTTTCAGGGTGCCAAGGCGTAACCTTGGATTCAGGAGTTTCAAAATTTGTTGAGGCAGTTTAACAATACATCTCTTATCCTTATCCTTGTGGCTTCACTGTCTCGGTCTCCATGGGAAATTATGTGGGTTTGCCTGGCCTCAACCTGAATTAGGGTATCTTGACTGTCCTGAAGTAAAAATAGAATCAAAGGATGTGACTACATGTTTAGGTCAACAAATATGCAGTCAGGGGCAGGATTAGAACTTCTCCTGCACCTTCAATCTTACCAGATGAATCATGGCACAGCCACTTGACCCATTCTCCTCATCCTGTTCAACTCTGGCATCGGTGATCCCCAATGCTGACAACCTTTGCACAAACTCAGCCACAGAAAGTCGACCGTAAAGATACTCTTGAGGTTTCCGAAGCCTTAAAGGCACAATTGAAGATGTAGAGGATGAGACAGGCGCTGCTGAAGCCGGCGCAATCACTGCTGCCCCACCACTACTACCACCACCACCTCTTGACTTGCGCCTCTTTGAAGGAATCTCCACAGGCTTGTCCTCAATGTCACGAAGTTCAAATCTGAAAATCAAGGCAGAAGAGTCAGTCATGACATGAATTAGCTGAGATGGTATGAATTTTGCACACTTGTTGTTAGTGACGATGAGGTTCCCAGTGATTGTGGCAACTGCGATTCCAGGCTTGACCTCTACAGGCACGAGTTTGGATGCCAGACGAGGTTCGATTGCAAGAGACTCAAGCTTGCTTTGAAGTGGAATGTGCACGGTGTCATACCGACAATATGTGTACTGTGGGATATCCTAGAGAGACAAAAACATCATTTTTTATTCATTTCATTGCTTACAGTAAAAACAAGGGGGGCCATCACCATGTAAAAGTACTCTTACTGTTTCAATAGATAGTTCAGTCCTATTGGGCATCCCTGGAGGTGGCCGTGTGTAGCGCTCAGGCAGAGCAAGGCATGCAGGCTTCAAGTCACGGATCAGCTTCTTTGCCTAGGACAATGAGAGAAAAATGTTACCAAATTATGTGATTGATCCCTTGAACACTGATCCTCACCTGGTTAAAGTTCAGTCCAGTGTCAATGGGGCAATGTGTAACCTTCATCATGAGAGGCTGGAAGGGAGCCAACGCACTAGTATGGTTTAAGCTGGGCTCTGTCCAAAAGTAAGACAGTGTTTCTCAATTCAGTGTTTCTCAATGAGTCAGGAAAGTGATACCTGTGAAGACAATGGCATTGGCTGGATTTGATCCCCAGAGCTCGATAAAGTGGATGGCGTCACCGAACCTGAGGCTGGGATGTCCACAAAACATAACACAAGGCTGAGAGTAAACCCACATCAGTCATTGTTGTAAAGGAGGTGACAGCAGATAGTTCTAATTTGTTCTATTTGAATGGACGAACCTGCCTGTATTCATTGCTAAAGTTCTCATCATGAAGAGTCCTGAAGCTCTTCAGCCGGCCAGTCCTGGACAAGTGGCCATGAGGAAAGGGCTCCTCAGGAAGGTACACCCTGACAACAAAAGTGAAAAACTCTGATGGACTGACAGTATTACAAATGCAACTCCAGTAAACAAACCTGCTCTGCTTAGCTGCTGAAAGCCACTCAGCCATGATATTGGAATAGGCAAGGGATGAGTCCGCCACAGGAGAAACAAAGAAGAGTGGGATTGTCGAGAGTCCATGCAGATCCATCTGTCCAGCCAGGCACTCAAACAGGTCGTAAGTGATTCCTACAAGAATGATTGTTATTTCTATTAATAATCTTGTCTTTATTAATTTATAATTTCATTCATTTTAGTGAAAATTTGATTTTTATTGACGTTAAAACTGCTGCATGCATTGCTGAAACCATACAGCTCGACATCTTTTCTAAGATAAGCAAATTATGGCTGACCTCATGAAATTGTTCACAAACCTGAGGGGTAGCACGGAACAAGGACATTCCCACCCTGCCTTGTAGTCTCCACCACAGTCTTGCAGAACTCCCCAATCATGGGATCAGGATTTTGTGCTGGTGTTTGTGTCAATGCAGTCAGAATAAGGCAGTCAGCATGACGCAGGGGCGCTTGGTCCATGGGACGAGGATGCGTTGTCAATGTCGAGGAACCACTCACATACACAATCCTCTCAAATCTGTGAAAGAGTGGATTTCTAATGTATAGATAATTATCTCATCTGCACATGGACAAAAAAGTCATCTACTTTGAAGATATAATCCAATTGCTAGAGCCCAAGCAATATCCAGAGCTAGCTGGTGAGACCTCCAACAGACCAAAGATGTCCTTCTTCTCACTGTAGCCCACCAACGTCACTCTGGACAGACAAGACTCCATCTCTTCACGGGTGAAGACTGGATGCCTGAAAGAGTGACATTAATTATGTCACATCAGCAACATTTTCCTGAACTATTCCTCACCATCCATGTGGGTTTTTGACGTCTGCAAGTGGTGCTGGAAGTGCTGCAAGTGCATCCTTCCATTTGGCTGCACGCTGCCCCTTGCTCGTCCTGCCCACAAACTCCAGAGTTTCTTCCATAAGCAGGCGGCCGAACTGCAGAGTTGGCTCTGTCAAGAAGATGGAGCCTCGAAAGGTGGGATCTGAAGTTACCAGTGGCAGCGACAAGAGGTTTGTGTAGTTGGAGATGAGAACTGCATCCACCTGGCAGGTAATTCATAAAAAATACACAGACTTTTTTCGTAGAGTTTCGTTTGTACCTGTGAGAGGTCAGCTAGAGCCAAGTCTGGGGTCTCAAACTCTGGCACGGAGTCCACAAAGACAAGCCCACTTGAGGGGTTCTCTTTCAACTCCTAAAATTTATGACACTTTTAGACTTTTCACTATTTAAGGCTGTCAGTTCTGTTCTCACCCCTTCAATGCCCCAATCCTGCCCATCCTTGGTGGCAAAGGCTGTCATCCTCTGCTGGTGCTGGCCTTGTCTCTGCACCAGTGGCAGTGGCAGAAAGTGGAGGGCCGAGGACATGTCCATCCCACAGTCCAACATAAGTGTTACCCCCTTGTAGCGCAGCAGGAGACATGGCTTGTTCGGGGAGCCACTCAGGCAAGTCTTGAAGAAGAGAGGAGAAATGAGCAGTTTCTTTGAGTGACAACAGAGTCACAGCAGGTTTACCAGCCTCATCTTCGAAGAGACTCTTAGCTTCCCTCGGGGTCCAAAGACACCAACCAAGCTGATGGACAACGATAGCGTCTCCTTTCTCCGTCTTTTGATCTCGTTGGCTTAAAGCCTCTCTGTCGTCTACCGGATAGCAGCTTGTGTTCAAGAACAGTGGAGAGACGCTGGGCTCGGCACTCTTTCACAGGTCTTGCGAGCTTATGAGGCCAAGCCTCCGTCAGCCATAGCTACGTAGTGGCAGGGGTCGGAGAACAGGTGGTCGTGTTGCCGGCAGTGCAGGCGGTGCATACACTTGAGCGCCTTTCTTGGCCTCGTCAAAGAACCAACTGCTGATACTGTTCTTGGTTATGTTGATAGATGTGTTTACATTTTCACCAGTGTGCTGTGACTAGAGGAGCGATTTGAGGGACAGAAATCACGTGACCCGGGGATCGCTCTGATTGGCCCCGGAAGAAGACTCAAGAGTAAAGTAACTTTGCACCATCCTGTTCACCTTTGCCGCTCTTTTGTCTTGCCAACTTGAACCTTCTGCCAAGCAAAACAATCTCCTCAAGTGATTTCTGTTCCCCAAGAAAACTACTTCAGTCGACCATTTAGTCTGGTATGATGGCTCACTGATTTCCACACTTTTCTTTTTCACTCGGAAGATCTGCGCGGTGACTCCCGCAACCTCTGCTATGAGCCCTGCCCAAGTACATGACACCACTGTCAGACTGACGGCCTTTGATGTAACGAAAGCTCATAGACGGTGTCGTCTACATTCTGTGGCGCAGAAATGTCACATGTCTGCTCTTATGAAGCGTGCAAAAGTTTATGGTTAAGTGACAGGCGCACTCATCTCCTCGTGGCCGCTGCAGACCGTCGCGAGGTCAACACACACTCGTGCACCTGGGATGTACTCGACAACCTGGGCTCCTCCGGCGAGCGTCCCATGAGGGGTTCTGTTACAGCCCAAAGAGCAGCTTTCAACGCGCAGCTTTTATTTTTATTTGTTGGCAGGAGTCGACCATACCAAGTCCCATCCGAATGCCCTCCTTGGCATCAGAAACGATTCCATCTGAACAGGATCACAATGTAGGTAGATATTCAAGATCCAATACATATTGGCCATTTACAATACGAGAAGCTAGTCTTCAAAGGATTGACTCTTGAGCTCGACCTCAGAGTCAAAGCGTTGATGTGATTGCGCAAGTCATTTTCTTCCTTGAACGCCTTGGCTCCCAGCTCAAGAGTCTCATCACTGAGGTGCAGCGAGAGATTGAGACTCAGTCACATGTTTGCTGTTACATCTTTGAAGAAGACTACGCATGTCTTAGTGTCAAAAACGGCTGTTCCTTCTTTATTTTTTATGCTGTCTTACATTACATTGAACTCGTTGCTGTTTCTTCTTTTGTCTTCGTATATTGTAAATCCTGGCATTTGTTGTTCCCAAGTCCTGAATCATTAGCTGTCGTCTCCACTTCCTTAGCAAGGAATCTGCCTAAAATCCAGGCAAACTCCTGTACAAGGGGGAAAACCATGACTGTTAAGAGCCCTGCGAATCAACCTCACTGTCCTTCACCTCTAGAGATTGTATCCCCTATGTTGGCGTCACCACCTCCGTCAGGCGCGTCGTTGAAGGAGATGCCCACGGTGAAGGGCTCGGAACAGTCTGCGGAGAGGAAGTAGAATACCATTCCTGAAGTGTATGGGCAAATCTCCTCTCGTCCTTGTGCCTCTTACCGCAGACGGGCACGTTCTCCGTGAGGCTGTCGGCAAAGTTGAGGTTGGTGCCGCAGAACCGATTGACGATGGGCTGATTGCGGGATCCAGGGATGCACTGCTGGGTGCCTCCTGCGCCATAATCAGGGGTCATTTTTCTTTCGCCTGATTCTGTAGATTGGTCTTGATATAATTTACCGCTAATGACGATGAAGTCCTCTGAGCACCCCGCATTGTTTATTTTGGCACCCCCCAACTTGCCCACCAAGGGTGTGAAGGCGTCCGTGGTCATGGGGCATACCTAAAATGACTCAACACTGATGAACCAGAGTCTTTGGGTGAAACAGGAATCAAAACGGGGCAGGATCCTGATGGCGCATAAGTAACTCACCCCTTTTATGATAACAGTTTACATCTATGCAATGAACCTGGTAAAGGATGCAGCAGAATCCCTCCTCCTGTCGCATGCAGATGCTGTACCTGGGCGACATCAATTTCGTAAGACGTCTTTAAGTGCATTTATATCAATGTTTATAACAACATGCGTCTTTACTCTTGGTTGGGCAGATGCGCCTCGTTTTCGTTGCCAAAATTGAACGTCTGGATGCGGCCCGTCGTCCCGGTCACGTACTGAAGGCAGGAGTCCGGAGGCCTGCGCAACAACTTTTGTTTGTAGTTGTTGTTGCTTTCATCTAGTGTGTCCTGATCAAGCACCTGAGTGGCCCGTCGCATTCGATCTGGGTGACCTTGATCTCAAACATCCTGGTGTCGCCCACATTCTGGCCGTCGAAGATCCAGGCCAGGGTGGCCGTGTCAGTGGACTCGCTGCCCATTTCCACGTATACTTCAAAAAGTTGACCAATCACGGCGAGTTTTGTATAGGCCAACATGAACAAAGCTGCTATGACCACGAGCGTCTCGTCCATCTGGACGCATTTATTCTTTCAATCCACTATTGCGGATTAGTTTTGGACCCCACCCGGACCACGATTAGAAGTGGACGGATCATTTGGCTGCGACTGGGGGAAAAAGACCCAAGAAGGAGCCACGCGAGGGCACGAGAAGTAAAAGTTTTTTTAAAAAAGGTCCAGTTTCCTGACTTGAGGGTTGTTCCAAGGGTGACGGATCAGTCGAGGTTGGTTCACTTACTGTGTTCTCCGCTGTTGATCCCACATATGGTTGGTATCAGTTGGCCTGAGCTTGTCTGCAAAGACGCAGTCAGAGTCGCAGTCTTTGTGCGATTTGCTTTGCTCCTACCGTGACTCTGAAGACGTCATCGCAGTTTAAGTCGTTTTCCGTGTCATCTGCATTGTCTTCAATGCTTTGCCCCGTGCCCAACAGCGTGAATGACTCAAAGTCCAGGCGGAGGGTGCACACGTCTGTAAGTGTACCGTGTGAGTCAAAAAAGAAGGCTGTGCGTGACAGTGCCCAGTGGGAAAAGTGAGACCAGTGCGACAACGACGTCATCCTGACGAATGCTGCCAACTTTGACGCATCAGAGCTCATGCGACTGGAACTTTAGCAACTTGGCTCAGCATACGGATCTTAGAGTTAGATGCTTCTCATACGCGCTGACCATTTCTTTCAAAATAGATGGATTTCTCTGCGTGAAAATGTCCGCTCAATGTGTCTTCGGATACTCACCATTGCTGCACTTCTGGACGGTGTACATGATGTTCTGCAGCTCAGCGGCGTCCAAAGGTCCTGGGTAACCCACGTTCTGGATGTAGGTGCAGTTTTGGGTCACGGTGCCACTATTATCGTTCAGAATGAACACGCAGCAGGCACCGAAGCTGCAGCATGAGACATAAAAAGTGCCCCGTGAAGGAGTGTGCGTACAGTATGTCAAAATCAAAACGTATGTAATCTTTTTAATAACTGAGCATTAATGCTGAGCATTTTATTATGAACCGATACCTCAACGAACGTGTGTGGGACTAAAAAAAACAAGTACTGCTGTCACCTGGCCGCGCAGTTCCCGGCGATCATGCCTCCCCTGTTGCTGCACTCGCTGGACGTCAGGCAGGTGCCGTTGCGGTTATTGCCCCTACCCCAAATTGTGTATAAGCTTGAGTTCCGTTCCACTCACGTAGCAAACTCAGTACTTACCCTGGTACAGTCGAGGTACTGGAGCACGGCTCGTTGGTGAACTGCACGATGGTGAACATGGAGAATACTACAAGAAGGTTACCCACTCTTGAGTGAATTTCATCCAAAGCTGGCACAGAAATCCTCACATTTTCCAGTTCTCCTATTGCTGTCAGCCGCGGCGGCCGCCGCTTTGTCTCCGAAGAACTCCTTGGCAGCGGTTTCCTTTTCGCGGCGGCCACTGCGGCTGCTGCTACGGCTGCTGCCGCGGCCTCTCCTGGCAGCCGCGAGGCCGCACAGGAGTAGGAGAAAAAGCAGGAACAATTTTACGACGCGCATGATGTTTCTAGGTTGACTTTACAAAGTAAAAAGTTCGTGAAAAGTGTAGTGAAGGAAAGAGATAGAGAAGAAGACAGACTTGAGAGAAGACTGAGAAGAGACTGAAAAGCTTTAACGAACACCATGGATGCATTTTCTCGCAGATAAAGGCATGGTTTCGTACGCCAATTTCGGACGACTTCATGGCCAGAGACGACATGGAACCCATCCTTCACATGGTGTGGAACGTGGCTGAGGTGAAAACCTCTGGTCCGAGCTCGACCACACAAAAGCCTCCCTCAGTTTTCTGTCTGTGCGTGACCGAATCACTGAACAGATCTTTAAACATTGTGTACACATTCGGCATCACCTTTTTACCTCTGGCAACTCTACCAATTCAGTCTCAATACAGCGTCGCCACACGCACGCACGCACGCGCACCCTCATACACACACGTGCTTGCGAATAACTTCGTGTAAATGATGAAGGAGATACTGACAAGATTTCCACAGGCATTGGTTCAATGAACTCTCACAAGTCCTGCCAAGTTGGCGAAATAGTGCACGCAGTCGCACACAAGGGAGAGATGAGTGGAAGAACATAACAAGTACTGTATAAGTCCTAAACTTTGTCGCTATTGGATGCGGAGACCGCTGAACGGCGTGGAGATGTTCTGCGTCAAGAGGCTTCTTTGCTTGTACGGCTTGCACGGTCGCTGCTCGCAATGGGTCACCACGAGCCGCGGCGAGGGGACGTGGGAGTCGTCATTGACCTCGAGGTTGTCAAAGCTCACAAGCTGCCACTTCCACCCTGGACCTGGCTTCGGGTCGGGCCGGCTCAAATGCGAGCCAGCCCGGAGAGCTGGACGGCCCAAAGAGCCCGGAATACGAGCCGAACGGGCTGGCAAAAAATGAACCAAGCGAGCTTTTTCCTAGTGTCATTTATAACGAATATTTCACAACATCCGGCTGATGCTTGATCTTCAGTAGTCCAGTCGTAACTCAGATATCGACACCAGAGGACTCAGGTACCCCTCCGCATCTTCAGATCTGTTAACTCGAGCGATGACACTCTGGAAATAGTGGAGTCTGAGCGAGAACACGTTTCTCATCTCCAATTTTCTTGTCACGTACCTCCAAGTCTTCAATGTGTGCCATGACAGCCAAGAGTTGCCTTTCCAGGTCAGCTGGTGATTTGCGATCCTTCGTACTACCAAGACCCTTCTTCTCATCTCCGGGCAGGAAAACCTCCATTGAGGGATCACAACATAATGTTATTTGCAAATCGTACGAAATGGTCTTGCTCCTTCTTACCTTCCTGGAGTTCACATACTGCCAGAGGGTGAGGATGCTCAATTTGATGTTGGCAAGGTTCAGCTCTTTGTTCAGTTGTTCTTGTTCTGCGCAATCACAGTGTCATTGTAAAGAGCATCAAGCCCAACGATGATTTTACCCCTCACCTTTCTGGTCGATCAACCTCTGCTTTGAGTCCTTCTTGGCCTGGATTTGGTACAGTGCATCCTGCAGAGTGTTCTGCTTGGAGCTAAAGTTATGTGGGTCCCACACAAGGAAGACAAGAGTGTCGTTACAACACTGAATTGATTCACTTCCTCGCACAACTTGCCTGAGCTGTAAAATTTTCTCGTTCTGAGCCTCTTTGAACTCCGCCAGTTCGGTCTCCTGCACGTGCACCTCGTCCGTGAAGTGCTTGAGTGCGGCTTTGGCGTCGTCCCGGGTGACAACGAGCGTCTCGCACCTCTTCATCAACTCACCGATGTCCTTATACCTGTCATTGCCGAATGCTTTACACTTCTTTATTGGTTTGCCCGCTAGTCTCGTTTACTCCGAGCGTGTAGGCCAACAGCGCTTGAAAGCACACTGACAACTGCGGCAAGTGCCAAAGCGCCTAAAAACGTGTGGAAAGTGCTTTTGCACACACCACAGCATTAGGCGGCTACAATCAGGGTCCGCTGAGCCCCGGGACTCAGTGGTTCCAGCGTGTGCACTGTACATTTTGTGTACTGTGTCTCAGGCATCGTACGCCTTGATGATTTTGACGTTGGCTGACTTTAGAGCTCTTTTAGAAAATCGTTTAGAAGTGGCCGGATGTGAACCTCTGACCTCAACGCGATGTTATGCTACAAACATCACTTTTAAGAAGAAGCACAATTTTGCATCTAACAGCTCCTGCAAAGTCCTGTTTGTAAAGTGAGTCTTCCCCTACATGACGCATATCCTGATCGTCATGGACAGCACGACCGTACCTGTTTCTGCCTTCGCCCTCCACCGCCACCACCTGCTGGAGGTACTCGCGAAACACTTCTCTTTCTTTGACCGCCGTCTCAATCAACTCCTAAGACAACATCGGGACCGTGGACTCAAGCAAATGTCAGGCGTTTCCGAGTACCACCAACCTTGGCTCTTTTAAACTTTTGTAAGTCAGCAGTTTTCTCGTCGATCAGCGTTTGCATCGAGTCCTGATATGCTTTCTCCTCCTGGCAAGTTTTCTCTCCCTCCACCACCTTAATCTGCTTCTCCCGGACAAAGTTGTTGTACTTGACCAGGTTCTTTCTCAGTCTCTCCTGCTCTTTCTGAACTATGCGAGCTCTGGGGACAAAAAGAAAACCTCATTAGGCAATAAACTTTTCATGTGATCGCTCGACTCTTTCCTTTTCCTTAGTCTCTCTATCTTGTCCTTAAAGGCTGCTTTTGTCTTTGTCAAGGCCTCTTCAGCACTGGCCAGCTGCTGCCTGGTGTCCATCCTCTCCGCCTCCCGGCACCTCGGCATGGGGACAGCCGCCTCGTGGATGCTCCTGCGCATGCCCAAGGAGAATGCTGCAAAACGTTCGAGTGTGAGGTGTGCTGTACCAGCGGGACTTCTTCGTCAACCTTTTCGAGTTGCTGCGTCTCCGTCGTCGACGTCCTCCCTCTTGGCGTTCAGAGAAAACATGAAGGCGAACTCGTCGTCCATGCTGAAGAAGGCGCTCACCGTAGTATTGACAAAACACCTCGTCTGCTCTAGGCATGCGCCGCTTTCAGGTTCAGGCAAAACTTTGCCCTGGTGGTTCCGAGGAGCCACGAATCAAACATATGACGACACAAGAGGATCTTCTTACTCCTTCGTGCGCTCCCACTGGCACAAGGTGCCGGAGGAGCACGCACAAAGTCGTCTTGGACATCCTGCTGATGTCGAGGTTTGGTGAATAAAGGCAGCCAACTTTCGCGTCTGTTCAATCCACGTAAGTACTGCATACCATGCTGGAGAGAGGACATGCATAGTCTAGATTATTACCATTGAGATCTCACAAAGTGTAATTTTTAACTGTGGGATACATTAAGTGACATTAGTGCGCTTATGATTAAGGTACGTGTATGACTCTTTGGGCCTGTCCCTGTGCTAATTCTTGGCAAGCACCAGTGAGTTCGAGTCAAGAGTTGTGAGCCCGACTCGAATCAATGGCTCGAAGACATCTTTATAAAGACAGGGTGCTGAAAAAATCAGCTGGAGAGACAACCAAAACAAAATGTCCTCCTCGTCTCTAGCGGACGACTCCGTCCCGCTGCTGGAAACCCTCCTGAAGGACAAGATCGCCGAGGGAGAGACGTTGCTGTCTTCTCTGGCCAGGCCAGAGTTGACTTCGGTAGTCGGGCTACAAAAACTTGAGAAAAAGATACGCCAAGAGGTCAAGTTTCTCCGCAAGTTCGAAAAGAAGCGCCATCAGCTCAAGCGCGAACACCTCCTGTGCAGCAACTTACAGCACCTGAGCGCGGTCGCTTCTGTCCTGTCCTCATCCGAGGCTCCGGAGGCAGTCCTGCAGTCATTCACCTTCGCCGACGGCGACAGCAAAACCAGGAAGATCACGGTCGACATTGTGGGCAAGGATGGTCTCGTTTGGACTAAGGTGAACCTCAGTCGGGGTGCCACTTGGTCACTGCAGGTCTGAGAGAGTACATACTGCAGTGACGAAGCAATTCTTGCATTGAATAAGGGTCTTATGATGGGAGAGTTGAAACGAATCACTACCCCTGTAATGTCCTCGTGATCAGAAAAGTTGCCAATGACCATCTCGCATTCTTGCTGTCTTAGGTAGTGGCGCGGAATCCTCGTGCGCTGGACCAAAACTCCCGCGGCCGCGGCAGTCAGCAGTTCGGCCAACGCTGCATCCTAGACCACGTGAAGGACTTCCACGCCTGTGCTAAACAAAATACCAGGCTGTTCCAAGCTCCCGAGGTCGTCTTCGTCTTCCACAATGGCGTCTCCGACAGCCTGGCCAGAAAGCTAGAGGCCAAGGGTCTCGTTGTCAAAGGAAACGTAATTCCAAGCACTCAATATGAACTGGACCAAGAGTCTTCCAGCGATGAGGAAGAGGACAGTGAGTGTGAAAGCGAGAAAGATCACACGGTGGCGTCCGAAGTCGAGCTCGAACCCCTCGACCCTACTCGCCTCAACCTCGACATCACCGCCATGATCGCATACGTGTCCGCCTTGACTAACGGGCACGCTGACCACACATTTCCAGGTCAGCCAGTGCTGGCGGAGCAAGCGGCTTGGGAGCGCCATAGGCCGGTCAAGCCCGTGCTGGATGCGCTCTTCACCGGCAAGCGGCTGTTGTGCTGCCAATCGGCCATGTCCGACTTCCAGACCATCCTGAAGACTCTGGGCGGAGAGGGCGAGCGCAAGCGCGCCCACCAACTGCTGGAGCGAATCGAGGTTGTCGAGGATATGACATCGCCGAGACTGGCGCTCCTCGACGTAAGCGGCAAGATCAAGGAGCGCTCACGGGCCATCTTCGGCACCGGCGACAGCTTGGGCGTGGTCACAGTAACGGCTAACTTGGGTTTCGTGCGTGCGGCTAGGGGACAGGGAGTGGACCTGACTGTCGTCCTGCATGAGTCCAGAGCTCTCACCGAGGACAAGATGAAGAAGGAACAGCAGAGCGAGGACTGAGCAAAATCATGGACTTTTTGTTATCACATTGTATTATTGATTCATCAATCATGATATAGTGAGCTTGTCCAATCAATGTATTGAGGTTCGAAACCTTGGATCCTTCAAAAAAACCCATTGTTGTGGTATTTCTCCTTTCAGGCGTTTCGCACAAATGTCTCGGATCGAGTTGTCCAACTTGTCGCAGTACTTGAAAGCCTCAGGAGGGAAGTGCCCTCCTTTCACGAAGATTCCTGTGCTGGATGGCGAAGCGCAGTTGAGCTATGAAGACTTCTTCAGGAGCTTCATCCTGCTCAACGTTCCTTGCCTCATCAGAAAGCCTTGTCTGTTAACTGACTGGCCTTGTCGAAGTGATTGGAGGACGGAAGAGGGCAAAGCTTGCATGAAGCATCTCGTGTCCATAGTGCCCAAGGACTTGATCGTGCCAGTATCTGACTGTCAGAAGAAGTACTTCAACTCCCAAGAGTGCAATGAAAAACACTTCCACGAGTTCTTGGAATACTGGAACAACACGGGGTGAGTGGACGAGTAGATGCAGTAGGCCTGGGCAAATATCATTGTGCATCGTTGTATCACATAGTAAGGTGTGTCTGACCCAGGACTTAATTCTTTGTTAACATTAGCTTTCTGGAAAAGGCCAACAATGACTTTTGCTTTCAGTTTCTTTGTGTATGATCCCCCCAGGTGCTTTAAGTACCTTGCTTTAAGTCACCTTAGAACATTTTTTGTCTTCAAATTTGGGCCATCTGATCATCAACACTTTAAAAACTTTCTTTATAAGATAGGAAATCTTCGTTTCTTTGACGAAATCGTTGACCATGGTATGAAAGGGTACCAAACCGAGTTGGTGCCTTACACCAATCGTTGTACGAACAGTTGTGTATTTTTGGTATCCACCCTGTAGGCTGCGAGGATCCCGTTGCTTGTACCTGAAAGACTGGCACTTCTACCGAGACTGCAGGCACTCCTACGAGGCATATCTAACGTCAGAGTATTTCTGCTCCGACTGGTTAAACGAGTACTGGGCCGAGAAGAACTCCGAGGAGACAGATACGAGCAAACACAACGACTATAGGTTCGTTTACGTCGGCCCCAAAGGGTCATGGACCCCCTACCACGCTGATGTCTTCGGCTCCTTCAGCTGGTCGGCCAACGTAACCGGTAGAAAGCTCTGGATCTTCACCAAGCCTGGGGAGGAGATCAAGGACAAGCGTGGAGATCTCGTCTACGATGTTCAACATGAGAATTGCGAGGTAGAGAAATACGAGGTGATCCAGGAGAGCGGTGACGTGATTTTCGTGCCCTCGTTGTGGCACCACCAGGTTATCAACCTGGAGGACACGATCTCCGTCAACCACAACTGGTTCAACGGGGCCAACATAGCAACAGTGCTGGAAGAACTACTCCGAGCTGACGGTGACGTCAAGAGAGAACTCAGTGATGTGACAACAGATAATGATCAGGCATGGTGGGAGTTGTGCGAAAGGACTTTGCATGCCCATCACGGCATGAACAAGACGGACTTTGTCGATCTCCTCTGCTCCGTGGCCCGAAGGAGGTTGGCCTTGGTCAGGGAGGGGGAAAACGTCACGTTCGATGGTATCACCTTAGGCAGAAATCACGCCCTTTTCGACATTGCCATGATTCAGCCTGTTCTGATGAAGTTAAGTGAAAGTTCTTCCTACATAGGAGGAGATCTCAAAAATAAAATATCAGCTGTTTTGAATAATTTGAAAGATGTTGCATAAATGTTGCTAAATCCTGTTGGAAAATACACAAGTGCGTACTTACATGTACTGCTATAGATGGAAGTCGTCTCGAAGAGTAAATAGCTGTCAGGCTTGGCATGTACGTACTAGTCCGGTGGAAGCCGGTGGAAGCCGTTGCTTATCCCTTCAGTGCGTTCGGAGACCCCCGACAAGCACAAAACCTATTACGTAAAAGTAATCAAGGCTTGGACATCACATCATGCCCATATTGTGAAGGGTCATTCAATTCGCAAATGTTGACACTCTTGTCAGCTCTGAGAACGAAACAACAAGTGACTGCACCGCTAGAGTCCACTGTGGTGGACACCTCGTCCTTGGAGTCAGAGACCTGCCTCTTCAGGTGTTGTCTACCAATCACCAGAACATCGTGGGATTGCTGTCGGTGTTCTGAAGAACAGCCTTGATGTTGATGACTGTCGGCTTTGGAATGTGTCCACGGGGCTGAACCCCACCGGGAGCGCCGCGACTCAAAGAAGCACGTTCAGCTTTGTGATGATCAGACAAGGATGGCGGCCGCGTTGGCGCAGAGACAGGAGACTACGGAAGATTCCACGTAGGTGGTTCACAGGCAATGAATGCCCCATTCCGACTGAACCCTGCATCGTCTGCTCTCTAGCAAGTCTAGTCTGTCTTCACAGGTCCATGGCAAAGGTGAAGAGCACCTTGCAAGGGCTGTTGTAACTGGCAGAAGTGAAGTGAGAGAAGCTGAGCCTACCCTCTTGAATTTTTTTTCATTTTTTTATTGCGACGAGACGTTACAGTTCCTGCATCTCCCTCAGTCTCCTGATGGCTGACCTGACGGAGACCGCTGCCGTGGTGTTGAGGGTCCAAGCGCCGCCGGCGAACTTGATGCGGCAGTTCTTGTCCTTGCAGTACCAGATACCCACTGCTTTCCGCTGCATCTTGTCCTGAAACGGAGAGCAGATCACCAGTAATAAAGCTCTGCCTCTACGTTTCCTGCGAGTTGCTCCAAGTCGGCACCGGTTTACGCCGCACCAACTGGCTCTCCATTCTTACCTTGCCGCAGAAGTCACAGAAGAACTTGGCGTGCTGCGTGATCTCCACCTTCTTGACGGTCTTTCTGAGCGAAGCGCCGTAGCGCGTGCCGTACTTGCCCACCACGCCGACCTTCTTGGTGCGCTTAGCCTGGAAAGAGGAAGAAATGAAAGAAAATCCTTCTGGAGGACGACTTCAAGCGTCCGCTCACCATTTTACTCTCCACGGAAAAGGAAGAGCGAGCAGCTGACGTGAGGGAGGGAAGAAAACAAAGTCGGAAACTGCAGCAAAGACTCGCGCAACCTCTCATCGGGCCCTGCTACGCCTGTTGAGTGTTGACCTTCTATCAACTGTTTTTTGTATTCAATATGAAAATATGGGAAATGGCAACTCTAACGCGAGCGAGACTGAAAAAGACAAACTAAAGGTCCCTCGCAAGCTCGGTTCGATTCGCTGGTCCTTCTTGTTCCACTCGATTGTCCGACATCGAGCACAAGTCGGACATTACCAACACGGCCGTCGATCCCGGCGGGCTCATTGGTGAGTTACATGTAGAGAAAAGGGTTCTGTTGGGGCCGGGTGCTAACTGCACTTCTTGGATTTTCTTTTCAGCCCGTTGGATGTCGTCTTCTGGGTCAGTGCCTGAGCAATCCCTGTGGAGCCAAGTACCGCCCCACGCGGTGTCAGCGATTGCGCTCACTAGTCAGCCGCCCCCATGGATCGACGAAATGATGGCAACAACGTCTGGCCCGGCGCGAGGAAAATCGCCTCCTCATCCCCCGACGTCTCCGGTCGCCACGTCAGCGGCAGAAGAGAAGTTGGACTCAGAAGCGCGAGCTTACGTGCTGGAAGATCTTCGGTTGTCGACACTACAGCGCAAGTTACTTCGAGAATCCAAGCCTGCTGTAGCGCTGGCGCTGGCAGAGAAAATTCGCGGCACCATAGGTCTGGTGGAGAACCGAGCCTATGTGCGTCGCTCGGTCGACATCCTGTGTGACGCCATCGTCGACGTCTTCTACGGCAAATTTGGCGACGATGTCAAGGTGGAGTCTACGCGCGCCCTCGCCAGCGTGGGCCAGGTCTTGGCTGAGCAACAAGACTTTAACAAGTTTCACTCTTGGCTTTGGGGTGCCTTCGCCAAGACCAAACGGGAATCAGTCCAAGCGTGGTTGTTACGCGGCTTGGCGGAATTAGTACGCCAGAGGCCGCTCCACTTGGCCGACAACGATCTCTTTCGAATCGCCACCGACGTGCAGGGCCAGTTGGAGAAGACCGAGAGCGCCGGCATTCTGATGGGGGCGGTGGAGACCCTGCGAGAAATCTCGGGCTGGAAGCCTAAGATGTTCGAGCCGTGCTTTCAAGATGTTGTGGATATCTTAGTCGGCTGGCACATCGACTCCTCGCAGACACCGCAACTACGGCACTACATGTCCGACTCATTACTATCTTGGCATGGCTTCTGGGTCTTGGATATGGAGTTTAGCAGCAGCCTTCTGAGACAGTTCATTGAAGATCTCATAGCCTTCTCGGAGGACGTGAGCGAGGCCAGTACGTTGAGCCAGACTGAGGAGCATTGTCAGAGAGTCCTTGCGCTCGTCCAAGTCTTTAACACGGTCCTCAGTTGCTTAAAGAGCCCACACAGCACGATATCCTTCTTGCCCCCGGAGAGCTCAAAGTGGTGCCAAATCATCTTGGACTGTATTGTCACTACCTTGGAGAAGCGGCCGGACGAAGATATCTTGATAGCAGGTCAGCAGGCGGTGCTCATGCTGATGGAGAGAATCGATGGCCTCTTCCAGAAGTATCGTCCCAAGATTATAGAATACATAAAGCTAAGCTTGAGCTCTCTCACTGAACTGTCCTTTGAGGGAAGAACGTCAACTGTGAAATACTTCACTCGGACTTACCAACTGGTGGATGCACAGAACCAGCAGGTGCTGATCAACATTCTACTGAACAAGGAAGACTCGAAAATTTTGGCCGCTGCAATCACTTGTCTCAACAGCCGAGTTGTGGACTCCGCGGTCGTCATGTTCCGCCTACTGCTGAACTCCAAAAATATTCTCGTCCTCCAGGAAGTTTATTCCTACCTCACGGCCTTGTACGAGGAGACCCTGAAAGAGTTGACGGGGAATCCCAGACTTATCAATCCCCAGGGCAACCGATTTGAGAATGCAATCCCTCAACGCCAGCTGTACGCCATCCTTCTCTTCGTACTGTCCTCACTCTCCAACGTGGCCACAGCCAAGGGGTCCGTGCTGTGTCTATGGGCGCTCAATCCTTCACTCTTCTCGCTACTGTGCAATCACTCAGGACTCACCAAGGAGTACTTCTTCGTCACTCACCCGTGGGCACATCATGCTATCATCAAGCTCTTGAGAGTCCATTGCTCCACACATGGGTTCTTCATTTCGAGCAGCTCCATCGTCCTCGATGGAAACAGCAACAGGTCGTCTCCTTCTGCTGAGCACTTCGGTCAGATCATGAGCTTGCTGGCTACTTTGATTAAAGAGAGGACTTTAAGTACAGCCACCATTCATCTGGTCCTGGACTGGGCAAAAGAAATGATTGAGGCCATTCCCACCGCCACTGAAGTGAAGCTGCGGAAGAAGCCAGAGTACTGCAACGTGATAAAGAACATAATCGAATTTTTCCTCGTCACCAACCAGAGAGAGATGGGCAAAAAGAGCACAGAGATTTTGGAGATTGTCATTGACAAGTGCGAGCCAGAGATTGACGACGCTATTCTTGTCTCAGAGGTGCACTACACACTGATGCACGGACTGAGGTCAAGTTGGCCCGAAGTCCGGGAGACCTGTGCCGAGCTGCTGAAGCGGCTGCCACCGCCCTTGCTCAACTGGAAGGAGGGTGAGAAGGAGAAGACGAGTGCCAAGATACTTGTGAGAAGAGCCAAGCAGTCTGTGCTCCACACGCCGTTCAAGATGATCCATGCATCTGACTTTAAGGTGTTCATGGAGGCCATCCTGAAGGGACCTTTTTCCCCTACCTACAACTCCAAAAAGGTAGCAAGACACATTGAGATGAATCAACCTCGTGACGGAGGTAATGCAGTAGCAGCCTTCGAGTCTATTTCCACGCACCAAGATTTACAGGCGTTATGGCTGGCGCAGACTCTTGCGCAGTTCTGTGTGAACAACAAGTTGAAGACTCCAATGGGAAGAGCACAGGACACCCTCACCTCCATCGAGAAGGTGCTACGCAATCTCGCTGAGTCAGTGGAGGCCAAGCCTTCGACTGCACCGGACCGACGAGAGTGTCAGCATTTGCTTACGCTCTTCAGCTGTCTGGAGCGAGCGTTGAGCAATGCCTTTGACGGCAGTGCAGTGACCCTCCCTCCGCCAGCCAAGAGCATTGCCGTCTTTTTCCACGCCAACAAGCAGACCTGTCTAGAGTGGCTCACTAGATTGAGGCTTTCCGTCATCCGCCTGGCCTTCCACGTGGGTGAGCACGCTTTCGTCGTCAAGAACGCCTACCACTTGCTCGAGAGGAAGTTGACCAAGGACCAGCAACATGACGACGAGTTCGCCACAGTCGTGGCCTACCTGGCTTCTGCGCTGGTGCGGTTGAACTGCAGGGAGGAGCTGGGCGGTCTGTACGTATGGTGCAAAGAGAATGCGGACCGTAGGTTCTACTGGCTCAGGAGCACTGAAGAAATGACGGGCGTCAGCGTCGAGAGAGGACTGAGTTCGCTGCAGAAGGCTCTTGTAGCAGATGCTGGTTCCTCCAAGGGACTGCCTCCGCCGGCCAGAGCGGTGATCGCGAACGAGCTGTTCCTGGGACATCTGAGCGTCCAGTGTCATCAGGAGTACGAGGCCTTCATGGCGAAACACCGGGAGAAGTTCCCCATCTCGCAGGCTACGTTGAAGGAAGACTTCTTGCGAGCACTTAGTCAATTCAGTGATGGGACTATTGCTCCGGAACTTGACGGGCAAGACCACGAAGTCCGATATGCCTCCCTGAGCTTCGACGACTTGTTGTTGTCGTCTCACCTCCTGCTTCTCAAAGTGGCCGCCTGCTTCCAGGGCAACGTCAGTCGCTTGCCTACGTGGGCGGAGGGCGAGAAGCTCACCAAGGGTCTCAAGGACTTGGCCGAGAACGTGCACACCCTACAGAGGGAGGTGACCAACTCTACAGCAGCGCAACAGGTTGCCATCCTGACCGCCATCTACGAAGAACTGTCGAACGTTGTCCGGAACAAGACGGGGCAGCTGGACACCCTGCTCCAGATTTCGACAACGGTGCAATCCTCACAGAATTTATTATTGGTGAAAAAGTGGGGTGAATTTTTCGTTCGCTATCACAAGAGGGATGCACGAACACATTTTAGAATATCTACCCTCAACCTTGACATCGCTCGCCGCGCCAGAAAGGAGGGAAACTTGAGCGTCTCCATCGTTCATCTGCAGAAAGCACTCTTCGGAGGAGGAGCAGACAGCAACAACTCACTAGTCGAGTCCTTGAACTCGATGAAGTTTTCCTCACAACCACTTTCCGTGGACCGCGCCGCTTGTCTACGTCAATGCGCCAAGCTGTGCATGCTCACCGACGCCAAGGAGTGTGCGGTGGCCACTCTCTGTGGAGTAGTGAACAGCGTAGGCACTCATTTCATGCTGTATCAAGAAGAATCCCACTCGGAGTTGCTCGACCTATCCTCACGGTCGCTGCTGAATCTCTCTTCCTGGTTGGGAAGAGATCCGACACTTCTGGAGAAGATATATCCCGAAACTGCAGCCACTGATGGCCTCTCCAACGTCCTTCAACTAGAGCAAAACACCTTGGGGTCTTTGGACTTCCTCCCCATGGCAGAGTCCGCCTCGGAACTGGAGTTGGTGGTGGGCAGATTGTTGCGTCTCTCTGTTCTGCAGTCGCCTCTCCTGGAGAAGTGCTGGCATGCCTTCGCCGAGTGGTCCCTGCAGCTGGGCGAAAAGATACTGGCCGGCTACGAAAAAAGTGGAGGAATTGAACTGACCGCTCAGGAAAAGAGCGAGGCTGTGAACATTCTGGCCGACCTCTCCAGGGAGCAGGTGGATGAGGTCTTGACTGTGCTGCGTAGGTGTCGCCTAGGGGATTCCGTGAGCGCCAAGATTGACGCCAGCAGGGAAGAATTCATGCGGGAAGAGCTGTTGGAGTGTGATTCCTTGCGGGACACTACTGAAGATACCCTCCAGATGGTGAACCAGTTGTGGGCTCAAGTGCAGAAACGGGCCTACTTCTTCCACGAGACTGCCGTGTCCTCCTTTTTCCACTACGTGACCCTGAGCAGTGGCCGCAACCAAGACAAGCTCATCTCCTCGACGCTGAGTCTGCTCAAGATGACTGTCAAGCTTGCTCTGGAACTTCAAGAAAGCTTACAGGTAGGCCTGGCTACGACGCCGAGCGGCAAGTGGCAGGCCATCATCCCTCAGCTGTTCTCAAGACTGAATCACCCCGTGCAAGTGGTGCGGGGACGCATCTCTGATCTGATCTGCCGTATTGCGGGCGATTATCCCCACCTCATTGTGTTTCCGGCCGTGGTGGGAGCCGGAGATGTGACCAACAGCACGGGTAATGTGTCCAAGTTGCTGACGTCCCTTGTGCATGGTGACGATGAGGACGACGACGAGAAACAAGTAGAGACAGAAGACGAAGAGACATTTGAGACCATTGACCATGATGACGAGACTATGATGGGCGCTTATTGCAAGATCGTAGATTGCATGCGCAAGTTGGATGCAGCTGGGGTGGACCAAGTACGAGGCTTCGTGGGTGAGTTGCAGCGGATCTCGCTGCTCTGGGACGAACTCTGGCTGGGAACTCTTCAGCAGTACAATAACGACGTCCAGAAGAGGATCCGTAGAATGGAGGAAGAGGCGCGGAGGCTGCGGCGAAACGAGACCCTGAGCTCGGAGGAGAAGCGGCTGCTGGTGCTCGACAAGTACAACATCATCTTTAGACCGCTGCTTTATGTGCTTGACAAGATCCATGCAGTGACGTCGAAGGAACCGGAGACTCCACACGAGATGGCTTTTGTGAGAAAGTACGGAACATTTATCAGGAACATGATGGCGAGGCTGCACAACCCGGTCAATCCTGGAGAGCCAAAGGAGTCGTGGAGCCTACTGAACCAGCTGCAGGCCAATTTGGGAGGCAAACTGCTCTCCCAGGTCAGCCTGCAGTTTGCCGACATCAGCCCACGACTGCAAGTCATGGACAAGACGCGCGTCCCCATGCCTGGCATCCCAGACAAGCCCGAGCTGACGTTGAATGCCATAGAGAATAACTTGACGATCCTGCTAACCAAGACCAAGCCAAAGCGGATTGCATTCATGGGCAGTGACGGCAAGCGCTACACGTACTTGTTCAAGGGCCTGGAGGACCTCCATTTGGACGAGCGCATCATGCAGTTCTTAAAGATTTCAAACATCATGCTTCGCAGACAAGACGATCGTCTCAGAGCTCGATTCTATTCGGTCACTCCACTGGGACCCCGGTCTGGCCTGATTCAGTGGGTTGGCGGCGCATTTCCCATGTTCTCACTCTTCAAGAAGTGGCAACAGCGCCAGCAGCTGCCCTTGAGTGATAAATCGGCCGATCAGAGGAACACCATAGCGGCAGCGGTCGCGTTCCAGAAGCCGTCGGAACGCTTCTACAACAAAGTGTACCCTCTCCTACGCCAGGAGGGAGTGGCGCACTTGGAGAACCGCAAGACGTGGCCGCTGGCGACGTTGAAACAGGCACTGCGCGAGCTGCAGGGAGAGACGCCCAAGAACATCTTCAGCCAGGAGGTTTGGCTGAGCAGCGTGGACGCCCAGGATTGGCTTTCCTTGCGCCGCAGCCTTACAGTCTCCTTCTCGGTCATGTCGGTCATCGGATATGTACTAGGACTGGGCGACAGACACATGGACAACCTCTTGTTAGACCTGGCGAGAGGAGAAGTCATCCACATCGACTACAATGTCTGCTTCGAGAAGGGCCGACACCTCCGCATCCCGGAACAAGTGCCCTGCAGGCTGACGCAGAATGTGGTTGCTCTGTTCGGTCTCACCGGCGTGGAAGGACACTTCCGTAGCGCGTGCGAGGCCACTCTGCAGTCGCTTCGCTCCGGCAAGGAGACTCTTATGACACTGCTCGAGGCATTCGTCTACGACCCCCTGGTGGACTGGACCCCCGGTGTGGACATGGGCGTTGCTGGTGCCTTTCATGGAGGCAGACAGAACGATCTGGGCGTGGACATCCAGGACAAGAGGGAGATGCAGACAGAGATCACTTTCTCCATGTTCGTCGTCAGAGTCGCAGAGATGAAGGGTGCTTGGATGGACAACAAGAACGCCGTACTCCAGGTGAATAAGCAATCTAGCATCTTGCAACCTACGTAGTCACGTCATCCTTTATTTCTCATAGGTCATCCGCAAGCTGGAGGAGAGACTTTGCGATTGGTTGGATGCCATGTCTGGAACAGACAGCTTAAACGAGACCCTCTCCCAGTTACACCACTCCATGTCGGTGCTGAAAGAAGCGGAAGCCAATCCCAATCACCGCCTGTACTCACTGCACACGCGTTTCATCGAGTACAACTTGATGGAGAACGCTGTCAAGACCCAGCTGGGACGGGTGGCCTCCTTCTTGGAGGAACACGAGCACTGGGCCCACGTGCATCAGCGCACGCTCTCACTGCTCTTCTCGCAATCCCAGCGCCAACTGACCAAATGGCTAGGAGACGCCGCTGGCGTCTCGACGAACACTGGGGCGACGTCGGCCCTCGTCAGGGACTTCCTGGAGAAAGCCGGACAAGCGGCGCTACTGGAGCAGTTCGAGGCTGCCGAGAGTGCATTCTGCATCGCCATCGAGAAGCAGAAGCAGGCTGTTCTGGCTTGCGCCCAGCTGCTGCGACACTACGCCAACGTCGCGTGCCTGTACCCCGCGTCCTACCGCCAGCGTCATCGTAACATCCTCTACGCACGATGGGCGCGTCGCCTGGCAGAGTCCTTCACCGTGGCCACCTGTCAGTCAGTTGGCGTCGAGTTTGCGGCCGAGTTCGCCGAGGAGGAGTCAACCGATGAAGAGCGACGAGTCAAGAGGCACCGGGTGCTCACTACCCACTTTCAGCTCGACAACATAGCGCAGGAGGTGAGTTTGATCAGGGCAGTCAGGCCTTCACGGGTCAAGGATTCTTTTATTCCCTTCATTTGTTTTCCAGATCAACTTCCACCTACAGAGCTTGACGTCGCGCTTGGCCAAGGAAAACTTGGAGGAGGGAAGCGGAGGTGCTCTGGTGCACCTCTCGCGTGCCAAGTGCGAGCTTCAGCAGTGTGTAGCTCAACAGCCTGAAGCAGTGAGAACGCACGTGGCGGATCTGCTGGTGGCTGGAGCGCTGGGACAGCTCACCACCAGGCTGACGCAGTTAGAGGCATCCGCTGCCCAGGCTGGCGAAAATCTCGTCACCTATTGCAGCGGCACTGAGTGGTTCCTCATAGACGACGTACACATGCATTTAGGCGAAGTGGTGCACGTGCTCGATGCCCTGGACTTCCTCGGCTTGTCCACCACTGACTTCAATGAAGAGGTGCAGGTTCTCAGGAAATTGCTAGAGGTGGTCAAGCAGCTTCAGCACTTCAACGCCAGCTTCTTCGGCATCATCCTGCAGGAAGGAATCAAGCTGTTCCAGCGCGAGGACACCACGGGCAAGAATAAGACCGATTTCATGTCCGTGTACCCATTAAGCTATGTTAGCCTTCTTTTCAGTCATTGGATTGGCGTTCCAGCTGGCAGAGATCATCAACGAGGCCGGTCTCAGCCTCGAGGAGTTGCTCCAGGAGCTGGAGGTGGAAATTCGATATGCAGGTAAGAAAAGGGAGCGTAGCTGACAGCACGTAGAAACTCAGTGTGCCGTTCTTCCCCTCTCAGCCAACGACATGCCTTCTGCGAACGAGGCGTCCGTCATCGTGGCCCGCAGCGTCAAGGCTAAGTACCTGGCTCTGCTCAAGTCCATCGGCGAGGCTCAGGAATGCGATAGCCTCTCTTCGGGACAGATGCTTTTCCTGGCCTTTGACACTCTCTTTAACAATGTGGATGCTGCGTTGGCCGACGCGAAGCTGGCCTTCGGCGAGCTCAAGCCACCACCGACAACTTGGCAAGAGGGAATAGAGACTGTGTTCTTGAGCGCACGCCTGTCTTCTGACACGACACGCTTCGAGGTGGCCGAGCTGACAGAACTGGTCACGTTCATGCAGAGGTTGCTTGTGCTCAAGGAGTTCTTCGCGCTGTGCACGCGCTCCATGATTTGCTTCAAGGCCGAGTCATCGTCTGCGGCGTCCGAAGGGACCCTTCCCTCCGGCGAGGCGATGGCGCAGCCAGTCAAGTATTACCTGGCCGAGTTCTACCGCCGTCAGATGCTGGGCCTTCCGAGCCAAGCTGCTGTTCTGCTCGTCTGCCGATTCATGGAACACAAGGAGCCTTCCCTGTTGACCAACTTGACTGAGGAGAATTCACAGACCAGGCTGCAGTTAGAGGAACTGACGAAGACTTTCCTAACCCAGCAGACACTGCAGCCTTCTGGCGGTAGCGACCGAGGCAGGTTCTTTACCTTGGAGGTGGCCAACCTACAGCAACTCATCCATCGAGTGGAGGTCGCAAGGTAGGCGAAGGCATTATTGGTCCGTGTGTGACGTGTACTCGTACATGACATTGCAATCCTTCTCTTCCAGGCACCTGGAGCAGAACCTGGAGGCCCTGCAGTCCAGCCAGCAGATCAATCAGATTCAGCGGAACAGCTTCCAGTGGTTCCATGAGAGCTTGCTGCCCTTTGAGCCGATGTCTCTGGTTGCTCCGATTCGCCCGTCTCTCCTGTCGGACTTACGAGCCTTCCTCTCCTCCCTCCTTATGGTTAGCGAGGAAGTGACCGCCGCTCAGAGCAAGTACCAGGAGTTCTACTCGACCGTCGAAATGCGTCTGAAGTGGGCGAGCGGCGCCAATCCGGACATGCAGGAGGTGTTGGACGCGTACTCTGCTTCTTTCGTGGTCGAGACGCAGTCGCTGCGAACGTGCTCCGGAGTGGCCAAGGCGGTGAGCGGCGCCGCCAACGCCGTGCTCCATCACGAGGCACTGCGCACTCACACGTCCGAGGCGCTGGCGGCGGACTCGGCGTTCTCGGCGTTGCTGGGCGACTGCCAGCAGAGCGCTGCTCTCAAGGAGGCACAACAGCTACAGGGATTGTCTGAGCAGGAGCGTCATATCTTCACGCTGTGTCCTCCAGGCGACGTCATCGACAAGGCCTGGATCCGCAACACAGAGGAAGCCATCGCGGTCTGCGTGCGTGATGCTCGCGAACGGCTGCGGGCCGCTCACGAGAAGAGCCAAGAGGCCGTGTATCTGATTCAGGACTCCTCCAAGGAGCTGGTATTAACCATCACCGAGCATCAGAAGCTGATGGCGGACGCCGGCGCACTGCTGCGGACTGTTTCGAAATCTGAGGACTACCACATCCCAGAAGTGAGTGCCTACTTGCAGCGGTACAAGTCCTTTTCTGACGTGGTGTCTGCTGTGGTAAGAGACACTCGCCAAGACGAGCAGCGTGAAGACAGCATCCGCCAGCTGGCGTCGGCCGCAGACTCCATCAAGGAGGTCCTCCCAGCCGTCTACGACGACCTCGTCACTTTCTCGACGCTTTTCCGCGAAGACAGCCTTGAGTCTTACAAAGTGAAGCAGCCTGGTCGAGGCAGTGGCGTCAAAGGCTCCGCCGAGCAGGCGGCTGAGGAGAAGAACGCCTTTGCTCTCAACGTGTTGCGCAGGGTCCGACTCAAACTGGACGGCCGCGAGCCCGACGCGTTGAAACGAGCAACGGCGACGGAGCAGGTGGACTTCATCATTCGGGAAGCCACCAGCATTGACAACCTCGCCCTCATGTACGAAGGCTGGACCGCTTGGATCTGATAGAACCGAACGACGAGATGAAAGATTATTTGGAAAACGATAAGAAGATGCGGTTCCTCCAACAGCTCTCTGTTGAGCGCCGCCCTTTGCTGGAGCTTCGACATCGAGTTTGCGGGATGTTTCTCAAGCTTGAGGTACCAAATCAAGCTTGGAATCAAGTAAACCATTCCTCATCTTGGTCATCATCTCTTTGCAGACACCCTTCGCTTATGTCATGAGCAGCCAGCTGGTCAGTCAGCCCCGTTCGTTCCAGGACTGTCCTGGCAAGAGTCCCTGTCCTCGCCTGGTCTCCAAGACAAGCTTCCCCGCAGGGGGGTGGGAGAGGATCCGGCGGCCTGGAACGTCAGGCCCAAGTCGACGGTTTGAGCCTCCCAGCATCCACCGTGACACCCTTTCGTTGTGTATCGCATCCGTGTTCTTGTAGACTACTTTGAAGTACCTGTGCAGTTGGCTCATTCGGCCCGTTGTGTAAGCTGGAGTTGAATTTTGCGCGGAATAAAATTTGGGGTTTGGTCTAGCACAGAAAAGGAGGCTCAGGGATTTCACTCGCACCTATGGAAGGGACGGACGAGCTGGAAACATCGTTCCTCTGTCCGCGTACGCGACGGGCAGTGACTCGTTCAAGGCCACGAGCCGAGACAGTGGACTCGGTCATTCGCGAAGCCACCAACGTCGACAACCGCGCTTTCAAGTACAAAGGCTGGACCGCTTGGATCTGATAATTTACTGATCTGCTCTTTCACAAACAGGCTCGTACAACATCTCGAAAATGCTCACACCAGCAACTTCTCGATCTCTTGCTGGATGGTCGTGATCTGGGGCTTGATTTGAGATCCTTCATTCTGGGTGATGGAGGCGGAGACCACAGGTCTGGAGACGCCGCAAGCCCTGCCAAGCGCTTGCTTGGACCGGACGAAGACGTAAGGGACATTCTTGTCCTCGCACAGCAGGGGAATGTGCAGCAAGATTTCCAGAGGTTCCGCGTCGGCAGCCAGCACCACGAACTCCGACTGCCCGCGATTGAGGGTCTTGGTTGCCTCATTGGCACCCTTGCGCAGTTGCTTGTAGTTGACAGCCTGCTGCACAAGGTTCAGGATCTTGGTGGTGAGGGCAGGGTCAGCCAGAGGATAAGCCTTGGGATTGGTCTCACCCTCAGTCTGCAGAAGAAGACGTAACAATACGACGTGTACATGTCCAAGGTGCTGTCGAAACAGTCACAACTCACCTTCATGATGATTTAGCAAAGGTTCTCTCGGTCCGAAGACTTCACGGAGAAGGAGGAAGGCGCGGAGTCGAAAACGTGAGTTGTAGTCAGAAGCACAACACAAACAACGTTGGTTGTGTTTATCTTTCCACCGGAGCTGCCAAATTGTTTGCTCGCGCTGCAGTCACAGTTGTAACCTTATGAAGCAGTCGCTGACAGAGCAGGTTTGTTCAAATAAGAAATTGCAAAAATTTGCAAAAATTTGCAAAAATGCAGACGAGCGATGTGTACTGACGTGAGAAAATTGCCTTCTGTGCCAAAAAACAAGATGCTTCTTATTTGGAAGAGAATGATCAGCGCCTGGCAGCTCTACAGGGCAGGACTGCCAGACGCTCATGTCTTTGAAGGAGCTGCCTAACGCCGCTTTGGACCTGCTTTACCTCTGCGAGTCTTTTGCGACTTCATCGCCGAGACTCTGGATGCGTTCAGAGTCCGCGTCTGCACAAGAGTCTTCCAAAGACCATGGTCAGAGTCTGTCACATACACTGACTGAATGACAATCTTGTCAAACACAGATCTGGTAACTCTGCTCAAGTGCGCACAGTGCGCTGTTCAGGGAAGTCGGGTGACCAAATCACATAAACAAGATGTCGTCGGCTTCTTGCTTGCTGATGGCGTCCAGGATGTCCCTGCTCCGCCGTCTGAGCGTCCACGGCGTGTCCAAGGTGGCTGCCGCAGGCGCAATATCCAGCAGGCCCCTGTCATGCATGTGTCTTGGTCGTCACCTTGGCAGTCCAGCCGCCTCCGCTATCACCTTGTCTAACCATCGGAGGAGCCTCCACACGACGCCCCAGACCCTCGGCGGTGCCAAGGATCCGCTCAACTTCGACGTAGTTCAGCAGCGCGTGCTCCTGGTGCTGAATCTCTACGACAAAATCGACAACGAAAAGGTGAGGCAGAAGCACAACGCGTGTCAGTTGAGTAACTCTCGCTTTTCTTTGCACCCCTTCCAGCTTACCTTGGACTCGCACTTCATGAAAGACTTGGGCCTCGACTCCCTCGATCACGTCGAGGTCATAATGGCCATGGAGGAGGAGTTCGGTTTCGAGATTCCGGACGATCACGCCGAAAAGCTCTTCACCCCCAAGCAACTAGTTAGATACATTGCAGATCACGAAGATGTGTACGAATGAAACCGTAGCGACGAGCAGAAGAACAATTCGTGTGCTCTGTTGTGATGAAAGATAATTTGCGTCCTGTTCTGTCCTACCCATTGGAAATGAAGTTCTACTCGTGCTAAGAAGATGGAAGGAGTCTCGATGTCAGATCGAGCTACGTCTTTTTGAACCTGGTGTTCATCTATCCTTCTACTTCATTGCTGACTTCTGGACAATGGCCGAGATTGGTCAAGATTCTCTTCTTTCTCGACAGCTCTTCAATGACGTTACGTAGGTTGGATTCTGGTTCGCCTTATGTTCAATTGAACTGGTCACAACCTGGCACAGGAGCTATTGGGATTGCGCCACCTTGGCTCTCAACTTGGACGCTTCTTTCTCAAGGGGCACTTTTCAAGCCCAAATCCTCATTTAGCGATTTATTTTCGTCTGAAGTCATCTGGCAACGCTGACCAGTCCGTCATCCCAGTCGTCCCAGACATAACTTCAAGTTCAGCTCGCTCTTTTTCACTTTCCCCCGTCTCCAGGTGTCGCTCCAAGAGCCGAATCGTGCTCTAAGCCAGGGAGCTGTTGTACCAGATTAGAGTGGTGACTGCAGTAGTTGCCTTGAGGGACAGAGATCTCGTGACCCGGGGATTGCTCTGATTGGCCCCCACAAGATCAAAGTTAGCAGGAAGAAGACTAGAGAGTAAAGCAACTTTGCACCATCCTGTTCACCTTTGCCGCCGTTTTGCCTTGCCAACTTGAATCTTCTGATCCAGTTAAGCAATCCCCTCATGTGATTTCTGCCCCCCCCCCGGGCCCGGAGCAACAATTGCAGTCTGGAACAGCGGGGCACTTAGGATTTCATCGTACTGTTCGACGGCTCCTGAGCCATGGCAGTCAAGGCCGTGTGCGTGTTGGTTGGGGAGGCCAGCGGGACCTTAACCTTTCGTCAGGAGGTCAGTGCCCAAATGCTTTTTCCATCTACTAGGACTGAACTCGCTCCGTGATTCCTCCACTTCTTTTGTACGTACTTCATCAGCATGCTGCCACGAATTGGTCAGAATATCGTTTATGAAGCTCTGGTGTGAGCAAGTAGATTTTTCCATCGTGTTTGTCATCACGTCATTCCCAGACAGGGCGAGGATGTCATTGTGGAGGGCGAGGTGAAAGGGCTGACGCCCGGTCTGCATGGTTTCCACATTCACGAGTTTGGTGACACCACCAATGGATGTACCTCAGCTGGACCCCACCTCAACCTGGATTCTACTGACCATGGAGGTCCCTCAGACCCCAAGGGTAAGAGGCACACTGGTGACCTGGGCAATGTGGAAGCAAACTCCGATGGGATCGCCAAAGTCAACATCAGGGTAAGAAAAACGGTGTTAAATACTCGGGGGAATGCTCCTGTGACTGCCTATTCCTCAGGACAAATTCATCTCCCTGAGCGGTGTCAACTCAATTGCGGGTCGATCACTGGTTGTCCACGCTGATCCAGATGATCTGGGCCAAGGAGGGCATCAGCTCAGCAAGACCACTGGCAATGCTGGTGCCAGGACCGCCTGCGGGATCATTGGGATCGCCAAGAATTGAAAAGTCAAAGTTATTTTTGTTTTGGCTGATGGAGCAAATAAATTCTAGTCAGTGTTACGTATTAGTCACACCACCGAGCAACTGGAGCTCGGTTATCGACTAACGGGCATAAGTCATATGTAGGTCAGACTGGCCCGGTCAACAGGCGAACAAGATCATCCTGAGACGCACGGAGAACCCACATGTCAAGTACAGCGGGTTGCGGAACGGAACTTGCGTCCTAAGAGCTTCACAGCAGTCGAACCCGGATGAGCGGGCAGGCCTCGGGAGCCGTATTTTTCTCCGTCTTATCCGGAGGAACTCAAAGCAGAGGTCGACATCCGGTTTCTTGTACAATCTCTTGCTAAACCGTAGTCCTCCTTCATCGGGGTTCGACTGCACTTCTAGTTGCTTTACTAGATCTCTGCTCTTGGCAGTCCATTTCTACTTCTGCCACGATCGGAGCCAGAAGTTCACTTGAGCAGAGCTGTTCTTCCACATAAGGAACATCTGCAACAAGATGGGCTCAGCTGTCGAGCGTAGAAGAGAAATGGGTACACTTCTTCCTCGCCAAGTCAGCCGCCACCAGGAAAGATGAGCCGGCCCAAGTCAATGTGGCCAGGGTGAAGTGCCCGTAGCTTCCGATTGGGAGGCTCCAGCGACCTCGAAGTATCTGCGAGGCCCCTCTCAGCGGCTCCTCGTCGAACCTGCACTAAGTGGTCACATCCCCCAAAGCTGCCCATTTAGGCTCCACTCCATCTCGGCTGCTTTGGGTGCTTTTTTTGCTCCGCCATTGCCATCGGGCGCAGGAACGCCAGGGCAAGTTTGGCAGCGCTGAAGTTCACCACCACCGGCTTTGTACTCTTGGTCCTCACCATCCAGGACCGAAGGGTTTGGCTTTGGCACCAAAGCGGCTTGAGAGGAGGAAGAAAGAAAAAGAGGAACGGGCGCGCGCGCATTCACCTGGCTGGAGCGTCCGCGGGGACCGACGGGCGTGGCGCCGGCGCCGCAGGCATCTCGGGAAGAAAGAAGCGCTCGCCTCGCCCGCGACCGCACCACCTGGCACCAGGCGGCCATCTTGACTCACTCTAGTGTTCGGGGCGTCGTCCTTCTTCAACGCCGCCATGGGGACCTCCGACAACTTCTGCCTTCGGTAAGAAATTCACGCGGGGTTTTTTTGGTCGTTCTGCTCGAAAGCAGATTTTTTTCGTCCCCAGATGGAACGACTTCCAGTCCAACATCAGCGCCAGCTTCAAGGAACTCCGGGAAGACTCATCCTTCTTCGACGTGACGCTCTCCTGCGATGGCGGCCGCGCGCAGTTGCACGCGCACAAGGTGATCCTGGCCGCCTGCTCTCCCTTCTTCAAACGCGTCCTCTCCGCGAACCCGCATCAGAATCCGCTCATCTACCTCAAGGGCGTCGATCACGACAACCTCATGGCAGTCCTTAACTTCATGTACCACGGTGAGGTCAACGTTGCCCAGGAGGAGCTCAGCGGTTTCTTGCGCGTGGCGGAGGAGCTGGCGGTCAAGGGACTCACCGACGGCGGGAAAAACAAAACCGCCCCATCGGAGAAGAAGAAGCGACCGCCACCACTCACGCCCGCGGCAGCTTCTGGCGGAGGAAGCAGCAGTCGCGGTACGCCTTCTACGCCATCCGTGCCGCCATTACAAGCGGCACCCGGTTCTGCAACTGTGAAGCGGCGGAAAATGGACTCGTCGTCGCCGACGACGTTCCTCTCGTCAGACGTGACCGTAAAGCCCGACCCCATCGCCATAGATCAACCGTCTTCGAGCAACAGCGGCGACCAACAGCAGCATCAGGACTTGGCCGTGGTGGATCCGAGTGAAGCAGACTTTGTTGAGGACGGTTCCGAGTTCGGCTTTGGTTCATACGAGTATGGGGGCGACGGCGCGGTGGAACTGGGGCAGGAGGGCGGAGACGCTGAAGGAGGAAAAGGTAAGGGCTGATTTTTTTTGGTACTCCTATACGGTCTACGGCGACTGGCTGGCGAGGCACCGGGTGTAGTTTGTGTGAGGGAAGGCGGACGAACGTCGCGGGGAGGCTGCAGACATTGGACTGACCGGACGGCACCAATGCAAGCACCGACCACTGCTGGCCCATTGACCTGTGGCCTTTTCAGGTGGTCCCAGCGTGAGCGACTTCATCCGCCGCGACGACGTGAGCGGTCTGTACTGGTGCGTGGCATGCTCGCAGACGACCAAGGAGCGGGCGACACTCGTCAGGCATGTCGAGGCCAAGCATTACTCGCCGGGCTACCTCTGCCAGTTCTGTCGGAAGCCGTACAACGCAAAATACCTGCTGCTGCGGCACATTAACAAGTACCACAGGGGACAAGAGACTTCTTGCTGAAAGAGAGCTCCATTTTGCAGACTGGCCGCAAACGAGCGCAGCAGATTACGTCCGGCGAGAGTCCAGTTCGGGGTTCTTTTGGTGTGGCTTCTGCGGACAACGCGGCTCGCACAAGCACCACATTGTCAGACACATTGAGGCCAAGCACCTCAAGCTGAACCTCGCCTGCCAGTTTTGCCCAGAGACGTTCGGCGCACGGTACGCGCTGCAAGCGCACATCAGGCGATATCACAAGTAGAAGACCGAGCTGGAGAAGAGCTGAGCGAGACTCTTGCTGTCTTTCAGATCTGTCGCCGCCCGCCTACGTGACTTCGGTGGAAGACTTAATGGTGCGTGATCGCGGCGTCTTTTGGTGCCGTGCGTGCTCGTACAAGTCGCCGCAGAAAATCATGATGACCCGCCACGTGGAGGCCAAACACTTCACGCTGGGCTACGCGTGCGACATTTGCGGTGAACAGTTGAAGACCAAGCAGTTCTTGCAGCGGCACAAGGTCAAGCATCACCCAAAGCAGTGAACAGACAAGACCACGACAACCACGACCGCGACATATTATCTATGTTTCAACTTCTACGTAGACTGCTCTTCGCTCAATGTAATCCAGCAGCTCCGTACTGTACATAATAGTTATACACTAGTGACCGGTCTAAGCGCGTATAATTTTATACTATTGCTGCACTTATGATGAGAAAATTATATGATGCTGTGTAATGCATCTGGCACTCCTTTTCTTTCAGTTGGTGTTACAGTAGCCGATTTAGTGATGCGGAATGCTCAGGGCACGTACTGGTGTCGCGAGTGCGGTCACCACAGCTCCAGTCGCAGAGATCTCTGCAGACACATTGAGGCCAGACACGTGGCGGGCGACTACAGGTGCCAGTTCTGCAACAAGTCCGTGACCACCAAGTACAACCTGCAGAGGCACGTCAACAAGAACCACCAGGACGAGCTGGCGGCGGCCGACAGCTCGCTCTCCAGAGCCCTGCTCAACGCGAGCATGCACTTGTAGTAGATGGATGACATGGAAAGAAACACCGTTATGATGTATACAGTATGCGACATAAAAAGAAAGAAAGTAACCCAGCGGCAAACGCAATCAGTGTAAGTGATCGTTGACGGAGTTCTTTGCGGGGTGGGGAAACGACTGCAGAGGCCTTGAAGGCCCCTTCCGCGAGGCCTTTCTTCACCCACCCACCCCTCAAGAGAGAGAGAAGCATCATTATCGCGCTGGCAAGCAACAAGTAGCCTTGTCAGTTTGTCTTGGCTCACACTCTCTTCCTCTCATCCAATTTGGTAGAGAGCAGAAAGCGATCAAGAGGGAGAGGAAGTAGTGGACGATCTGTCAGTACGTCCGCGGCATGGGGGAGGAGGGATCTTCCTCCACTTGTGCCGCTGGGACCGAGGCCGATAAGGGGGAAAAGGAGGCCGAGCGAGGCCACTGGAGCAACCCTTGCGACTTCTTCGTCTCCTGCCTCGGCTACGCCGTTGGTCTGGGAAACGTATGGCGGTTCCCATTCCTCTGCTATCAATATGGAGGAGGAAGCTTTCTAGTAGGGAGTCACTCTGCAGCATGCGGTACAGAACGTGTTCCATCATTGCCAGTTTGCAGGTGCCCTACCTCGTCATGCTCGTCACTGCCGGCCTGCCAGTGTTCTTCCTTGAGATCTTTTTGGGCCAGTACGCTGGCACGGGGCCGGTCAAGATCTTCGAGACGCTCATGCCGCTGGGAAAAGGATTAGGATATGTAAGAGGAGCACAGTCTGGAACAAACAAACAAAAGCTAGTGCATGCAACTCTGGCAATCGAGCAGGCCATGGTGAACGTGGGCGTGCTGTTCTCGTTCTTTTACATCGTGGTGGTGAGTTGGGCCCTCTGGTACCTCATTGCGTCATTCCACAGCCCGCTCGAATGGGGCCACTGCAATCACGAGTACAACTCGCCTCACTGCTTCGCGGCGTTGGACGACAGCAACGGCACCCTGAGCAAGGAGAGCGTCGCCGCTGCTGAGGAATACTGGCAGAGACATGTCCTGGACGCGCAGGGCAGAGACTGGACCAACTACGTGAGTGAATCGATCTTTATCATTGACCTCTCCAAGCAGTTGACAATCCTGACGCACGACCTCGTACCTCAGGGCGCCATTTCATGCAATCTCGTTCTTCAACGATCCGATCTTGTCAATCATGCACTCCACCACGTCTCCTTTCTGAAACGATAGTAAAGAGAGGAGAGTTAGGCTGGACATAGTGTTCAAGCCCAACCTTCCGCAGAGCTCAAGTGATAGTAGAGAATTTGCTTCACGGTACAAGTTCTCTTCACCTTAAGAAATTCCGGTGGTTTCCTGAAGACCCCGACTCCTGGAGGAGTCCCGGTGAGAATGACGTCTCCCGGCTGCAGAGTGAAGAACTTGGACACCCAGGCCACAATCTGCTGAGTGTTGAACACCATCTGGTTTGTGTTAGAGTCCTGCTTCTTCACGCCATTCACCAGGCAGCGGATGCCCAGGTTGTGCGGGTCGCCAATCTCGTCCGAGGTCACCACCGCAGGACCTGTGAGGAAGCACACGCACGATACTGTAGTCACCTGTGGGTGACCCCACCCCTCCACCCCGATTGGTTACCTAGCGGACAGAATCCATCCATGGATTTGCCGAGCAGGAACTGTCCTCCGTTCTTCTTGAGCTGCCAGTCTCTGGCGCTGACGTCGTGTGCCACAGTAAATCCGAAAACGTGGTCAAGAGCGTTGGCCTCGGATATGTTCTTGCCGCCCTTGCCCACCACGATGGCCAGCTCAACCTCCCAGTCCAGCTCAGAGGTGACGTCGGGATAGGGAATTTGGTCATACGGCCCCACGATGGAGTTGGGAAACTTGTTGAAGACGACTGGCTCCTCGGGCACCGGAGCACCCTGTTCTTCGCAGTGGTCGCGGTAGTTCATGCCAATGCAGATCACCTTGTCCGGGCCGGTAAGCGGTGAAAGCAGCTGCACGTCTGCGGGGCGCACGCGGAAGCGCCCGGAGGCCACCGTCCTGAAAGGGAGCAAACGGTCGGTTCAGCACCAACCACTACTGCATGCAGTAGAAACACACCTCTTTGCCTTCTCCAATAAGACATTTCCACCGCTGAGAAACTCGACCAGGCTGTTGACCCCCAGCTCCACCAGGTCGACGATTTTGCCATCCTTCTCGACGCCCAGGTTGACGTTGCCGTTGGCCTTGTATCGGAACTGCACGAACCTCATCTTGTTCTTTGCCCCTACGACGACGGCAGCTCCAGTCACGGTTTACATGTGCGCGAAACAGGTTTCAAGCTTGTCACGCGCTGCGGGCGACGCGAACAATCACATGATGAAGTACATAAACTATAATAATGCTTATAACAGTTGAGGGATGCCTTAGTTGTTAGTTGAATCAGTCCTAACCTACCGACAACAAACTCTGCCTACGTCTTCTTAGTACAGGATTCATGCATATCTTTCACCTGGTCCAGGTGCACCTGTATTCGTCCGGGGAGAGGAGCAGTCATGAACTCCTAAGCCCACAGGGAGGAATGGAGCTCGTGTCTTCACCTTCACCGGGACCACTTTGAAAGGAACTTGTGTACGGCGGTGGGGAACGACTTGGCCTCTCTCGTGGGTTAAGTGCAGACTTAGGTAGTAAAACTTGTTCTTTGGGCCAGGTGGATAGAGGGAGTAAGGATTGATTGGGTCCCTGGTCGTGAAGTATGAAGGATTCGTCCTCGGGGGGGGAATTGACGACGAACCGGTTGGTGCTCTGCTATGATATGTTGGTGTAAAGTGCAGTATGAGTCATGAAAAAGGAGCGTAACACACACTGTGCGATATTCATCATGCGTTGAAGGGCTCCCCGCGCTGGCAATCGGCCGCCACTCTCTTCCTCTCCTGGTCGCTGGTGGCCGCGTGCCTCATCAAGGGCGTGAAGACATCAGGCCGCGTGGCCTACGTCACCTCCTTAGCACCTTATGCCATCCTCCTAGCTCTGGCGGCCAGGAGCCTCACGCTACCCGGGGCCACGACTGGACTGGCGCACCTCTTCGGACTGCCGCAATGGTGGAGGTTGTCCTCCGCCGAGATGTGGGTGGCAGCGGCTACGCAGGTCTTCTTCTCGTTGGGACCTGCCTGCGGCTGCGTCATCACACTGTCTTCTTACAACGAACGAAGCCGCAACTGCGTCCGAGACGCGGTCGCCATCGCCGTCGCCAACAGCGCCACCTCCATCTTCTGCGGGGTGGTCGTCTTCGCCATACTGGGATTCATGGCCCACGACACCGGAAAGCCATTCGATGAGGTTAGTATTAGGATTCTTTAGTGATGACATCACATATATCTGATGTCTAAAAGTTTGAACAACTTTTAGACATCAGATATACCGTATGTGATAAAGTCTCTTTGAGCTTTGCTAAAACGATTCGTTCCCTTACTACGAAACACTTTCTCTTGGAGATGATTGGACTTCTGAGAAGCGCGGATAGAAAAGACGATCTTTCCAACCTTTTTGCCCACATTGCAAATTGAGGATACATAAATGGACCTCAAGACGTTCAACTCCGTGGAAAAAAAGCTTGGACAGAGAAGAAGCTCATAGAAAACCCGTAGTGAGCCTGCAGTGAGTGAAGACTTTTGTTTCTGGAAATTATTAGCACATATCTTTTTTTGAGCTGCATTGAGTCAGTTCGCGGAACGACGCTTTTAAGCCATCTCCGGCTTTCCCAGAATTTGGACTCGATCCTTGACATTTTTAAGCAACTAGAGGTCAAGTCTCATATGGGAAACTTCTTGCAGACCACTTTATGATTTTTTATGGGGGATGACACTTTTTTATGGATCGTCATGGGCTGACAAACTTGACTGAACGTCGTTCTATTCCAGGTTGTACTTTTCATACCAAAACTTTTCCTAACTTGACCAACGTTTTTCTTCTCATTCAACCAGTGGAAGCAATGGATCGGCAATGCATGTTTCCACACTATGCCGGGCTTCTTTTCGGCTGGAACTTTGGTTCAAAGTTCTGCAAAAACTGCTGCACAAATCAGAAAAAGTTACTTTATACTTTTTTTTGTCAAGATGCCCTTGATATAGAAAAAAATTTGGAGCAGCTCAATCTGACCAACACCCAAAGCAGCAGAAGTCCCCGCCCAGCAGGGCCCTTTGGCACTTTGTGGGGGAGGGGGTCAAAAACTTGAGTTTTTGCTGTATTGTCGATTTATTTTTCTGGATCTAGGACTTAAAGAGTCGCTTTCCCTTGAAAATCTGCTATTTTGCGAACGATTGGAGCCCATTCCCTCTCAGAACCAGTACAAACATACAGAGCAACAGTCAAGAGAGTCCAATAGCGATTAGACCGACAAGTGCTGCCGAGATCCTCCACGAGTTGGCTGGCGCCAAAAAGAGCTGCACCTTCTTCTACCAGAAGGCCTGGTCGGACCTCAGGCCTCAGGACCCTGACGTCCATTGCACGGAAAAAGCAAAAATCTGCCATCGATGCACACGGGCCTAATCCTCGTGTTGATGCTCATCATTTGACGTGTCCTCGGCCTTATTGTGTACTCAAGGCGTCCTTTCCATGGACCCCCCCTCCCACTTTTACTTTTTAACTTTGTATAACTAAGTTAGTAAATACAGTAAAGCAGCCTCGCGTGAACCATTTTGTGAATTCTATTACCCATTTTGAATATAACTCATTATTTTGAGCTGTCGAACAGGTAGTGACCGGAGGACCCGGACTGGCATTCATCGTTTATCCGGAGGTGGTGACCCGGATGTCTTCGCCCAACCTGTGGTCGTTCCTCTTCTTCGCCATGCTGATTGCTCTGGCGCTCGGGTCCATCTTCGGCGCCTTCGAGACAATCACCTCTGCACTGACGGACGCCTTCCCGCGCTTGAGGGCTCACAAGCCCTTGCTCGTGATCTCTATCTCGGCCATTCTCTTTGTGGCTGGCGTGGGATTCACGTGCGGCGGCGGGATTCACCTCTTCACGCTGTTCAATGCCAGCGCCCCCTCATGGAACCTGCTGCTACTGGCTCTGCTTGAGATCGTGTGTGTGGGATGGCTATACGGAGCAGAACGGGTCATCGAGGACCTGCACGCCATGGGGGTGCACCTGGCGCCTGGTACGGCGTTTTATTGGCGGGTCTGTTGGCGCTACTTGACACCAGCCGTGCTGACCTTGCTCCTGTTCTCGTCATGGCTGAACATAGGAGGGTTAAGCTTGGAGGTGGGAGCCAAGCCCTACCCGTTCGTCATACAAATGCTAGGCTTCGCGATCACCCTCTCTACGATCCTGTGGATTCCAGCAATGGCGGCGGTACAATTGTGCACCAGCACCAGGCCGGCATTTGGGTCGTTGTTGGCGCCGACGGCGGACTGGGGCAAGCAGAACTACGGAGCCTGCATAGAGACGGAGAAAGAGAAGGAGACAACCGCGGAGCAATAATTGCGCCGACATTTCTCATGCCTTCTTTGATGATAATAACATGATGCAACATTATTGGTGTCTGTATATTAACGTGTGTCAACATCATCTCACAGCATTGATCAAGGAGTAGCATTTATGTCAGTCGGTAATCCAGAAGCTGACATGGAGTTTCAAATGCTGCAAGAGAGGAAAACGTTATCATACTACTGGAAGTACAAGAACAAGGAGTACAGAAGAAGAAGAACGAAGGATGCTTATGACAAAGAAATCTGACAGCCAGAAACTGAGGTAAACAACCGAGATCTGGCCAATCACAGCTGGCCTTTGCATTCTTTGGCGAGACACTTCTCAGGGACGAGGCCGGGGAGACTACTGCAGTGGTGTCGAAGCAATCCTACCACAGGGCGACGATCATGACGAAGACAACCAACGAGGCCACGGACAACGCTCCAATGGTCATCCACTGGCGGCGATCTGCAATGTGACGACTGACATCTTATAGGTCACTGTTGGGACAGTTGGTTACTGCAGGGCCCATGGGGAAAAGTCTTGCTCTTACCATTCGACATGTGCAGGACTTTGGCCATCTTTCTCATGGACGCATCCAGCTTGGACTCCGCGTTCTCGATCTCTGCCCCAAACTCGTCGAGCATGACAGCCTGCTCGTCCAACTCTGTGCCGATCTGATGCGACATCTCCCCAATATTGCCCACCGACTCGGACATAATCTCCAGCTGTCGGTCCTGCTCATGGAGCAGTGTCTCCTGGAGCTGTTGCTGCTGATGGATGTCTGCGGTAGGCACGCGGCTGTAGCCGGAGGAGGTCGGACTGCCGAGAGGTACGTGCTCCATGCTGGGCTAAATGGCGATACAGAAAACGCAGTAGACACAATAACGTGGCACAATTTCTCGCAAGTTGTCCTCACGTCGTCGTTGTCCGGCTTGTTCTCCTCCGTCCTAACCTTCATCCTTCGCACCTCCTCCTTCGTCTGAGCGATGAAGCTCTTTCTGACAGCAAGCTCGGTCGCCGAGATTCGAAACTTGCCCGGGTTCCTCTCGACGATCTGCACCGTGTCGTCGAGATCCTCCAGGTCCCACTCGATGGACCTGATTGCATTCCTCAGTTCCGTAGCGGCCCACTCGAGATCCTCTTGGGATCGCGAGTCACGGCCGTCCGACCACCGGGCGAAGAGATCTCGCGTGCGAAGCAGGGCCTTCAAGACCTCGCTGAAAAGGATCGAGATAAGATGCGTCACCGTGAGGTCGAGCAACTCCACGCGGGGTTTTGGCTCACTCTTTGACGACGAAGAAGGGATCCTCCAGGGTCATATCGCGGTTCCCTCAGCGATCGAAAGCCTCTGTGACGGACGAGTCCATGTCGGAGGAGTCGACCTTGTCAAGAACCCTTTTCTTCGTTCTTTTTTCCTCGTTCCAAACTCTTCAGCTCTTATGAGTCACCAGAGCCACATCTGCAGTAGTGATGGTGCCAAGCTCAGGTCAAGCTCAGTACCGAGCTTGACACTTTGAACACAGCTGGACGCTCAGTATCGGCATCGAAAGATGCAGTTGGGCTTCCCAGCGCCATTGGGCGCCACAGGGATCTTCTCTTACACTCTTTAGCCAAGTCTTACTCCGTGTCCACAATCTTGGGCTTAACCTTAGTCGTCAGGCCTGGAGCCCATCATCGACCTGCAAGTGCAGAGCTTGCAGCTCCCATCCAGCACGGTCAAGCTCAGCTCAAGACATGTAGCAAGTGGAGGAGGAAAGCAGAACAGCAGCTGTTGCTCTTACTGCCGCAGAAGCGGGAGACGACGCCGAAGCCTTGTCTGCCGTCTCTGCCAGGAGCGAGGTAGTCTGTCTGTCCGTCCGTCTGTCTCCGTCCTTCACCACTTCTCTCTGCACAAGTTGGTCCCGTGGCTCTCGCAGTCCCACCCGTACCTTTACGTTACAGCAGTCTTGTGCTTGTCCTCCTCCTTGCGAGGAGCGACGGCGACGGCGACCGTCGAAGGAGCCGCAGCCGAGCGACGAGACGCACAGCTGCTGAGAACTTGGCAAGAACAAGGAGGAACAGTTCCAAATTCCTAATGGAATCGATCTCAATCTGATGCTGATCCCTCCTCAGAAAAGGTGAGTGAATCCGTCCTCTCGAGGAGGTCTTTGACGAAATGTCTCGATTTACATTCAGTCGCGTCGCCATGATGTCCCCGAGCGACGAGGTGGCGGAGCCGGACCCCGCGCCGCCGGAGGTGTCCTGCACCGTCGCACCCGCGACTAACGGAGACGATCTCCCGTCGGATGGACAAGTGCGAGGTGAGCTTCGCCTCTTCTACATCTGATCTTGTCGGACACGAGTTCGGCATGTCCATCCTGTAGTGCTTGCATGTCATGGTATAGGACCTATACACTGACTGTGCCGTTGTTGCAGGCGAACATCACGGCCGAGATCTGACCGCCGCCAAGGAATCCGGGTGTCCTGAGCAACAACCTGGGAAGGCCCTGATTGCTGAGCCAAAGGCGCCAGTTGCCGATCCAAAGGCGCAAATTGCTGAGCCAAAGGCGCCAGCTGCTGAGCCGAAGGCGCCAGCGAAACTGATCGACATTCCAGTGGGGGATGTCAAGACGCGCTCCAAGTTGCGGTTCGACGTGGTCACAGCTAGAGTTATCGAGACTGCGGGGAAGAAGCACGTGGTTAGTACTGTTGTAAAGTCTTAACACTCCAACTGCGTAGAAACAAGGTGTCCTTCCTGCTCTTAGAGCTACTCCATCATCATCAAAAGAGCGACCGGAAACGAGCCTCAACCGGCCGTCATCGAGAGGAGGTACAACGACTTCTGTTACGTCTATGAGAGTATCCTCAAGAATTTCCATCCCTCCATTCTGGGTGACTTCATGTTTCCAAAGAAGGTCCTCATAGGCAACTTTAAGGCCGAGGTCATCACAGAGCGCACGGAGGCCTTTCACAAGTTCTTGAACCTGATTGGCAATTGTGATAACTTGGTCTATTCAGAGTACTTCTACTCGTTCCTCTGCTCGGAGGAGCACAACGAAGCTGTAAGTCACATCAAGCTTTGTCGCTACCAGGAGGCGATCCCGCTGCTTGAGAACATTTTCTACGTGAGGGAAAAGCTCTTGACCCTAAGCCACGCGCACGTGCTGCAGTGTCTGTGCGAGCTGGTGGCCACTCTGGCCGCCGTGTCCAGGCCAGAGATGGCGTTTAGCTACGCGTTGGTGGCCATGCGGAGCTTAGACCTAGCAAGAGGTCATCCTGAGGCTGAGGCCATGCGCGTGTCCTTCCTCAAGGAGGCGGCATCTCTAGCAGAGCAGCTGGGTCACAACAGCAAACCATTCAAGAAGCAGCTCTCCGAGCTGAGGTACAAGGGCGTTCGTCTGGAGAATGCCAAGCCTCTACTGGAGCTCATCAGGGAGAGGTACATCCACCAAGCCAGTCACACGGCGAAGCTGGCCTAAGACGACACCCTTTCCTTCTCATCTCACGATGACATTCTGACGTCGTCCAAGGCGTACTCGAACAGCATGCACAGCGGAAGAACGTTGATGTTACACAACATTGCAACGGTCACGAGTTAGTCTGAGCACACAAAGTCTGATCACGAGCACGTGGAACAAGATCTAATGATATCGATACAGCCTCGCCGGGGCAATAGGAGCAAGAATACAAGTTACTATTTAAAAATAGCGAATATGCTTATGTCTGAGCTTGTTCAGGATTAAGTCTTGTGATGAAATCGACGAGGTGCATCTGCACCTGGATTTCCCTGGGATTTTGGGTAACCTTGAAGCCGGGTACTCCAGCTTCTTCCAAAGTAGACTGCTGCTCGTACACTTTTTGGTCGATCTGTTCTATCACACTCTCGTCGAACTGGCGAAGCTTGTCCTTGTGGTTCAGCAGCAGTTCTTGTTTCTCTCGGTCCAGCCTGGTCGAGAGGATGAGAACCTCCTCGTCGCTGGCGGCGCTGCAAATGGTCTCCTGGTAGCGGGTGTCGAAGGCTCGCTTCTCGTCTATAAGAAGTTCACAGTAAGTGGGACACTCAATGAAAGCTGGAATGATGTTATGAGCGGCAACTACCGTCCATCTGCTTCTTTAAGATCGTCCGCTGCTTGAACAGCTGCTTCTCCGTGGCCTGTTGCACCTCCGTCAGCAGGTGCACGATCTTGAAGATCTCTCCCTCCACCAGCGCGGAGGCCAACGAAGACAGAAGTTCGTTTGGAAGGCGTTGCTGCAGCATCCTGAAGGAGACAATGAATGGGCGAACATTAAAAGTATCAGCAGAATCGCCTCACAGAGGGATCTCCGTCGTCATTTGTTGCAGCCGCTCCAGCATGGCGTAGATCTTCTCCTGCTTCTCGCTCATGAACGTTCCTCGTCTCACCACTCACCTAAGTAAAGTTAGAACCAGATTTAGGTTGCATTCTAGAATAGGTTTTGTTGCACAACAGTGATGCTTATGTGACCTTGCCCAAGACAGTACCGGGATGACACCTTCCTTCTTCAGCCTTCCTTCCATAGTCCAAGACAGCAGGTGGGACTGAAGCAAGCAACGTCCTTGCAAAAGAAGACGACACCCCATCCCATCCCATCCCCTCCCATCCCCCTCACCCAAGAACCCTGAGATGAAGGTTACCGGACAAGATCAACTCACCAGTACAACGAACTCCTAAACAGGAGAAGCAAAATGTTCCCATCGGCACCGACGAGGTCGCCGGCGCACCAGAGACCCGGCTTTTGGTTGGTCTCCCAGCAAAACACTGGGAAGGCAAAGAACCGAACCGAACTGAACCTTCACTGGTCGATGCGTCTTCAGCTGTGTCGGTAGTGATGACTTCGGGCTTGGACCGCGGCCCGAAGCCCTGTCACGACTTTATGAAGGCCTGCGGGTGGTTTCTTTGGCCTTTGCGATATTAGCTTGTCACTCTGTAGGATAAGTGGTCATTTGGCAGGGACACTTGGGTGGCCTTTTTTGGGCCAGACAGGGGCAGATCAGACTGAATGCGTAACTAGAATCTTAGATCTAGACCCGAGCTAGGCCAGGCCCGAGCCCAGCCAGACGAGACAATCACAAGCCCGGCCCGACCCGAGCCCGACAGAAACTCGGCTTGACGCGTCACCGATAACTAGTAAGTAAAGAGATGTAAACAGACGCGAGAGACAACAATAACAGAGCGACGTGAACGAGATCCAAGACTTGCTCATCATGGACACCCGACGCTTCTGCCCAACCGAGGACAAGTAGACCTACTCCAGCTGTTCCTTCAGTCAGTCAGAGAATCACACAGCCAACATCATAGTCCATGTCCGGACAGCATTTACTGAAATCTCATATTTTGCCCTTGCATCACATTTGCATTTTGGCACATTAAAAACGACATTTTTGCCTGAATGTCTTCTCCTTACTAAGCTACATCATTTACTGATTTATCTAGCAATCCTTCAGTTCCTCCACGTAGACCTCTCCGACGTCTTCACACGTGACTACGACGCACAATCGGTCGTCCACGAAGTCTTCGTCGACACGGTGGAAGCGGCGGTTGATGATGCAGCCGTCGTCACGATCCGGATCCAGGGACTGCCCCCCACGTGGATAACTGTCCACGAAGAACATGTCGAAGCGCCGCTCACGACTATTGCGCCGGTTTTTGGATGACGTTCTAGACAAGCAGGAGTGCCACAAAAGCTGGCTCAGGACGTACGATGTGAAGGACTGTACCTGTACTCCTTGACCAACACCACTGGTGATTCCAGGTCCTCGTAGGTGATTGCATCGAATTCCAGTGTCAGCTCGTAGTCCCTGATGCCTTTGCCATTGGTAGTGAGTCTTCCCCTGCTGCTGCCTCCATGTCCAACTTCATATCTGGGCTGTGCATCGTAGCACTCACGCTTCTCTCTTGGACACAAGTCGTCGTCCTCCCTGACAACGTAGTTCCTCTGCACGATCCAATAAAACTGGACTCCCCTCTCAGTGGACGAATCCACGGTCACGTCCATGGTGATCTCAACTTTCTCGTCGCCGCGCTTATATCCCTATGCACAGAGTACAAGATGTGGCTCAGGTGTCACTTGACCATCCTGTATTATTACCTGTAGTGTGTCTTCCTTGCTGAATCGGTTATTGCGGAATCCATCCTCTTCTATGAGCTCGACCGACGATGTCTCCGAGACTGACCCGGGCAGATCATCCGTGCGCAAGCCCAGGACCTGGCCAAGATGAACAAGAGGAATGAAACCAAATGCTCTCGTCAACACATGACGCATGTATGAACCTTGCAACTCCACGTGCCAAAGTGCTTGGACTCCACGCGGTCAATGTGTATGGCACACTCGGTCTTGGTCCCACCAAACGAGATGTTGTCATCGGCCACCCGACGGGCTCCCCTACCAAGGAGAAAGACCAACTTCAATGGCGTTACGAACGAGGAAGAACTCCTTGTGCAGCTACTGCATGCACATGTGTACGTACAGCAGTCTGTCCCAGTCATAACAGCCCCGCTATGTGCTGTTCTTCACGAACCTGCCCACAAATGCAAAGTCCCTGTCCAATGGGTCTTTCCAGTTGCACACGGTGAGGCTTCCGGCGACTGAACGCACGGGACATCTCAGGGTCTTGGAGTAGCTCTTCCTCGCCGTCGTACGCCTCAGGCTCGAGTCCACCCTGAAGGGGCTGGGGCCGCCAATGCGTACGCCACTGCTGCCGCCGCCGTCCACCCTGAGGAAGACGTACCGCTCAATGGTGTCTCCGCGATACTCTCCAACCTCACAAAGCCAGGGTCCAGCATCACGGAGGGCGTTGACGCGTCGAATAAAGAGCACGCAGTTGTCGCCGTCGATCTCAGCACTGATCACGTACATGTTGGAGCGCTAAATCAAGGCTGTCTGGACGAAATTTGCGCTGGATTTTTCATTGTTTTTTAGGTGACAACACCCCTCTGAGACTTGAACAGATCCTGGAAGATATCAGGACAGCACAAGACCCAATCATCTCATGAAGAAAGAAACAGCAGACATAAACTCAGGTGCATTGAGAAAAAAGAGTCAGTCAGCATTTAGAAGCCAAACCTCCACCATATGAAATGAAATGGATGAAAATTGGTTTCTTCTTTTACATGTAAAAGAAGGCCATGAAGATGCTCTCCAGCATCCTCTGTCTCACTAAAGGTGCACAAAAGCCACTGGCAGCAGCACAAGAGCAGCTCTTCCATATCCATTGCAGCTCCAAGTTTAAGGAGCAAGAAGCACTGATGCCGAGGGGCATCTGCGTCACCTCCAAGTGTCTCTCCACGGGCCTGCCCCAAAGGTGCTGCAACCAGAAGATGTCTGCAGTTTGCCCCCCTCCCCTACCTCCATTTTTGAACAGACTAATGGTAAAAAAGCACTTTGAGTTAGTCAAAAGTAAGTAAATCACAACTGCAACCTACAGTGTTAATATCTCTCTGGCGGCTGCCTCAGTCGAGGTCTGGCATTTGGGTCTTGCGTTGCTATATGACTACCGTTAATAGGACGTGAGTGCGGATGGTTTATAGTAAGTTAACATGGAATAACGGATGGATTCCAAGGACGATCGGACCAACGGTTGCCAAGATATGAGTGCTTAAAACGCCGTGGGCAGTGATTCAGTACTACGAGTTGGATCGTTATGTTCAACCGTTCACAGCGCAGATTCAACGTCATTTTCGTGTAACGCACAGAAAAGAGAAGATATAGAGATTGGTCTGCGGTTTCCAAAACAGTGCGACAATGGACGATTGGATCAACGGTTGCTGAGATATGAGTGCTTAAAGCTCCGTGACAAAAAAACACGCTGTAGCCTGTTTTTTTTGGGATGAGTGATATCTTGGATTTGTAGGGAATCATTGACCTAAAAATAACATTGATGGTAGAGCAAAGACAGGGCTTTACAATGAGCTCCAGGGTGACTCAATCACGTCTCTACAAGCAGAGAAAAGTTTGGATTTTTCACCACAGTTTCATTGCTTCCATTGTATATGATACATGGGAGCAACGGTTGGAATGGTTTTCACCCAATAAAGTCACCTTAGTGGTAAAAGGGTCAGTTGGATTAGGCAAAAATTGAGTCAATGACCCAATTATGTCAATTAACGGGAGTCTACTGTATAATCAGAAAATGATGTCCCATCATATAATAACATATGATCTGATCTGAACATATCTTTCAGAATCAAGCCAAGTGTCAGAAAGGTGTTGTCAGCCAAAAGTCTTAGCCAGGTGCCGACGCTGCAGACCGAGGTGAGACGCAAATACTTTGTCTCTTTCTAGCAGCGCCGCAGAAAGACTCTAAAGGCTTGAGTGAAAAGACTCAAAGGTCAGCCTTGATCAAGCGGTGGAAACTCCCCTGTAGTCGTCATAGCGTCCGCGCCTGTTGCTCCTGCTGCGGTCTGAGGTGATGGTGTCTCTGTCACTTGGTCTCTGCCACACACACGAGTCCAGGTCGTCGTCAAGGTTACTGGCAGCGCAGACGAGCTCGACGGACTCGCCGCTCCGCGCATCAGGGTCCTCGTCGACTATCACCTCGAAGCACTCAACACCTTTGGCCAGGAGCAGCGACAGCCAGAAGATCGACCACAGCAGGCGCCACAACGATGTCATCTTGGATGATGCGAGTCCCATTCAGGTGTCGGTCGGCAGAAAAGAGGGAGAGGAGGGCAGGAAGGAAGGAAGGAAACGGCACTGACTTCCACGGGAGCGCCGACCTCGTCGCACTCTGCTTCTCCAGGCTCCGGCGCAGACAGATCTGATGTTCAGCGGGCATGGAAACGAAGGCGAGCGAGAGGACGCTCGAACCCGACGAATACAGGGCGGGCGGGGGGAAACTGGCGAAAATCAACACTGAGACGCATTTCAGGCCGCGCAAATATTTGAGTCCTTCGTCCCAGATTCGTTCCCCGATAAAACGTTGAACTATTGCTAAATCGATGCCAGAGTTCACACTTAACGAATAATTCTTTCACTTGCCCTTCATAAGCAGAACCATCTGTGGCAGCTGTGACGTCACCAAGTACATTTTGAAGTACGTACTTGGTACTTCTTCCACTGGCTTTTACTCCGCATATAAAGGCTTCTTTCTCTTTTTCTTGACTCACCCTGTAGTTAGCCAAGTTTTGTTTTCTTTGTGTGCGGGATCATCACGGAAGTGCTGGGAAGCGTGACCAATTCTCCATCTCCTCTCGTCACCTTTAAGTCCTGAGCGGATCCCGCCAGCTCTGTTACTCTGGCATCGTCAGCTCAGGCAATATTGACATCGAACGAAAGAAAACTTGAGCACTTTAGAGTTGAAAACATTCCGAACTTTAAGGCGATGGAGGCGGTTGCGAAGCAATTGCACTCATACCCGTTTAAAATGAATCTAAACAACACATAATGCATAAAAGCGTTCACACGTGTGAATTGTTGAACCTCAATTCTTCACTCATTATCTTTTTTACTTGTTCAACTACATAAACTGTGTGACTTTGTAGCTGTCATGTCATCAAAGTGTGTAGAACTGCAAAGTGGAGACAAGTGCACAGCCTCAGTGTTCTGTGTGTAGTGGCTTTACTCTATAAGGATACATTGCTGCAGGCATCGATTAGTGCACCGACTAATACAGTCGACTATCGTTGCTCAACATCTTTATTAATGCCTGAAAAGAAGCGATCCTTGACACTGAGGTTGAGTAGTGACCTCCCTCTATAGCATTTTGCAGTCAAAGTTGAGGCCTCTGACGTTTCTTAAGCTCTCGGCGATGTCAGAAAGTTCCCAGTATGGATGATGTGTGACATTTCTGTTCTTGACTCTGGATCCTCCTTCACCATCGTCTTCTCCGTCGTCGAACAAGAGGCCGCCAGGCGAGGACGACGACAGGAAGAAGGCGACTCCGCCGGACCTCCTTGAGCTCTCCAACATGTCCTTCGACCGGCAGTAGAAGATATTGGCTGGAGGACCACTCAGAAAGGCAGAACCGTCGATTCTTGATCAGGGTCATAGGCGAGGAGTCGTGGGCAGATCTTTCTTACATGGAACAAATACTATGTATTGGCGTGTACAAAGGCGTCCTTGACATGATGTTCAGGCCTCCTTCGCCACCGGCAGCTGAACCGTCAACCAAGATCAGCGACGCCCACAAGATGTCCAACACCAAAAGGTGCATGGCCTGCACCCTTTGGTCAACTCCAAGGCCATGAAGAAGGACGAGGACAGCAGCGAGCAGCACATGGACCAGGAGAATGAGTGCCAGCAAACACGTCGGTGGGGTGACAACGGTAACATTCACCGATGCAATGTGCAGCACTGCTGCCTAGACCAGGAGAGAAAAGATCGGCTTGTACCAGACCGACTATTTGGCATCGCAGATCCGCTTCAGTGCATTAATGTTTCCATGCAGTACAATGTCTTTCTACTCTCTGCAAGAGCATCGGAAACTGCGAACAGACCTCGACACATGTTGAGTCGGCGTCAAAATGCACATTGAGCTCAACTGATGTCAATTTGACGATCAAGACAAGTGCTTACAAAAAAAATCAGCCGAGGATCAGGACTGACAGGGGCTGCATTTCAAAGGCTGTGCGATCAATCGACATCGACACCAACACGGAGAATTTTTCAATCACTGAATAAAACATGGGGGATTTTCTCTGTAATCCCCCATGTTCCTGTGCAAGGCTCAAGTGCAGCCTCTGAAAGACTATTTTCTTTATCAGGAATCACTGTCACAGCCAAGACTGGACGAGTGCAATGCACTGGTGTTTCTGCAGATAAACATGGGCAAGTTGGAGAAGACTTGTGTCTGAAGCCAATAAAATTGGGAAACATTGCCCTCAAGAAGCGCTTTTTCCTTGTAGAATAACCTATAACCGACACCGGCAACTACAAGTCTGGTTGAAAAATAACTGATAATCGACCGTGTCATAGTTATATACACACAGTCTTGGCATTTCAGTTCACTTTTGCAACGTGTGCCCTTCATTTGCTAGTCTAGTTTAGAATTGGGTAAGAGTCCATGATTGGGAGCACCAAATAAAGTCTGCATAAAGCAAAACATTTTGCTCGCTATGAGACTTTTCTTGAGAGAGAAGAGAAGAACCTCAACAAGTCAATGTCCAAGATGCATTTTGTGCCGGGAGATTGTTGAGAAGGGTGAGAATCAGGCTGGTACAATTATTGGCCAGGAGGATGAGCGCGGAGCCAACAATAAAGGGTTGAGATGACCCTGGGGCAGATGCGTAAGATCAGCAGTGAGCTACTTCTACAAAAGCCTTATATAGCACTTAATCACATAGTGAGTGAACAAGATGGCCCAAGGCAAGTCAAGTATGCCCAAGACGCCTGCGGAGTCGAACGGGCCAGCAAAAAGTTTGCTTCGCTCGCTTTCTACTAGTATAAAATTATTAAAATACTTAATCATGAAGTCGACAGAGTCATCAGAATTAAAAGCTGAACGGAAAGTTTGTGTCTGGAAATTTTTTTGCACAACGTGTAACTAAAGTCACTCGATAAACTTTATCGAATGTCCGGAAACATCAGTCCTGGATGGAGAGGACACATCCGAGTCCGTTCGTCCATGCTGGAAGGGACGCCTGCCCGCCGGCCCACCAGCCCGCCAGCCCACCGGCCCGGCGGCCCAACAGCCGCAGCCGCAGCCGCTTGAAGCAGCTCAACAACAGCGGCAGCAACAACGTAGAGTCAAGTTAGGCCAGCCTCAGGTTCAGGCTTCGTTTGCTGTAGCGTGAAGCAAGAGTACAGAAACTTTCTCCACGTCGATTTGTGCTCCTCCAATAAGATCCACCTGAATGTCAGAACAGCAACAGCAGCAGTCATTTCTGGAGGGATGAGCCGAGCCGGCAAACTTCGGGCCGACCCGAACTGAGCAGACTCGACCGAGCCGAGGGGTCTGAGTGGTTTTCCAGACTGGGGGCGCCTCCGGGGTTGTCCCCAAACTTAGTGCGTTCACACTCAATCACTTCTACTTTTTTAAGCATTCTTGCGTGCAGTGCAAATGAAAAGGTTAGTTTTAATTCTGTTTTTTGCCTGCCGGCTTTAAGAAGTGCAGAGAAAGTATTTCTACGAAAGTAAGAAAGTTCTTGTATGGAGGAGTCAGTTTTGAAGCTCAAAGACAAGAAAGCAAAGTCTTCCTCCCCTTCCGAGCTCGTGGTCCCTCAGGGTCTCGGGCCGGCCCAACATCTATCGCTGTTCTGGTGGTCGACCCGGCGAGACCGACCTCAGCCGGTGAACAGAACAACCCTCGCATGAGCTTCTTCAGTCATCCCACGAAGCGTTGCAAAAGAACCGTCATGAAGCTTATAACGGGCGTTGTGGTCGTGGCGATCGTCATCGCCACTGTGATGGCCCTGACCAGGGCCGACGACGGCCCAAAGGGTCCTAAGGTAACGGACAAGGTGTGGTTCGACCTGTCGATTGGGGGCGAGCCCGCGGGGCGCATCGAGATCGGACTCTTTGGCAAGACGGTGCCCAAGACTGTGGAAAACTTTGTGCAGTTGGCCCAGAAGGAGGAGAAAGAGGGCTACAAAAAGTCCAAGTTCCACAGGGTCATCAAGGACTTCATGCTGCAGGGAGGGGACTTCACCAAGGGAGACGGTGAGATCATGGTTCTAATTGAGAAGTAGAAGAGTACTGGTCCTGCCGGGCAGAATCCCAGTGGTACCTGCGACTGCACAGCCATCATGGTTGGCACCAACTGGAGCCCTTTCAGTTTCTGGCACCCAGTGCTTGCAGCACCAGGGGCATGAGCGCGACCACGCGAATGTAAAGAAACTTGCAGAAGTGGAAGGTTTTCTTCTTGACACTAACATTGATATATTTGGACGCCTGAATTGACCAGTCTCTTTGTGCCGATGTTGATCTGGATCAAGTTGCATGAACCACCCTGTAAAGAACGTGAACCGCTTCTGGCTTTTTCTGTCCGAAACGCAATCGATAACTGTCGTGCTTTCTTCTGCAAGTCGATCGACCAAGAGCGGTGGCTCCGAAGACCTCTCAGGTCTCGGGGACTAAAAAGTGTGATGGGTCAACACCCGCGCCCTGGCGCTGCCAAGGCTGTCGCTCTCTTACTTGGGCGGGGACGAGGGACAAAAGCTAGACAATTCGACGAGCATTAGGCAATAACGAATGAGAGAAATGTGGAACTTTGTCATTGGTCGTGGTTCAGGGGCTGCCGAGCTGTACTTGGTCGCAGGCGTTTCAGCAATGTATCTCCTTGCTTTCCCCCGTAGGCACCGGTGGCCGCTCCATCTACGGCGACCGCTTCGAGGACGAGAACTTCAAGCTGAAGCACTACGGCGCGGGCTGGCTGTCCATGGCCAACGCCGGCAAGGACACGAACGGGTCGCAGTTCTTCATCACTGTCAAGAAGACATCCTGGCTTGACGGGAGACACGTCGTGTTCGGGAAGGTCCTAAAGGTGAGGTGGTTGCCGGTTGACTTTGATTTTGCTTTGACACTTGTCATCATCGTGGACCTGAAGATTCGTCTGATTTGCTCCTGCTTTCCTTTTTCCTGACGTTGGGAGCGAGTGAGTTATTCTGGAGCCGGGACAATCTTATCACTGATGTGGGTCGCTACTTATTCAACCAAAGATTCTTTGTCCTGAAGAACGTCCATGATTCAATCCCCCCTCCGAAAAAGGGCCAAATTTTTTAAACATACCTTTTTTTTCACCTAAGAAAAAAGATTCCGGACGTAAGTAATAGTTTTGTTTTATTGCTAGATGCCATTAACACAGTCATTTTTCTTACACAACCTGAGACTTCTCCTCACTCAATAAATAAAGACTTCTTTTGTATCGTTTAAGTATGAAGAATCATTATATCATACTCGTAAATGCATTTTTTCTCTCTTCTCAGGGAATGGACGTGGTGCGCAAGGTGGAGAACAATGCCACCGACGGTCGTGATCGCCCAGTCAAGGACGTAGTCATCGAGGACTGCGGCCACGAGAAGGTGGACGACCCATTCTCAGTGACAAAGGATGATGCGACAGAGTGAAAAAAGACGAGGAAGTTGCTCAAAACCTTTGGGTGAATGTGTGCGCGGGCGCGATGAGGTCGTCGTTGACGTCTCTGGCCGTAACTTTAGAATAAAAGTTGGAAACAAAGGGTTTAAACTGCGCTAACTTTGTGTCCGGATCCTGACTTGGGCAAGGCCTCGGTATTGCAAGGTGTTGCTTGTGGACTTCCCAGCCACACCATGAAAAGTTTATCTTAAGCAGTCGACATTCGCATCAGGCCGGTGATCACGGGCCACGTCCGAGATGTGGTCGAGCAGGTTTGTTGTGTCGTCAGAGCAGAGATTGAAGGACTTCTCCTGTGGTGTGTTGATGCCTGCACAGTGGCGACTTGAGCAACTCGGTCGGCCAGAATGGGGCGTTCCGGCCGACCTTGGGCCGGTGCTCACCCCTTTAGGGTGCAAGAATGCGGGTCTTCTTTTCACCTTGCCCCAAGCAGCCGTCGATTGACCTGAGATGGACACTGAGCAGACGCCGTCAGAGGTAAAAATGTCCTTGGATAGCAGATCTCAGCGGACGCCGACGAGTTCCTCCATCAAAAAGCTGCTCCACATCCAAAGCAAGCAATGCTCATTTTTTTCTTGCTGCATTGAATATGGATCCCGGACGTCAGGAAAGTCCAATCCAGAATCCTTTTTTCATTCTACGCAATTCACTTTCATCATCATTTTTTTCGTGTAATCCACGGTCTAAAATGGCTGCATTTTCCACAGTACTTTTTTGCAAACTCTTTCATAGAGACTCTCTAAAGACACTCACAACAGACAGCGAATGCAGATGAAACGAGAGAAAGAAAACGTCTGCCGAAAACATGAAGTCTCCAATATTTTTTCACACTTTTTAAGACACATTCATCAAGGCGAATTTCATTTGTACAGTCCTAGTTTCATCGAGCCAGACTTCACCTCCTGCGTTGTCCTGGCACTTGTTGACGCAAAATTTGGATGTGAAACGTGACATTTGGACACGATGTTGAGTACAGAGGTCCAATATCAAGGCTGCCCATTTTGGTGCTCAAAACGAGGCCGCCTGGAGAGGGAGGGGGGGAAGGCCGCGTACGTGGTTTTCGGGTGGGTGCACGTTGCCCTGGAGGGCCCAGAAAGTGAATCTTGCTGGAAATGGTAGGCCTGGCGGGCGGGATTATCCCATGAAGAGCAATGTCATCAACTGTTACCCCCTGAAAAGTCAAATTTCTATCCTCTTTGGCCCTCCCCCCTCTCCAGGTGGCCTCCTTTTGAGCACCAAAATGGGCAGCCTTGATATTGGACCTCTGTACTCAACATTGTGCCCAAATATCACATCTACACGTTTCCTCAACACGTTCCAGGACAACGCAGTCAGGCTCGGCGAAATTACTTACACCAAGGACTATATATTAAATTAATTACTTACACCAAGGAC
>JAAUXU010136780.1_pt1 | contig 75013 bp, 60 predicted proteins | sample 7278151 | NCBI WGS metagenome assembly JAAUXU01 (sample SAMN14350113, study PRJNA611818) | marine sediment metagenome | isolation source: surface marine sediment (1.8m) | place: French Polynesia: Moorea | collected 2018-08
GGAAGAGAGAGAGAGAGAGAGAGAGAGAGAGTTTTGCAACTGCGGCTGCGGCGCGGTGGCGGCTGCGGCGGTGGCGGCTGCGGCGGTGGCGGCTGCGGCGGTGGCGGCTGCGGCGGTGGCGGCTGCGGCGGTGGCGGCTGCGGCGGTGGCGGCAGCCATGACAGATGGGTCTGGCAAGAAGGACGACGACGACTGCGGCGGCGGCGATTTCGCCATCGACTCCGCCAGACACGATCCAAGGACAGGCTGAGATTCTTCAAGGTACACGCACGCGCACACCCACGCACAAAGGAAAAGTGACGTAGGAGCCTGTCCAAGGAGCGGTCCTGCAACGAGTACGACGCCATGATCAGCAGCAGCAAGTCCCATCTCCGCCGGCACGTGCACTGGGGACTGCGTGTCTGGTCGAGCATACGCGAACTAATGCGCAGGTGTCGCATACGTGTACTTGCGTGAGCTGAGATACAGAACACAACAGCTACTGTACAGTACAGGGGACTATGTATATGTGCATCTGAGGTCCGTGCCCACACATGTACCGCGTGTACACCGTGAAACAAGATTTCCACGCACTGCTTTTCCTACGCGTCTTCTTCGCACGCCAGGATCGTCTTGAAGTACAGCTCTTGTGTGTCGGAGCCTGGGAACTTTGTTCACGCTCACGACGATGACAACCTTGAGATGCACACAGCATGGGCTTAGGAATAAGATGTGACTGCAGTTTTCACAGGTCATCATCACACCAAGTGTTTCCGCGTGAGCTGTTCAGGCATCAGAAGCAATGATTGCTTGCACTTTCGGCCAGACTTTGTTGAGGTCGGTCTTTCATGCTAATTTCTTGAGCTTGCGTAGTGGGAAGGTCAGGTCGTGTCATCAAATGCCCCAAGCCTACATAGTTGGTACTGTAGATTTGCAAAGTGCCTAGAAATATAGCAATAGCAACGGACTATTACTGTAGGCGCCACTTTGTGCCGCCTCTCCTTTTGGGTGGGTGGGTGAGGAGTGGGTTAGTTTTTGATTTCCTAATCTAAAACCGTGCAGTTTTCTTTCTGTCATTGTAGCACATGTGCATTCAATCCTTCCCTTTGTTGGCCTTGACGGTCCTATGCAGCAGAGCTGGAATGACTTGCAGGCCTTCATGTATACAAAGTCCACAGACTTGTCCCAGGCATCCTCAGTGTCGGCCTTGACCTCTTTACACTTGGGTTGGAGAAGACAGGTCAGGGGCACGGTGACGGTGATGGTCATCTTGGTCCAGTAGCTGGAAAAGAAGCATGTTGAGGAATTGACATGAGCCGGGTACTCCGCCTTGCTACCAATAATATCTGAATAATTGGCCCCAATCTACAGTCCTGGAGAATATCCAGACCCCGTCAATCTCTACAACCTAGAGCTGAAATCCAGAAATTTCTAGTGACGTCTCACATTTGCAAGTTTGAGCTTTTTCATCATCAGGGTAGAGTGGGCAACGGATGTCACGATAACTGCATATGACGATCACACGTATTTGTTGATCATTCGGCCAATTGCCAGTGACTGTGACTGTTGCTGTGGATGTAGCGTTCCAAAACCCACGGCCCCGAAGTTGCCATTGCACCCGACGTCCACTGTGTTAACTAACTTGTCTTTGTCGACGCCGGCAGACTGAAGACAGAGCGACAACACGTCGGTCATCGCCTCATGCACGATAACGCACGAATCGACGACCCGGCTGTTGCACGCCTCCCCGTCGGTGCTCTCCCTCCGCACGGCCATTGGTCGGCGACTGTGGCAACTCTGCCACATTTGGAAGCGGACACCGACCACAACTCCCTCGAGGCCTGCAGTCGGTGGTGGCATTTAAAACTGCATTGCCTCGCCTCGCCCCGGCTCTTCGTTTACGTCCGCACGAACATGGCAATAAGGCATTGCTAAATGCGGCGGCGAAGCTGTCGCAAAAACAAATCTGCAACTCCCATGTCGGTATTGCTATGCATTTATGGAGCAGACGGACGGAGGGACGTTTGCTTTGTCTGTCGGTCAGCCATTGCTGTGGCTCCTTTAACGTGGATAGATCTAGGTACGTCCGTAGATGAGGCGGAAAAGAAGTCCTCCTTCTCGGCCTAACGCTGTGTCCGTCGTGTTTGTGTACTAATCCGAGGACCTCTATGAAGTGACAATTACAGGACTTGCAGTAGCTACTAGCGTGCATACAGTGCGGGCAGTGCATACGCGGTTCATTGTACAACTGTGCAGTACGGACGGGATATGATCGTCTCATTATCTGTACTATGCGTTGCATTCGTATGGAATATCATAGTACGAGCGTTCATATACGCTCGAAACCGCTCTATTTTGGTTGATACAGGAGACCACTCTGGGTTCGCTATTTGCGCTACCCTCGAATGCTTGCAATAATTGCCAAGTTAAAGAAAAACTTTGCTTAACGAACAATTAATGCAGTCATTTTCCCCCCTCCTCATTAGCGAATTTTGGCGCATGCATTTTTTTTGCATTCTGAACTGGTTTTTTTTTCCCTCCGTTTTGTTTTCGAGGCCAAGAGGATGATAACTTGAAAACTTTGTTGACATTCAAAGTGGGGGAAGTGGAAAAAAGGGACCCTCTAATTGAATGCCAGATGAACCATGAACATGTCGGTGTGTCAGATCCAAGCAGGGGACGCGGCCGCCGCAGCCGCCGCAGCCGCCGCAGCCGCCGCAGCCACCGAAGTGGAGGACGCCGTCCTTTGCCTGAGAAGTGACTCAACCCTTTTCAGTTAGAGCTTCGGCACAAGTAGGGGGGGGGGCACAAATTATTGTGGCGTGCGTGATTTACGGCCATCGTAATTGGACGCTGTTGGAAATTCTTAGAATGCTATGATCGAGCAAAATGTGTGAGTGTGTTTGTGTGTATGGATGTGTCTGTCTGTCTGTATGTGGGAGGACACATCTGTTGCAGTAAAGATAAAGAAAATAATAGTAATGTCGTGATCTGATCATTTCAAGCATTGTTTATGCGTCGTGGTGTTTTGTTCTTCTCGACGCATGACATTGCACAAGTGCGACTTCACTCTACGTGAGTACATGTTCAGGTCCGTCCAAGTCTTGACACATGACAAAGTCAATGATTGGCCTGATCGTGCAAGAGCAAAGTCAGATCGAAAATGTTAAACAGCTTTAAAGTTTCTTTATGCTCGCGTGCATGCGTGCATGCGTGCGCGTGCGTGTGTGCATGCACCGTCTCTCCGCCGGACTCTCCTTCCAGACGGCGGCGGCGGCGCAGTACAGTAGGCCTCTCTCTCTCTCTGTCGGAGTTCAGGTTGCACTTGCAAGACTCTCACTCTCTCTTTTCCCTCTTTTCCTGTCTGATCGAGCCAGTGCGCGCTTGAATGGGAGTCGCAGTTGTCTGGCTTTGATGCATTTTCCTTCTCTCTCCTCCCCCCCCCTTTTTTTTGCAATGGACTGCGCATAATGTGCCTGTCTGGAGATGTAGTAATGTCATTGCGAAGTTTTAGCACTGCTCGATGTCAGGTTGAAAAATGCAAATGGACGCCGTTTTGCGTTGGCCTCTGTGTCTGGCAGGACTGTTCATGGATGTCTGTGCATCTTACAGTGAGTGGCAGAATTTATTCGGACGGTTAGAGGAAGACGCTGCTTTTACACTTTTTTCCTCACTACTTTTAGAATGTGTGTGTAAGATTTCATGTGAATAGGTATACAGTATTTCAGTAACAAGTAAACTTGTGGCAGTTACAGAACAATGAGCCAAAAATGGACTTATTCGGACACCCGTTTGCTGTTCAGTCACTCAACTACCACTTCTTCTTAACAGTTTTGTCAACTCGCTGCCAAGCAAGCGATGAGTTCTCCTATGCAAAAAGTGGCGTTCCTCTCTGACCGCCCCACAAATTCTGCCACTCACTGTATATAATGCGGTCGTGAAAGAGTAACCTCATCTGTGAGGCATCTCGCGCTTTGCTCGCGTCCCTCCTCCTCGTCGTCGTCGTCGTCCTCCTCCTCCTCCACAGGTTCATCTAACTCGACGTCTCGAAGCTCGAGTGCGTTTAACAAAATTTCAACAAGGAAATACTTGTTAACCCCTGAAGTCCCAGTGACTCTTGACCTCTGAGTCTCATTTTTCCGGTGAGAGGAGGGAGAAATTCTTTCTCTCTCTCAATAGCTGCAAAAACCTCCAACCGTCGTCTCGTTTTTCAGACGAGAAACCTCCCAATCGAGGGCATCGAGGGCCCTCACGCGCTCGCGCTCCCCCAGCTGCTTCCATTGTCCGAGTCTTCGAATTGCAGTTGCACATTTTCATTTGTGCAAGAGAAAACTCTTCCGACGGATCTGTCGTTTCTCTCCTCCGTGGACGTTGTGACCCTGATGACCGTAATGAGGGGAACCCACCAGAAAATTGACTTGGGGTCCTCAAAGTTGAGATTCTTCTTGTCGATGCTACGTGCGTAAAGACCATTTTGCACTTTCCTTCCGCCCGTTTTGTGGCCTTGCGAAAGCTCGCAATAAAAAATAATTGCAGCTGCAGCTCGTAAAGAAAAAGGTGACTTCGCCTGTGACTCCTGTGGACTTGGTGCACTTTCGTCGTCGCCGTCCCGGACGTGTGCGAGCGCGGCTGCGTGGACGCGGACGTGGACGAGTGTCCCGGCGATCTGACATCATCATCGTTCGTCCCTAGTGTGTGTGTGTGTGAATGAGGATACCATGCGTGCACATGCGTGAAGGCAGGAGGAACATGCTTGAGTGCACACTTGTCTGATGGACGCATGTCTGAGACAAGCTGAAATAGTCGTGCAGCGAAGACCTTGTCTGTCTTTACGTCCTCATCATGGCAGAAAAAAGTACACTTTTTACCGTTTTTCCTTTCTTTTTTTACGATTCACGAAGAAGGCATCACTTTGAGGAAAGTAAAGAGAGGGGAAACAACGCAATTTCCCCTGTACTGACTATTCCCCCATCCCCCCTCATTTTCTTCATCGTCATTGAGAAACGATAACGCAGCAACGAGAGTGATGGAAGTGCTGTGCAGCCAGCTCAATCCCACGCCCCAGCTCTGTCAAGCACTCCACAGGCGCACAGAAACAACGTTTAAAAGTGCACTTTTTCCTTCTGCAGTCACTAGAGAAGGAAAGAAGCTTCTGCGTCTGGAAAGAGAAGAGTGCGCAATATCGAAAAAGATGGCAACAGAATACAGGGAGTCCCAATGGCCCGGGTGCAACTTCCAGGGCTTCGTCATTGTTGGTGCTATCAACATGGAATTTCGTGCGCAGACGATCAGAGCTCACAACTTTTGTATTATAACATCTTGCAATCCAGGTAAAAGTCACAAAAGAGCTGAGCAGTTGCAGAACAAAAATGATCGTGACAGCATCAATTTCTTCTTCGTTTAAATGCTCTCCTTGGGCACCAATGACTTCTTGAAGATGACCCGGAAATTGGGCGCCACTTCTCCCCATCATGCTCATCCATTCCAGACCTTCCTTCCAGCTCCTCTTCAGACCCTAGGCGGACATGTGGAGTTTGGCACATGTCGGGGCCTCCAGAATTGCATAGTCAAGCGGATTGAAATCAGGAGGCCGAGCACTTTTGATTGACTGATTGTGATCGAACGAAAGTCGTCTGTTGTGGCGCCAAATTCAAATTATTGTCAACGTGTCCCCGGTCGTGGGGGACACGGTGCAGACGACTGAGTTGACGTCTTGGAAGTGAACCCCTCGTCGTCACCGTTGTCCCCCCCCCCATGAGAGATGATATCATTACTGCTCACGTGTAAAATCGGAAATGCTCTCCAGAATAACTGTCATCGTCATTGCCCTCCTCATAAACCTCGAATTTAGCCTTGCTCCAACGGCTTCCGAATTTTGCACTGCTAACGATCGATACCAGACGTCTGGTTTGCTAACGGATAGGCTACCCTACAGCAGAAGGGCCCACCCAGGCCTTATTTCCAAGCCTTTCTTCTTCTCCTTCTTCCTCTTCTTCTTCGTTGTGCTGAAATTTGTTAGGGTGGCGCCGGTAGCTTCTCTTCCGCAAATGCTTCTGGTAGAAAGCCACCGTATGCGCGTTGGCGCGTGTGCATCTGTGGGTGCAGAGTGCGAAGCAAACGGTAACTTTATGCTAATATCTTGATTTACTCGTCTGTCCTCCTGAACTGGGCTGAACGGACAGACCTACGGAATTGAGGCTGCTCCGATGGGCCTGGCGAGGCCTGGCAGATCCACCTGCTTTCCAAGGTATCGACCTGTACATATTGTGTACGTGCGAAAACTGCAACACTACTTTACAGTTAAAGGTGTAAGTTATAACTCTCAAGGGATGGGGAGGGGAAAAATCCCCCCCTCAACCCTTTCCCGCTATCGCGGCCTTTGAGGCCTCGTCTGGACAGAGCTACTACACGTGTTTGCACACACACACGCCCAGAGAGAGAGAGAAAGAAAGAGGAAACTGCTGAGTCACTCTCCTGACGAAGATTGCAAGGCATTTGTTCAAGGAGAAAAAGGGAAGAGCAAGTCAGTGAAGCTCTGGTGAGCATACAGGGAAATTTGCAATTTTAAGCAGCAAAAAAGAAGAAAGAAGCAGAGATATTTAGGCACTTTACGGAAAGCCAAGATATGCTGCTTCGCTGTCTGTCTCTGATGCATGCACCCTTGGTTGCTTTCTTTTCTATCTCCTCTGATGGCGACAGCTTTAATGTATATTTACAAACAGGAAAGAGACGATGCACTTTCGGCAAAAAACTTTCGCCTCGACCGTACACAATCTATCGGGGAAATTGCATTCTACGTACTTGGCAGAGAGAGGCAAAAGCCAAAACTCCATCCATCTTCTAAGCAAGTTTTCAATCCAACGTAAGAAAACGTTTCCAGCAGAAATCGAACAAACGTTGGCGGAGCTTCAGGCCTAAAGACAGACGATGTTGGCGCGCGAGTTCGTGCTCACGATGATGCAACCTTTTGCAGTCGCGTTGTTACGTTGTTCGCTACACATGTCCGGCCGGCGGTCGCCAACGGACGCAGATGCATAAGCGTCTATATGGGTTTCTGCTTATAGTTTCTGCCACATCAGACTGACAAAAAAAAGTGTGCATCAAGTCACGCTATCTCGCATGACAACTTTTTTTTCCCTCCTTCTTCGCCTTCCCAGACAATCAGTGCGTAGAGATATCCATGGATCCTGCTCCTCTTTTTCTTCAGTCATGATCAGCCATGTCACTTTTTTTATGCATGTACGATCTATGGACTAAAGTACGAACTGTCTCGTGCGGACGCTGCAACTGTGTATGATATAGCAGAGAAAGCCAGGCCGAAGCCGTCGACGTCGTTCAGCCCCATCCAAGTGGCGCCGCAGCCACCGGCGGCATTTTTTACGCATATAAGCACACAAAAGGTGCGCTTGCACGCACGCGCGCACGCACTGCGCCAAAATGACTCAGCAAAACTGAAAAAGAGACAGCAGAAAGTCTAAGTGTGCTTTGTCCATCAAGATCGCAACAGTGGCGACCTTGTGCCCCTGCAACATTGCCAGACAGCACAGAATGAATCAAAAGGCTGTAAAAGACCGTGACATTGGCTAATGTTGCCACTCCTCTCTCCTTGCAGTCGTGCTCATCGCCGGTCTCGGCCAGGGCGTACTTATCGGTGAGATCCGACGTCGCTGTCGCCGCACCCGATAACGTGGGCGTCGAGGACATCGAAACATTTCCCATCCAGCTGAAGCGTCTCAAACTGGAAAATGATCCAGATCAAGAAAGAAGAACGGAGAATCAAACCGACTCTGGGGCCGGGAACAAATCCCCGTTTGCCTCTTCGGTATCACAACCTCTCTCTCCTCAACCAACAACTAGTTCAGCACTGCATACGCGGGGCTCAGGTGCGTCCTAGAAACAGGGTGTGTCTGTCAGTCGCTTACACGTATGATAATGTGTCTTCGTGATCAGAATCTGGAAGTACAGAGGCTCGTCCTTCCTCGCAAGACCAGCAGCAGACAACTCCTGAGCCGCCGAGGAGGAGCTCCCTTACCTTGTCGGAGAGCCAAATGGTGCCCCCTGAGGAGTCGCTGGAGGTGGACCGGAACCACCAGTCGCGATCAGCTTTCCGGCCCTGGAGCATCGGACAGCACTATCAAAGTTTAGTCAACGGCCACGTGAATGAGGAACAAAGGAAGGCCGCCTTTGAAAGTGAGGAGCGACATGTCCATAGCGGAGTCGGCATCAATTGATCATGAGAACGTTGATTTTTTTCAGACCTGCCCACGCTGTCCAGCCCCTCCTCCGACTTTGTGAACGAGATCCGCTCCACGCTGTTGGGCGATCAGCACCTGACCACATCCCAACACGCCGCAGTCCTCACGGCCCTAGAGAGGCTGGCGGAGCGGCTGAGTCTGGCCGAATCGTCCAGAGACGCAGCAGTGACGCAACTAGGCACACTCAGGAAGAGTTACAGGGTAAACGTCATAGCTTACATGGACGAGCTCGTCATCAACTGTATCAGCATATGAAGCAAGTGACATGTTTCGTTGGTCGAGCCGCTGACACTTGTCTTTCTCTTTCTATTGTTTCATATTGAATGAGAGAAAATTTTTAAGAAGTAAGGTGATAAAAAATTACTGCAATCATAAGATGCTAAAAGCATGTAGCCATAGACATGCTGGTTTAGACTGTAGTGTAATATTTGGGGATTATCACAGTGAAGAGTCATCGTTTGTTTGTGCTATATTTCCTTCACAAGGATTCCTTCTGCTATTTTAGGCCCTGGAGGCAGAGCTTGACAAGAAACGATCCGAGCTGCGCGAGATGCTCCTCCTCACCAGAAGAAACCACCGCCACGAGGCGCCAGTTGTGGCCGACATCCATGGTCCTCGACCAACTGACGAGGATCTTGATGGCCCACTACAACCGAGGAAGCTGAGGCAACGGACGCTCCCTTCTAGGGATCCAAGTCCTCTGAACTTGAGCACTGAGAGCGGTGCCGACAATGCGGAGGAGAGGACGAGCTCTGCAGACTCAGACTTGTCAAAGGTAATGGTGGAGGTACTGACGTAGTACCTCATGAAAGTGTTGCTGAAGCTAACCGTGTCTCTCACTGTCAGACGTCTGGTGATCTCCGTTGTCGGGTCCAGACCATGGAGTCCGAACTGCGTACGCTGCGGCACCAGTACGCACTCAGCAGTCACATCAACTTGAACAACAATGACGACAACAACAACAACCATTCTGACGGCGAGGAGCAAGAACAACGCAACTACCAGGTGAACGGAGAAAGGAAATCATCTTCTCCAGCCGAGAAACGCGTCAAGTCAGAATGAAAAAGCTTTTGAAGTCGTTCAAGTTGGCCTACTGAAAAGCAATACTGCTACTGATGCATAAAGTGCTACGGAGATACCTTGCCATGGAGTACGTAATATTAAAATTTCGGACTACGAAGATAGAGAAGGATGTTTCTCTCGGCGAATGAATGAAAAGCCCCTACAAACCCTTGTGCAGTACACCAAGACGCTTGGATCCGCCTTGGAGTGTGTTGATAGTCAGCATCAAATCATACTGTTAGTATTGAATGTGAATGATTTTTATGACGTTAGGTTTTGGGCCGATTGCAAGATCATAAACATTTACTTAGTGTCATCCTAACTTGAGTAAAGGACATGGTCCCATCCCTGTCACTTCTAGTGAAAATCAGAGCATATCTACTCATCACTTAGTACGGGGCATGACATTGGGCAGCCAAGGTGCTTTTCATGCACAAAAGTACACACAGAAAAATAGTCCAGCTTGGTCAACACAACATCAGGGTGCTTCAATACAGGGTCCTAAATGTGCAAGCTTTGATAAGCAGGACTTATGCATTGCCCCTAGAAATGACAAGCCCTTGCCTCACTTATATACTTTCGAGGAGAGAGAAAGAACAAAACAACTTTATTTTAGTTCTTGACTGGACTTTAGCGATATACACAAGTTTCGTTAAGTCTAATCTTCGACCTTCTCCATTTACTCTGTATTATTCCAATTAGAACAAATGCATTTGACAACTTCATTCAGTCGAAAGGAGAATCAGTGGAAAGAGTGCAGAGTGGATCTTAGAGCCAATTTTTTCTACCACACTTGACAAATGTGCCTCTAAGTCTCCTTGTAGAAGAACCAACTCCAACTCCTTAGGCTCGTTTGCAAGCTGAGCTTCATATCTTTCAAATGACATTAGGCATGCCACAATTCCTCGTATTTGCTAAGCGTGAAAGAAGGAGTAACTTCAGTCCGAGATTTTAGTGTCCCCCCCCCCCTTTTTTAATGCTCTCACTGAGTAGGTACATTCATGTCTACAAATATTAACCGCAAGTACGGTGTCCTGTAATGATGTGTATTGTAATCATATGGACTTTACACATTGGTATAGAGCATGCTGTACAGTACCTATATCCTTATTGTACGTTAGTGTGCACAGCACCGACGTATGTCAAGAGGATGCCCTACCCGGCTGGCCCCATAACCTGAGCACCGTATGGAAGAAGCCTTGTGACCAATAGTAGCGCATCCCCCCTTTTTTAAGAAAGTATTGTAAAGTCCAACACGTCCCCCTCCCCCCCGGTTATAGAGTGTGATCCAGCGGAGCATATGACATTCATGATACTTGACACATCATTGCAATTACTGACTCACCCTGTGGACCCGATCATGGCCTGGCAAGTACACTGAATAATGCATACACGCCGTGTAGCAAGAAACTTAAGAGTCATCTATCTATCATAAAGATACCAACGCGTGGATCAGTGACAATTAGCTTCAAATCTCATTCGTACCTACATGTATCGTAGTCAGGGAGAGAGAGAAAAAAAACATTTCATTATAATAATTTTGTGTAGCAACTATGTGGATAACCTGAACGCATGAGTATCAAAGATTCTTTGGAAACAAAAAGCAGTTCAGCATTTAATAATGTCCCATTTACTGCAAAGTGATTAAATCAAAACAGTTTGCTTCCCAAATGATTCCACCATGTGAAGTGGATCCTAGATAGTCTTAACCGTCAGCTGCATCTGATGCAATAAAGGAGTCGAATTTCCTCTCTTGTAGTGATGGATTTCGAGCCAAAAAAAGGGAAAATCGAATTTCGTGGCAACCACTCAAAAAAGCTCAACTCGACTAGACAGAGTTCGTTAGCAGTGAAATTGTTCAATCTCTACGACTTAAGCATTGGGCTTGGTGACACCTTTACTAGAAGATTAGTTATCTTTTTAAAGTTTCGAATCCAGTCGAGTTTTGGTCTCTCCCAAAATATCACACTCGACTCGACTTGGCTTCCAATCCATCACTACTGTCTTGATAGCGCTTGAAAAAGAAAGAAGCAAAGTTGCTTATGTACAACAGAGCAAGTCGTCATGCATGCCAGCCAGCAGTGCGTTGATGAAGGAGAATAGTCAAACCAAGATGTACGATGATGAAGTGTGATCGGATGTCTCTTTTCATGTCGTCTGTGTCTGAGCAAAACATTCTGTCGTGTAGCCACTGTTGTCTCCACTTATGCCTACGTGTCTAGACACGTGCGTACGTACGTAAGTGCACACGTTTGATGGCAATAGCTTGCGTAGAAAACAAATTGGATGCAAAATCTGACCAATCTTGCTGCTGTTTGTCTCATATATTCATTCTGAAAGACGTAATACTTTCAACTCCAAGCCACTTTCGAGGAACTTGCAATATCACACAAAGGTAGAGATGAGTATCTGCGTACTGCGTTACGTTGTGGAAGTGTCTTGCTATTTTGTGCAGTCTCGACAAGGACTGTAGCACGAGCATCACAAATGCTTTGGACTTCATTTGCGTATTGGATGGATATGGTAATAGTATGTATACCACTCTGTTTTTTCGTATTTCTTTGTTGCCTGAAATACAATAAAATCGTACACATCTGCACAGCGACTATCGTATGAGCTTTACAGTGTCACGCATCTTGTTGAATCGATCCAAGAAGAGTTGGGTGGAGTGTGCTTAGAACTCCAGGTCGAGGCCGTTGGCCTCGGCCACGGGGTCCAAGGCCTCCACGTTTCAGAGGTGACAGCTCCAGCGCCGCAGAACCGTCCTTATTCTCCTCGAGCTCTCCTTAAATACAGTGCCGTCCAAACTTGAGTTGCGCCGAGTATTGCTACTTATGAATGCAATGCGAGAGTGACCTGATGAGCATTCATATAATCTATATAGCTAAGACAATACATATGCACAATGGTTAAATGTCACGTCTGAGTTTCCACTTGGGCAGGAATGATCCCTGAGTATTTTATCTGCATCCTGAACCAGGTCAAAACTTTACAATCAAAGAATAGCACTAAAGAGCAACAGAAAGTACAAGAAAGTCCTAAGCTGTTTTGTTGTGGAGTCCCCATGGGTCGCAGTAGAAGGCATTGGTTGTTCGGCCAGTGAGAATATGACTGAAAAAGTAGAACGCCGGAAAGGAATGAAATTGCTTAAAATAGAGTGAAATGCTTAAAAAAGTGAAATGCATCTACTTTTTGAGCATAATGCATCCATTTTTTGACCTCCGAGAATGTGTTAAAAAAATTGAAAGAGCATGAAAAAGGTTGCTTGTTTGGTCGGCCGTGTCTCGCTGAAAAAATAAGCATTCTGCGGTTGATTTCTTTGGGAATCTGAAAGTACTGAATGTGCACCCCGTCCACAGTGCCCAGAATGAATCATATAAAGAAAAGAACTATAAATACAGTTTGCGAAGTAAAAACTCAGACTGTTGAAATTTCCTTATGAAATTGACTTGCTGCTCCAGAGTCACATCCTGGAGAGTCGAAGGTTTCACTAAAGGGTGTAACAGCAAAAATGTCACCGAGTCTCTCAATCTCTGTCCACACCTGGGTGATGGAGTCTCCTAAACTCGGCCAGAGAGTCAAATTGTTCGAGTCATTTTCTTCCTTGAACGCTTTGACTCTCGGGCCGAGTTCAAGCGACTCCATCACCAAGGTGTGGCCAGAGATTGAGAGACTCGGTGACATTTTTGCTGTTTCGCCCTTTAAGTTGACCACATTGGGAGAGAAACTGGTCTGCCGGCCGTGAGAGCAATTGAGCGGTATATAACGTTTCAACTTATGGCATGTCCTACTAGCTAGCTTCCTTCAGTTTCTTTCCTTTTCCTCCCCTCATAAATTTCCCCCAAAACTCATCATCTTTCTTTGGTGTCTGACCTTGTTGCAACTTACGGAGGAGTATTTTGTTGCATCGGCACAATGGATGAGTCCAGGCTGGTCTAAGGAGAAAACTGACTTCAACGATCGTCACACAGGTGCACATCAAGTTTCACATAATTTTAAGAGTCCTCGTAGAGACTATAAGGAAGTGCCCGTTCTTTTGTTTTGTATGCTGTATGAGCAACTCCTTTGATACTTTATGGATTGTCCGACTTCTCGTTTTTTTTCAAATAATTTCGAATTTTTTTTTTCTTTTAGAGAAATTCTATCAATTTGGCCTCATTCAAATCTATCGTTTTCATCTCAAGTCTCCTCCACAACACTTCTTGCACCCTCAGTGACGGAAAAGGCAAACACTCGCACACTCGACCTCATAACACGAACAACCTGCTAACGGCGTGATGAATTCTGCAAGTTATTACAGTGGGATGAGATGTCCTTAAACCATATTGAATAGAAGGAAATTTGACCATGGTAAATTAGCCTCGGAGAGACATAGACCAGGATAAGATTATGGTTTCTGACTGATCAGGATAGACTGGAACTCTTTTGAGACTCCTTGAATGATCGGAAACCAACACAGAGTTTTTTTATATAAAGGTTAATAATATATTGATCTACTGGAGGGGATACACACAAGTTATCCTACCAGACTTAGGACAATTACACCAACAACTTGTAACAAACTAATCTGCTCCTGAAGAGGAGTGGATTTCTCCAACTCAACTACAACAGGGCAGGGAGAAAAGTGTTGGGATGGGCAAGACTTTTGCCAGAAGATAGCTTGGCCAGCTTATGCCATGATGAGGGCAGAGTGCTGCAGCAAACTAATGGGTGTAGGACACCTCGGTGGGAAGAGTTCCTCCGGATGACTGTCTCTGGAGTCAAATTTCGCCTCCTTTTAAACCCCTTCCTTACTATATATAGGCCAGAAAGTCCTTGCTCCTAAGTACTTGCTCCGCTTCCTCCCCAGTATCCCAGGAGTACAACCTTTATTCGCTGCCTCCTCCCCTACGACACACAGCAAAAACAGAGGGACACGAGGAAACGGTCGTAAGCAAAAATTTTTTGGCCACACTTATGTTGGACATGAAGAAAAGCAGTGTTAGTTTGGTGCGGCCAGGCTGTCCCTGTCCAACTCTTTCTGTGCTCACAACCACGCTCTGTCGTAAGACCTAGCCCAGGCGACCTTCAACCCGGTGAACAAGAACAATCTGGTCCGAGACTTGGCTTTGTTCTCTAGACACTGATCCGTATTAAGTATTCCGATGGGACCTCGGTTCAGTCAGGGTGAGCCCTCAACCCATGCGTGGTCAACCCCGCGTCACGCGAGAGAACATCCAGGGACCATTAGGTTGGAAAGCTTGTTCCTAATTCTACATCCTCTCACAATTCCAAAGAGTGAGCAGTGTTTTCCGCCACGCCAAATATGATACTCTCGGTTAGTATCGGTGAGTAATAAGTAGCACTTTTTATCAGCTGAGCACCTGGTCTTTCTGGTTCATTACCGATTGGTTCAGGCCACGCCCCGCTTAGTACGAGAGGCCTTCGACCAAAGATTAGCGGTCAAATTTTGTACACTGAATTGTGCTACTGGACCAATTGTACACACAATTGTTCGCAATATACTAGGAGTTCCACATCAACTAGTGCACTTGCACCAGGAATCGGTGCCGAAACCAGACCGAGCTGGAGCCAAAAGTAACAAAATGTGAAGCTTGAAAATAGCCACCATCAATGGCAACCCTTGAAGTCATCCAAAGCCTCGTGACGGCCGTGCAGTGCGAACCGAAAACACCACTGCATTGTCAATGTGGAAGCCCCAGGAAAACAGTGCCGCAGCATGCAACACGAGGAAACGGAAGGTGGTGATCGCTGTGTCGGTCTGGATGTGCCATGAGGTCTCTCAAGGCCTTTTCCATCAGCACGAGAAAGTTGCACATGAGTCTGGATCCAGATTGTGACAGCAATCGTCCGAGGCTCCTGGTCTGTCGAGGATTTGTGTAACTTACCACAGTTTGAGGCAAATGGCCTCGCGAGCTATTAAAAGACTTGCTGTTGTTAACAGTAGCTGCGCTCACATGATAGAGCACCGTCGTCAGGAACTTAACAATTTGCAGTATAAGAAAGCGTACAAGATTTCACCGTTACTCAGTGCTCATACAAATCGCGCAAACGTCGTTCACCCCTTTAGCAAGAAAAATGACGCCGCTCATGAGAAGTTGTGGAACTGGGGACAAGACCCATACAAACTCTATTTGGCTCCTTCAAAATACATATAGCACAACACAGTATGCTAACAGGTGGCTTTCCTTTTCCGCCTGTCTCTAATTCTCCGAGGCCTTGAATGCCAGCCTGCCCAACTTCCCGTCCTTCCCCGCAGCGAAGGCGGCCTTCCCGTCCTTGCTGGCTGAGATTGTGTAGAATCCTCCCGGAGAGGTGGTCTGCATGGGCAAAAAGCCTTCGCCCAGAAGATCGTACGTGTAGTCGCAGCTCTAGGAAAAAATGTTATGACGTCATCACTCAAAGCAAAACATGAGAAGGTCAAAAATATGGTTCAAGACCTTGGGTATACCAGATCCTACACCATTCGGGGCGTCATCAGGAGGTTTCATCAAGCAGCCAGCATTGGCAATCGGTGCAGGATTATTTTTGCAAGTTTGTTGCCTCTCACCCACTGACTTTCGTCCTTCACAGAGGTGTACAAAAGTAGTGGCTACTCCAATGTATTTGAAAGATGAGTTATGTGCGGCCCACTGTATTCTGAGGCTACAAATGCCACAAATAACCACAATTTTCAGATTTCCCAGGTTCAGGCTGTACTGGACGAGAAATAGTGTCGACGGTATGCCCTGCTCAATTATTTCTTCGGTATTATTATTTTAACATGGTACAACAGAGTGATAATACCGAAGAATTGATTAAATACAGCCTGTATTACATTTGGAATCACACTTATCCCGCATTTTGAGAACGGTCTCAATTATGTTAGAGTATGTTCAGGCAGCCATGCATAACCTTCCCATTTCACCTCCTCTGGCAAAGAATTCCAGAACAAGTACTGGATGGGAAGGCAGCCAGAGCGAGCTCTCAAGCATCAGTCCTTCTACAGGGCTGTGCAGTGCGCTCAAAAATGGCCTCTGCACATGTGCCATTCATGGTCCAATGTGAACAAATGCTGTGGACCTGACGAAGTCGGACCCAACCATCGGGAGCTAATGTCTGCAACTGCATCAAGATAAGTCAGAAGTAACCGCTCCTGCCACAGAACGTCTTATACCGCATGATTTGATGATCAAACTTGGCGAGCTTGAGATTGACTTCCGGGTTCAGCATCATAAAGAACAAAACCTTCCCCTACCAGACGTGCCACTTTTTGCACACAGAAAGAAAAAGACGACTGTAGAAAAAAAATTTCAGAGGTGCTGAATATGTTCTTGCACTGAAATCAATATTTGTCATGCCAATTTTGGTCTTAAAAATGCTTTTTGTAAAGTCCCGCCAAGTGATCCACATATATGTATATGTTTGTGCCACACATAAACTCTGTTTGTGTGTGTTATATAGCACGTGCAAACTGTACACGTAACATAAAACCACCCATTGCTTCCTTTGGGCATCTCTGTATACCTGAGCATACTATACCGAAGCACAATGGGATAAGATTTTCACGCAGATCAGACTACTCGCATTAGTGCGTGAAGATTTAAGCCTCACCTCTTTTCCACAAGTGAGAATGAGATCTTGGTTAACGTAAGTCACCACAGAACGATAACCATCTACGAAGATAAGCACAAAAGGTATTCATTTGCAGTCAGTTGGAAATACGCGGTACGTTCAACGTACCCGGGTTCTTGTTTTTGTCCATAAGACTCCAGGTGATACCTCCGTCGATTGTCACGGCCGCGTTGTTCTCGCCGGTGGCCTCGTCGCCGTTGTAGTCGCCACCGACAGTGACACCTATCCTGAGGAAGCAATCAACAAGTGAACAACTGTACCCACTACGTACAGGATGGAAAGATATGAAAACTGTGTGACTGGTGCAGTACTCTGATGCCGGGGCCAGATCGATAGAGAAGAGTCCTTTTGTTCCCTCGGCGCTCTCCACTGCCGTGTCCGACGTCAGCCACGTCTTACCACCGTCATCGGAGGACAACACCGTCGAGGTCTTGTTACCAAGCACGATAAAAACTCTTTGAGCGCCCTGAAATAATCACTGTGTTTCACACAAGGCCAGACCAATAAGTGAAAAATTTGCTGAGTGCATCTGAGGTTCGCAACCTAATGCCAAATGATGAAGTGTAGTCATATGATTTAAAAAAAACTTTTGACCCCTTTATCTTGCAGTAAAGTTTTACTACATAAGTTCGGAAGATAACAACGTGCTCTAAGTAGGAAGTCATGGGGTAAAGCTAAATACATTTTCTTTTCAGTTAAATTTGACTACATTGCTTCTGTTCAGCATGTACCAAGTAACTAAGCAGGTCCACGTCAAATTTGGTGCGTTGATCCAACATCCTTATGCACTATGCCTTTTAAACTTTGAAGACAGTAGGGGACCCTAAAAGTTGCTGTTCTCCATTTGACTGCAATTGCTGTAGATACATAGCCTTGTACCAAATTTAGCGCGCCGCAAGAGATCAAAGCCTACTGTACCGAACAGGATGTCTCTACGTAGTATGCGTAGTAGACTAGGTCAATTTTTTTTAATCTCTCGCGGCGTCCCAGATTCGTCGCAAGAATTCACTTGAAGACCTTCTAGTCAAATGGAATGAAAAAATGATGACTCTTTGGGTCCCCCCCTCAGTCTACGGAGTATTTCAGACACAGTACATAAGGATGTTAGGTCAACATTACAAATATAATGGGGACCTGCTCACTTACTTTCTAGATGCAAAGCTGAAGCAATGTAGTCAAGTGAAACTAAAAATAAAGTGTTTAAACCTTTGGCTTACGGTCTCTCTTACCTAGTAAACTCTGATTGACATGTATGGGGCCCAAAAAAAATTTTTACGAACAAACCTAAGATTTACACTCAGTCAAATCCCGAAATTTTCCATTTTCGACCTAGCCTGCGCATTTGTCAGGTATAAGAAAAACTGAGTAAGGAGGACATTTTCACCTCGGTCCTGAGGCAAGTTCCACTGGCAGCAAAGGCAATCACTCCCTCTTCCACGACCGGTCTCTCCTCCTCCGGGGCCTCTTCCCAAGTGTCTCCGAAGTCGTTCGTCCGGACGATGGTGAGTCTTCCCCCGATCGGGTCACCGAAGGCGATGCCGCGTCCAGACGATCCCCAAAAGTCCATAGCGTCATAGAAGGTGCCGGGCACATCACTAGTGTAGGTTAGGAGCCAGCTGGCGCCCCCGTCGGAGGTCTAAAATGACATGATACATCCATACAATACCAAGGCCAAATACCTCAGCATGACACGTGGACTGACGAGTAATCACGGTGTGCCTAACTTGTGTCAGAACTGCACCGGCTGCATTGACTGACCTTCAGGGCTGCCGAACGACATCGTCATGAGGTGGGGCAGCACTGTACAGTACCATTCCAGTACAGACGCGTATGAACACGCCAAGTGGTGTCACAGTCGTGGCTCTCAGTACCTTCTGCATCATGGAAGCGTTTAACAGACAAGAAGTGTGACACGCGATAATCAGACCAGCCGTTGGTCCTCCAGTGGGTGTACGATAATATAGGTGCGTAAGAATTGAGCAGACTCGCACTTGTCAGCAAGCGTCGTCTTTAACTCACACTGCATACAAGACTATGCGAGAAATTCGGACTGACTTTGAAATATGAATGCGTCAATGTCGGTAGTCCTAATTCGTTCAGATTTCTGCCGGATGCTCTCTGGATGGAGCTTGTAAATGGAATCAGTGACAACAGCAAGTACATAAATGCCGATGGAGAAGATGATGAGAACTTGCATCGTGGGCAGCTGACGTCAGATTAAATCAAGTCATTGACTTTTGGCTTCATTTGCTCCACTGTCCCGGATGTATCATGAGTGCAGTGCAAGTGCAGCAAGCTTTTCCTCCGCGTGCAAAAATCAAGCCGGGTTCGTCTCCATAGTCCTGTGTATTATTGTCTGGCGGTGATCACGAGCAGATCACGTTACTGAGATACTCAGCAGGTGCAGCCGGCATCATCTTTCATCTTATGAATGAAGCCGATAGCTTCAAAATCAAGCGGTTCGTTTGCATGTTTTACCAAGAAAATGATACTTCGCTAGAGTAATGCCTGACCAAGCGTGCAAAATCTAGAGCGATCAGGATGTCGGACTCAGCTCCGGCCACCTGGTCTCTGCAGTCAAAGGTCTGTGCCAAAAGCCTTCATCTCGCAGCAGTTGTGGGGAACGAACAGCACGACGAAGAGCTAGTACTGTAACGCTTACAGGTACAATCTCCTCCAAAAGGAGCTGGTCTTGACGAAGACGAACTACATGGAAAGGATGATAACTCTGTTGGTCAGACTACTTCCATGGAATCCCTTGTGGCTTGCGCGATGGTAACGTAAGTGTCCCAATCCCCTTTAGGCTGTGCGATCAACATCGCCCTGATGAAGATGTTGCTTGCCGCTTGGGTTGCCTTCACCGCCGTCTTCGGCTCGCTGCTCGCTATTGAAACACACAGAGTCAGGAGAAAACAGATCAACAACTTTTGTAACAGCTCCCTCGAGGAAGAGACAAACTCGGTCTTCTCTACCTCCAGATCAAGGTTCGATGCCTCCTGCAGACAACAGCAGCACCACCTGGATGGGCAGTTCAGACTTCACGTGATCGATGTTGAAGTTGGGTCCAGCGTCCAAATACTAGTTTGAACGCTGGTTGGAAGGGTTGTTATGGACTACTGACTGTAAGACTGAAAAAAACACAAGATCCTTAAGTGCGTCACCTTATAAAACCTTGCCGGGGTCCCGACCCCCATGACAATAGCGGTGTTCTCGTCGAAGGCCTCGATGTCACGATAGTCCACCGTCACCAAATTGTCTGGACTCGATACCTAGTGGACACAAGTGTGCAAGACAGATATACACTGTCGAAGTTTCACTGTATGACCGTATTTGAAACTGCCTCTAGTGCCCACGAACCTTTTGCCAAGTCCGTCCGCCATCTGTAGTCCTTACGATGGTCCCGAACTGGCCGCTGGCCCAAGCTATGTCCTGGCTGACAGCAGAAATGCCGCGGAGCCCGGGTTTGCCGTCACCCACACCCACGTCGTCCAGGTGATCCACTTCGAAGTAAGGCACGCCTAAATAACTGCCTCTTTTCTCCACCAGACTTTGCGGTGGCGAGACACTTGTCATGGTGGAGCAGACCTCCATGAACACCACGAAGACGAGGCTGCATTTTAAAGACAAGAAGTCTGAGACTAAACCAAGCAACTCGAGCACCACAGCTAAAGGGGAAAATAAATGCTCGATCTACCGTACACGTAGAAATATAGATGAACGCATTCGGTTCGTTAGGTGTTGGAGGAATGTGAAGGGTGCAACAGCAAAAGTGGAAACATATTGATGTTCAGTACGCATAGTTTCACTTCAGGTGACAAGAAATTCGTTGATGACCTGACTACTTGTAGTCTTTCTCGTTGCCGTGTCCACCAACGACGTCAAGGAGTGCAAAATGGATGCCGTAGTTACAGTGATTGTCACGTCCGTTACAGTTTTGCTGTTGCGCACTCTACGAGTTCATACGTATGCGTTCTGCACGTGTTCTCAACAATCAAATGACGAAGACACAAAATCATGCCTACCAAAACAGGGCAGAAGCGAAGAACATGATCACTGAACTTCCTGGTACAATAAACGGTCTTGGGTGGTCACGTCCGTCAACACCTCGACTTGAAAGGATGTCAACGAGAGAAGTCAGTCTGAGCCGCCTGATGCAGCACTGGAACACCCAAAGACGTCTCTGTTGTTTCCTCAGCCTGGCTTCCGACACCTCCTCCTACAGGACAGCCAATAGGCAGACGCCCAAGAGCAGAAAGACCTTGTGACAAGGGGGACGCGGCGAAGGACATTTTCTTCTCCTCGACAGCAATAGTTCCTAGATGACAAGTGGGAAAACTGGTCAAGGGGCTAAAGTGGCAGTCTACGAAACCTCTGGCCGTCCTACTGTATCTGTACTACATGTGCAGTACGTGACGCGGGACAGATGGACAACTTTACAATGGCTCTTGAGTTTGTGACATATGTTTGGATGGCCGCAATCTACGGTATCGACCAGGTGACTTCGTAGGGTGACAGCAAAATGGTTGTCACAGCAACACATTACTTTCTGTCTCTCTTTAAAGATCGGTTTCACAACGAGCCAGCCATTTTTTTCCTTGCACCAGTGGGTAATTGCTAAAGGGTCACATGAACGAAAGAATGAAACGTAAAAGCATTGCACATTAATTATTCCTCGTAGGGGTCTTTATCTCCTCTAAATGCCCCACAACAAGTTTTACGCCACCTTAGTCGCCGTACAAAACATAGGGGGAAACCGCGTGCACACCCAATCGTTTCCGGTTACAGCCCCGGTTCGACTCCTTCGGCAGGACGGCATCTCTGGGGATGACCAACTCACTGACCGGGGGAGAGGCCGAAGTTTCACTACGCAGTCTTGCCAAATAAACTCCTCATTTGGGCCATACTTTGCTGCAGAGGCGGTCTTACCTCAATCCACCCTCCCGGGCCGGCTGGGGGCGAACCACCACCATGACTAAGGTCTCAGGAAGGCAGGGGTCCGAACCATTGAGAGCCCTGTCGGGGCCCCTACCACTAAACCAAGCTTCGTCCACATGGATTGATTTGTCACGGAAGAAATGCGATCATGACATGTGGACATACAAACAGACAGACAGTTCCCCCAAAGCGGTTAGGATTTCTCAATAGGTCTCCCTATTGCTCTTAGTAGGCCTTTCTCAGGGGGGCCTATAAAGTCACACAAAAGGCTAGGTTTCATCATGGAGGATACTCAGGTCTGCACACTTTTTTGGCTGGTGCTCCTGACTTCCAGGATAAATATTGGAGGTAATGACTGTAGTTTTACAGTAACTTATTATTTGATACGTCAATTAGCGACAAAACTCGCACTTTTTAGGTAATCTAACATACAATGTATGTATGCAGACGTTTTGTACGTGTGTCGGTCTGTCCGCGGCCGATTTCTAGCTTTTGTGCGGCTGATGAGCGCCAAGTACGTGGTGAGACACACATGGCACTTTGTATTTTTGCCATTCTTCCTACCCAACGAGTGCAAAGTGCGTGAACGCTAGAAATTTTCTGAATTTGTAATTATCATTGCGATTGCAATTACAAAGTTCATTATCATAGCGACAAAGTTCATCCCCATCATTCGTTTCTAGTTCAAGTTCAAATCAATTCTTGCATGTAGATGGAAGTGTGAATCTACCAACTTTCTTGATAACATCCCGGCCACTTCTGAGCTGTTTCTAGTCAGATTTAGCCTATTCAGAATTGAACCGTAATGGCTCTTAATTGAGTAATTTATGTAGTCTTTACAACTACAGTGAGCGCAGGATCATACGTTAACGGTTAATAGGTTGAATTGCTTGTTAGGTCGCAAGTCCCGATTTTTTTTCTTCAAATCTAGGGGTGTGGGGTGTTTTACATTGGTCAATGCATCATTCAATATCATATCAAAAAATTAAGGACTTTCCTTTCCAACCTGGTAAGACTCAAAATGCGATATTAAAAAGTTAAACCCATATCTATGTAGCAGTATTTCTACTGTACAGGTATTGCATGTACAAGCTGTGGCTGTGCTACAAAAGAGCCTTCCAGTTGGCGATTCTTACGTTTCTTCATTAAATAAGTTTGAGTAAAAGAAAATGGGGTCATTTTTTCATGGTCTCAAAACGCCCACAGCAGCAGTTTTTCTCGAAAATAGCGATACGACCTAGCATGGAGTGAGTTACATCGGATATTATGTGTGAAGTCTCGTACTGAACAGTCCCTATAACAAATCCATGTATCGGTCCATTTTTCTCTGGTTCCATGAGTGACGCATTATCCGACTTTCACTGTGATTGTAATGGGAATTAGTTGCGTTAGCAGCAAAAAAGCTGTAATTTTCACTGTAATGGACTTCCACGAAGTAAAGGGCAAAGCGCTGGCAATGTAAGTAGTGTCTTCTACCTCCCGTACTAAAAGTACGCGACGATACTGAGACTAAGACTTTACAGTACGCTATAATATTAGACGAGGCTCCATTCGATGGTTCCAGTTAGAAATTAGTTTTAGCTCATACTGTTGTTAAAGACTGAATAAAGATTGAATATTTCTACTCTCCAGTGATGGATCAGTGAGCGAAGTTGCGTATAGTGCACTCATTACAGTATGTAGTACAAATACTCTGTATCTGCATTTACTGTACGAAGTTGTATATTCTGTGCCCTTCTCATATAGCTGCCGTGTGCACTCCCACGGCCAACTACGTGGAAGCCAATGGAAAATATTACCGGCGCTATGAAGGTACAGACGCCACCTCCGCTGTGGAAGCCGTCGACAGGTGCGCCGAGGACGGCGCATACCTGGCCTTGTTCAAGACTGAGAGCGATTTTCTCGTCGCCCGTGACTATAACCGTAAGAGTTGTCACCGTGAAGCGTGCCAATGTAGCTGTGTGTCTACGTGCTGCACGTACGAACGGTTCAAAAATATGTAAAAAAGGCAGCCCTTATCTGGTACTATGCAATCAAGCCTGATTGATCACCCTCGTGCTCATCACAGTGGCTCTTGGCCCCTCGGACGTGGACCTGGTGACCGCATCGCTCACGTACGATGCGGACATCACTATATGCACGACCAATGTTGACTGCGTAAGCAACAAGCCATTGTTCGCTTACGATGGACTCTGGATGCCGGATGGGCAACCCACGGGGATTTGGCAAGCGGCGTCGACTGGCCTATCCCACTGGCTTCAGATCCGCCTCAAAAATGCCCACAATATTAACTCAGTACGGACCAATAGGGCAGAATATGTCTTCATCGCACTAATTCCACATTGTCCCACGCATCACAAGGCGATCGTGACAGCCGACTCCAGCTTCGAAGGGGTGGAGATGCGCGTGGGTCGATTTAACCCCGAGGACGTAACCGTTGCGGGAGCCGCCATCACCACGAATGTCCCCTGTGGTGTCCCCTTATCCTATCCGACTGACGTCATCAACGGCAACCAATTTTCCTACGTTTGCGGCAGCCACGGCATCTACGGAAGATTCGTGACCTTCCAAAAGCTGGGAGGGGCCTCTCCCACCTGGACCATCAATGAAGTCCAGCTCTTTCAGCGCTATGAGGCAGATGGTGAAGTGGTGACATTATTCTAAATCGAAGTGCATTGCTTGAGTACAATTGCTTAACAGAATCACAAACCAAGTGTCTATAGCATTTGCCACATTTAACTTGCAGAGGTCTTGGTGGTCGACGACTTCGACAACACAGTCGGAGTCCTGAGTTCCGGCGACGTCGACACCTTGCATGGTCCAGAATATGCCATAGATGGGAGCGTATCTTTGAGCTCCAGTGGCATTTGGAGTTCTGTGGGAACCCCTAGCTTTCCCTGGATCCTTTTGACCCTGCTGGAGAGCGCCACCATTCAAAAGGTCGAGATTTTCGGCAGGCTCGACTGCTGCCAGGACAGGTGAGCTGGTGTCTTCACTCAATTCTACACTGTCTGCCTCTTCTGTACAGTAAAAGTTTGGGCAAATAATCACTTCAGGTACCTTGACGTTGAAGTTCGCATTGGTGGGGTGAACGTGGGCTCAAGCCCGCCCTCAGGCCAGCTCATCACGGACAACGAAGTGTGTGGGTCCGGTACCCTAAGCTATACCCCGTCGGAATACAATAGGTATAGTTAGCCATACTGGTGAAAGATATTGCGATGTGACACAAACACTCTTGTTCACTCAGGCACGTTTACGTGTGCAACCCTCTCCGGACCGGAAAGTACATCAGCGTGCAGAGAACCAACGATGATGCTAATCCAACCAACAATTTCTTCGACATCAACGAGGTCTACGTGTACAAGTCGGTCGATGTCGGTGCGCACCTGCATACGTACGTTGGTTACTTTTTGGAAGCTTATTTATAATATAGCTTCTACCAGATCCTGACGCTATCACGATGTGGACAGGGTTGTACAGTCCTAGTTTCGCTGGTTGCGCAAACGAAGGTTGTCAGGGTGTCGCAGCCTGGGACGACGACTCCGCCTTCGTCTACGAAGGATATATGGGTAACCTTAACCTTCCCTTAGGAGATTCCTGTGTGCTGTTCGACTCAAAGGGATCTGTGGCTGGAGCCTCCTGCGCAGCGGCACTGCCATTCCTCTGTCAGTACGACTGCAATAACATCCAAGGTACAACCACTACGCCAGCATGAGTTCTGTACGGAAGTACACTTACATGGTGCGGAACAGTAGATACTGTAAAAGTATATGCACATTAGGCTGGTTCAAAAATGTCAATTTTAGTATTTGGGGAAGGAAAATTGGCGTTAGACACTGTTTTAGCTGCTACAAGTCTCATTTTTTGGCAAAAACATTGTTTTTGTATGGGCACCTTATACTCAAAGTTTTATAACATACTGTACGTGGCAAGTGTAGTGCACACTTTTCTTTTTTTCCTTCCCTTTTGACTTGATTGAGCTACAAAAGTGATTTACCCCACTGGGGAAAGCTAAGAAGCTACCTCAAAACAAGGCGGACATGGACTTTTACTCCAGGACCTCTCACTTCTCCACAACATGGGATCAAAGTTGTGTGCTCTAGTAGAATTTACTGCGTAAAAGCTTGACTGTATGGCGGACAAACGAGTGGCCCGACAACAAAAGTGCATATCAGTTCACATTTAGAGAGGATTCTTAGCTTTCAATAGAGGGGTCTCAGTGACCAGTCAAATGTTATAGAAGTGTCCTTACTACAAAATATTCATGAGGAGCTCTCCACCCCTGACCCCTCATTGTCCGGAGGGTCACCGACGTCCCCCAGCGGGTGCGCAACCCCTGCGTTTGCGGAGAGACGCTGAATAAGTTCCATGATGCACGAAAGAAGAACAGTGGACATCTATGCAGTGTCGAAGCAGTAACAAAAGTGCAACGTTACATCTTTCGATGAAAGGGTCCGATCACGCACCCGTTGGGGGTCAATTTACGGGAGTCATGTTCGGGTCCGGGGGGTCGTGAACCCCCCCCCCCCCCACGAATATCTCAGCCTTTTACTTACGACACTGTCGTGTTACCCCTCCCTAGTCACGACTCCACCACCACCGCCCCCTGCGGGCTACGCCACAATCCCCCCTGATGAAGAAGAGCCCGCTTTTAGCCACTCGGTCGAGAATGTAATAGTGGATTCAGCTGACGCCGATCTGACCTCCACGTGCACGGACAAGTGTCAGGAGGGCTGCACTCCGGGAATCTCCCATTGCATCGGACGAGAACTTGCGACAGGTAACAATCAACTTTAGTCTGCGCCGCGCGAGCTTATATGTCTGTTTTCTTTAATAGTGGCGTACTTGGTCGGACCGCCCCAATTCATGGAAGGCCCGCCGTACACCATCCCGTGTTTGTGCACCATGAGTTCCCTCGGGCGCTACCCCGGGACTTTTTGTGGTCCCAATCATGTGGGTTGTCGGAACACAGACACGGGGACCTGGATAGACGGCTCGAACACCTTCATGGACGGATACCAGGGAAACTTCCCCTAAGAGGAGCGGGCACTACGAACTGCCTCACAGTACCCCGTCAATGTGTCCGAATATTTAAACTTAACGATGTCAATGCAACGTTCTAGCTTGGAACAATGCCATTCTTTTGACCGTCACCAGTCATCAGGCATTCAGTTTAGTTGTCGCTTGCCCAACTCTTCAAGTAGGTAGAGTACGTATGTGTTCCTTCTTCCACCACAAAGCGTTGCCAGCGCACAAGGAGTCATTACCACTTAGGAGGAGTCATAAAAGAAACAGATCAATCTGCAGTAACATCCGCAAAGACTCCAGACAGTCACAAAGCGTATGCATGAAGCCTCCTTTCCTACGACGCCTCTAGTTTTCTCTGTTCTCTCTCATCCACTGCGTGAACATTTTCAAGGGTAGCCTTAAAGTGACTTCAACATTAGGTGACAACTTTTATATGTGAGGAAGTCTTGCTTATACTGCGATGGAAGTGACGCACACAGAATCGAGATAACTGAAATTAGGTGCATTTGGCCAAGTAGCACAGTCCAACTGGCCCAAGAACCTGCAGTAGCAAGTGAGGTTTCATCCGTAGCAGAGAGGAAGATCTTCCTGAAGCCTGAGGAAACCAAAAGTGGCCATGTCTTGTCCGCTGACACCAGCATTCACTGTGTCTTACCCATCTGTTCCTATCGTGGGACCATCAACCGGGTACGCCAGAAGCTTGCTAACTTCAACTTCTACCAGTGATGATTCGCGCACTACTGCAGTAGGATCAACTTGAGCAGCTTGTAGAGACCCTATACTTAACAAGCAGGAAGTTCCACTTTGAGGCACAACTTTGTGTGTCATTTTAAAGTGCTTTTAGAAGGTGAGATTGAAGCTGAGCTGTGAGGGTTTTCTAGGTTCCTCTTACAGCAAGTACAGGTAGTTAGAGGCAAGACGCTCAAACTGAGGCGAAAAAGTAGAGACTCAAAACTTCACTTGCATGAACTCTTGAGTTAGAAAAGTATTGTTCAAGAAAACCCATGTCTGTACAGGCAAATGCTTCATTTCGGGAGCATCTACGTCTCAATGTACAGCTACGTAAGCCTAAAGGTACCCGGGAAAAAAGTTTTCTTCAAAGCAACTGATTCCCTTTTTTCTCGCAACCTCTCACAGTCTTACCTCTGGCATCTGTGGAGACTGACAACTAATGTTGACTTTCTCCCGTTTTTTGCTCACTTCGCTACTCAGTTTTGAGTCTCAAGCCTTGGTCGCAACAAATCAGCTTTCCGACAGTACCAATATCGTTGTGTATAATGCTCAAACAGCGACGCTACGTAGCACTTTCCATGGGAAACCTATCCCGGCGCACCCGGTGAACTCTTTCTACCAATCGTGGGTGACGTTGCAGGGGGACCCGTCAATCGCACAATTCTCGATGAGACAACACAACTGCAGTAACAACAACTTGCTTCGCCTGATCCGAGAATGTGCGATAGCCCAAGGTCGTCGATATCACGATATGCAATCGAGAAAGGGGCCACAAGAATCAAGCAAAGTCTGCATGATACATTCTGTGCTGTCCCGCAAGAACTATCAATGGTACCACATTTAATTCGCGCAGACCCCTTTTCAAGTCGTCGATCCTCCAGCGACTTCTCAGCGACTCTGGATGATTGGGCTGAGATCCCAGATCCAAGTCCCCTAGTCCTGGTCTGCTCAAAGTGTCCATGGCTCCTCTCTGTCCAAAATATCCTCCCTGCTTGCATGACTACCGCAAATTGTGATAAAAGAAAAGGCGACGGTTCAAGGTCATGCGCCGTCGGGAAGTACACACTGTCACGTAATGGAACTGCTACATCAAAGTGGCGCAGTGGTATTGTTTTCAATCAAGTTCTGTAAGGTGCCCAGGTGCCAGTTAACGTGGAGGACGTATAGAAGGAGGCTAAAATTATGATTATAACTCAACTCGGGAGCAGCGAATCTTCTTGTCGGAGTCACTCCAACTTAGCGCTCTCATGCGCTACTTTTTGACATACGCCGTCCATTCCCATGGTGTTGGGACCAAGAGAAGAAATTTCTTGTTTTTTGCTTAAAGAAATTTTACTCTTTTTCAGAAACTTTTCAGTACAACATTTTCAGTTTCAAGCTGATAAGTTAGAAATGCATGCACAACACTAGGGATGGATTTTGAGCCTACAACTCAACAAAAACAGAAACAAGTCGAGTATATGCGTATATGACTTTGACTGGAGTATTTATGGGCCAAGTTGAACTCCCAGGGTCTGGTAGCTTTCCTCCATCGCCAACTTTTTCCTCAGCAAGTGATGAATGGGGATGCACGAGAAGGTTTCGGCTTTCCCGTGCTTTTTGAGATGTAACCTGTGAAAAAATTGTGGCAAATACACATTTCATCCGAAAAGGAGGAGTGGGAGTGGACCAAGCAAAGTCGCATTTCTGCCGAATCCACTGTAGTTTTATTTTAGTGTTGTATAACCCTAAGGGACACTAGAAAAACACTTGAGAAGGTTTACTGTTATGTAATGCTATTATCAGTCCGTTGTGGTTCAGTATCACTTAATTACGGAGCTATGAAGGAACCTTGACGTGACTTCCTTGCCGGGTAATAAATACGGTTGTGTGTGGATAATTACAGCAGAGGGGATTTTTTAACCCCCTCTTGGGGATCCCCCTTTGAGCGTCATTGTCCCAGTAGCCGTTCTGAGTCTGGCAAAGAGTCGCGAAAGTTGTGTGCGTTTATATCCAGGTGTCACCATGTAGCTCTCTTTTCGTAACTTCACAGGGGTTCCACGCACAATTGTAGGCGGTAGTGGTATTTTCGGTGCACGTTGCACTGTTGTGCAACGTACACTGAAGAGGCTTTGGATGATTTTAAGGGCTGCAATCGATTGGTGACATCAATCGACACCACTGCTTGTTACTTCTGGAGGCAACTTGGTCTGATGTCTGTGCCGATTCCTGGTCTGAGTGAACAATTTGATATACAATTGATGTGTACTCCCCAGTGTACGAGGCATCATGTCTGTCTGTCCCACCTCTGGACCGATCGTTCCCAGAACTTGGTCAGCTGACACTACTTTTCGTGCACCATGAGGGCAGCGGTGTCAAAGATGCAGTTCGAAGCCATTTCCAAGCTGAAAGTTGAGCTTCTAACTTGCATTAACCACACGAGAAAGTATGAAGTAAAACGTCTTCCTCTACTTTTTCCTCTCTCATTTTGTTCCTCTCGGGTGTAGCCAAGTTGCATTATTTTTCAAAAAAAAGTTTTTTTTTAAAAAAAAAAGACTTGGGGCCCAAAGTTGGAAAGAACTTGGTTTCGAAAGTACGAGTGAAGTTTTCCATGGCTAGATTTTTCAGTTTAAGTCATGGAATTCCTTGTGTCTTAAGACGTTGGGTGACGACTGTTGGAAGTAGATTCTTTCTCAGCTGACGACCAAGGATTTGCCCTCGTTTATGGGGACGTGCAACGATGCCCAAGTGAACGCCAGTTCGTGCCTGATCAAGGCTTTGTAGTACGTGTGTTGTAATCCTGACAGGAGGTTGTTTTCAACTTCATCAGCCCCGTTCGTAACCTCCTATGTCTGGCAGGGCTTCTTGGACGACTCCTCCGTGGCGCCGTTCCTTTCTGAGAAGGCCATATGATATATGAATATTGTATATTTCATTCAACTGAGGAAACTTTGACATGACACTTAAGCTGTGTTGGGGGAACTCATATGTCAAACTCGAGTCCTTGGCCAAAGTTTGCGGTAAAGACGTTATTTCTTTTGAGCGACGAGTGATGAATGATGATTCATCTCGTCTCAAAACGTCTCCTGTGTGCTAGGGTGAGCAAAATTTTTGTATTGGCTCCTGATTCTAGGTCTCTGCGAATAAAATTCTTTTGCGATCTTCCCCGGGCCTATTATCCATGCCTACAGGAGAAGGCCTCTGGGCCCCATGGGCAAAGTAGGGCCATGTTCCCAAGGAAGACGTAGTCCTAGAGGACTGATTTTCCACGATTTTGATCAGGAGCTTAAGTCGCACCAGATGAGCTGCAGAGACCTAGGATCAGGAGCCGATACAAAAATTTCGCTCACCTTCCTGCCTGCAGATCCGTAAATGTACACCGTATAGTCTTATAATCTATGGAAGGAAATTTGTTATATTGAGCTATGGACTATCGACCAAAAAGAACCCACTGACATCCTGGCACTTATTTTCCGTTTTGGCCCTGTCGTCGGGGAGTCCGTCCAGTGCAATGCACCGTGCTGTCACTGACAGTGCGCGACACTATCGAGGGGCCAAACCTCACGACCTATTTTTACTTGGCTTCTTGACCTTAATTACCAAGATTTGTCTGAAAGTGACATTTTTGGTAAATTGACAAATCATAACGGTAAAATCTGCAATCAACGACAACTTTATGTGGCTCTTCATTCCTTATTCATCAGCATTAGAAGAGTCACTGAAAGAGTCACTCTTGCTGCATTTGTCCTTGGTCTTCATCTCTTTCCACCTCCTCCAGGTACAAAGTTTTCTCATTCTTATTGGCTTCTTTATCCAACCTTGAACAGTCCTTGACCGTAATGAATAAAAAGCATCTTGCAGATGGTTGAAAGAGAAACTTGCATTGTTGTTCTCTCTGCACACTGACGGACAACTACGTAAAGTGCTGAACATGTCATTATGTTAGTACTTTCACAAGTAACTACAGACTCGAAATTTGTCACTAGATAACTAAGGGTTACACTGATTTCTGGTGTTGTAACTTGAAAATGTTGAAAATATGAAAAAATAGAACCATTTTGCCCCTCGATGGTGTCGCACTGTGAATGGAGACATCAACACATTCTTCCTGTTATCAGGTATGTGAGTGCGTGATGAGCTAACATAGTTTCTGCTGTGAGAAATTGTGAAGTTCCTCCTACTGTTATGCCACAGCCTGTCCAGTGAATTGGAACTATCCGGATCTCGGCCGCCAAAGCGCTGTGTATGCTTGTCTGTCTGTTTGCTTGTCATGCGTGTAAAATCATCAGCCTTTAGTCGCAGTTCGACCGCATCAGCGTAGTGAATGTAAGAACGATGTATATATTGACTTTTCGGAGAGTACCAGTGCATATGCGTTTTAGGGTTTCATTTGAATCAAGTGAAGTAGCGGTGACGCCCAAGTTCTCTCGTGCTCTTATCCCACCTGAGACTTTGAAATTTTTGAAAGAACACAATCTGGATTGGATTTGCTTTTGCAATTTGTCCGGATCCGGCGTCGCTGAGAGCGCTGAAGACTCATTTTCGTACAGGCAAGGAAACCAATGTCGGACTGTGATGTGGCAGTCATGTATTTACTCACGCGAAAGCTGGAGTGGCGAAATAGCAACAGGTTTTATCAGATTGCTGCTCAGCCATTGTCATCCATTGACTTGGAGGGGAAATTGATCGGCGTTCTCTTAAGGCCTTCCAGCGGATGAGGCAGTTTGGGGACCGGATGGCAGCCTTGATGCAGTCCACAGCAAAGGCGATATCGAAAAAGTAAGATGCGTCATTGTGCTATCAAATTGTTTGAAGGAAAGGCCGGGTCAGAAAGGAAAAAAAATGGCACTGGACTTTAGAGTCAGGTTTGCTACCCCGAATGCCAAATAGAAGAGAAGACCTCATGTTATTTTTGAACAAAATAAAGCGACCCACCTCTCTGATGATTTTTTCTATGCCCTCCAGTAATACATACAAAACTGCACTGCCAGAGAAAAGCTTCTGCAGCCAATCCGGCAGATAGGGAATGGACGCAAAAACTGATTAGTTCTTCATTCCATTTGAATGGATTGAATTCAAGTGGAATCTCTCACCAAATATAGCACTCGCGCAGAGATTAAAAATTGACCGAATCTAATATTGACAAGAGAAATTCTTGTTATTTAAGAATTTCTCTTGAAATTCCCTACACTACATTCTAAGTGTCTCTTCTGGCCGCTGGACACTTGGATCATCCTGGTTACTACCACAGTCGCCTTGCTTGGCCTCCAGCGAAACCTCGGTGTGGTGACGAAGTTCGGTCGATATCCAAGGGTTGACAACACCAGATTCATCATATTCATGGATATTGCCATTCTGGTGAAGAATCTTGCGCCTCATTGTTCTACAGTGACCACGGCGCTGTTCGACTTCGTCATTCTTGTCTGTAAAGGATGGTAGAAAGGAACTGAGAATATGCGTACGTCATCACTGGAGGAAGAGACGACTGGGGAACCCTGGACGACAGAAGACTGGTCGCACACTTGCTCTCCTTTAGGTTCTTTCCGCTAACGAGAGATCGATGTATCGGTAGGCGAGTCCACGAACTCCGAGGCTGAGGCCTCGGAATCCTCGTCACTCTCCGTTCCTCGGACCCCCGGAGACGAGCAACATAGACAATGTGGCACAGCACTACAGTGGCGCCGAGGGGTCCGAGACTTGCCGTCATCCTCGACGGCGTCGGTGCTGTGGGGAGGAGAGTCATTGACGACATTCCCGGACAAGGTTGCTCGAACTTTGTTGCCGAGGCAAAAGAAAAAGGGAAATTCTCGAGACAATAGCAGCACTAGTGATACGTACGTGGACTCAAGACCCACGTCTTGGAAGGTGGGCCTAAACGTGGGCAAGGGGCTAAGGAGCTTGGCAGGAGAAGGGTTGAGCTGAGGTCCGCTCGGTCCACGGGAATCCGCTCATAAGCGTGGGACATTGACAAATGAATGGGCAAATTTTAATGGAGAAACCTTTTTTTCACTCAAGAAAAGAGTTATTCAGGGGTTGTGTAGGATAAGTGTTCTTACAAAGGGCCGTCTTTCTGTCTAGGATGGAGTCCTGACCAGAACTTTTGCACTAGAGAAGGCTGCCCGTCAGTCAAGTTGGCCGGACCGTACAGCTGGAAGTGCGGGTCCATGTGGTCCCCCCTCTCTACTGAAGAAAATTTCATCTGTTTGTGCCGTGGTCCCCGGGCTTTGCACATCTTTTTATGGTCACCCAACCTCGTGTGCATCTCTTCCAAGGACAGCTCTTGTTTCTAGGTTATGCCTTTCAACGTGAGGCTCTTATTCAAGGGCAGCTCTTAATTGCGACTTCACGGCAGTTGAGTAAAAAGCAACAACCCGAGGCACTTTCGAGATTAATTACAGCAGGTGCAGAATTTCCGGGGAGAGTTGTGGGAGAAATGGGTCTTATACGCTTAAGTGACAAGTCCTGATGTGGAATGCGCTTCTGAAGTCGGTCATTTACACACGACACGTCAGAGTCCCCTAGAGTCATCAACTTTGTGACTGCGCATCTTAATGCTGAAGCTTTGAAAGTGCAGCAACGCATCCAGTGTGCCTCGATGCTGGGAGGGATTATTTTCACTTTGTTCGGGTACTTCTAGTTTTTTTTGGGGGGAAAATCGACTTAAATTGTCTGGAGGACTAGCAATCCCCGTCTCCTGTCCTGGCTCTCCAGATCCCGGCACCTCTCGCTCGGCCTCCAGGACCTCTGGCTGGGGCCCAACAGTTCTGTGTTGGATGTTGCTTGCGTCATTGTTCTTCATCCGTGAGTGCACTATTTATGCGAGGGCAAACATCAAATCAGCGCTGTCGCACCCGAAGCGTAGGATTTTTCGTCTGTAGCGTGCCCGGAAGAGACCGGGAGGTGTCGTCTCCGAGATCTGGAGGGGTGAACAGAAGCCCTCCAAAAATTTTCAACATATTGCGGTAAAAAAAGCAACCAAGAAAGGTGAAAACTCTCTCCCCCCCTCCTTAGTCGTGGTAACCCTGAGGGGTTGTTACACCTTGAATACTTCAACATCATAGCGGACTGTCAAAAATGTAATTTTATTTACTCAATCTCACGTCTCATTCATATTGAAATTCAACCCAAAGAAGTTTCAGGTCACATCTTTCCCCGCGGAGGTTACTCACGCCCAGGACTGCGTACATACTAATGTACTTGCACTTGTTCCGCATAACGACTTGAGCGTCAGTTGAAGGGATAACGACATCGTACACGTGTGCAACCTAAAGGAACTGCAGACATATGCAGCACTTTGCCTGTGTGCGTACTTTAGTGCGTGTCCTTGACTTTGCTGCAGTGGCATCATCGCCAGAGTCCTCACCGTATGGTCTTTCTGTCTCTCATCGCTCCGTCTACATTCCCCCCCGTGCACGACAAATCTGCGTTTGGTAAACCAATACGGATCTCGTCCTCCCTGACATCTAGACTTGGTGTGGAAAGAGGGGGAGGGGAGGGGGGAGGGGGAGAGGGCGGAGGAGGACATGCAGCGGTGCAGCAGCAGCTGCTGCTTTCTCTGTTCTTGGCACCAACGGCACTGAATGGAAAGCGGGAAAGGGCCTCTTTTCATTCTGGAGCAGCTGATAAAAGGGGAGAGCCAAGAGCACCAGGGACAGGGAGAAAAAAAAAAGCCCGGCTCCACCAACAGAAGAAAATGACGAAAGTCTCGTGTTGTGGCCTCAGTGGGAGTGACCGTCATCATAGTAAAGCAGCTCTCGGGTGTTGCTGGTCTGGGAGAATGTACATGGTGGAACTGCTGAACACCGGCGAGGTCAATGCTGGGTCCCCGATCCCGGACAGTCCTCGGTGTGACCGTCGATCTTTGTTGCTTTCCACTCGATTTCTGGTGGCACCGAAGACTTCTTCCCTTAGAAAGTGACCCCTCCTACTACTCTTTAACGTGCAGTCTGAGTATATATCCTCTCTGGAGCTAACAGCTGCTCGAGAGATAGGAAGAGCCTCGTAGCCGACAGTCATACATTCTCTGGCTTGCTGCTGTGTACATTGCTTGCGGGGATGCAGTAATTGGACAGACATTTAGACGCTCAAGCTCAGGGTGTGTATGAAGGCGGACCTCGAGACGTGCAGTTCCGGCTGCTCACAAAGCACTGGGGCAGCGAGCGGTGTTTGCGAAGTCGAGGTGGTGCAACCAATGTGTCATATACGCAGTGGACACGTCAAAAGAACGAACAGAGCAAGTGTGTGGGGACTTTGGTGAGTCACAATACCTTGGAGAGGTGGCGCGTTCCGGTGATCCCGGGATAAGAGGCGCGATTGGAACCCTGGTCATTGCCATGGACGCATTCCGGAGAGAAGAAACGCTATTGGTGAGTCGGCGTGATGGTCAGACCTAATGATAAAAATGATTCAAGCTAATTCAGACAGGTAGAATTCTGTGGTGCACGAAAAAAGCTGACATACATACATGTGCATCCAAAGCTTCTGGGTTAGCCCCCAACAATGGGCCTCTAGAATGGAGTAGTTCTATCGTTGGGTGTCTCTCACCTGACGTTTGCTGAAGACAACAAGAGGAACAATACTAGCTAGGTGCTACTTGAGAATGATTGGGCCATGTCCAAACCCTTTGACGGCAGCACAATTCGTGGGTGACTCGAACTGGGAGGAAAGTCGTAGCAAAGAAAGCTTGGTAGTTGGCATCTGACCGGGCAGACTGACTCCAATTTTACAAAGAGCGAAAAGTTACTCTGTCTCAGTACATTTCATCAGTTATTTCTGGCTGTTGCTTGTGAAGAAGCAATTTCCTTGCTTGGAAAATGTATCATTTCCCGCCTATCATCAGAAACCCCCGTCTGTATTTCCGTGTCCTCACGTTTCTCGTCATCACTTCCAAGAGAGAGAGAAAAAAAAGGAGTGAACCCCCCTTTCACCTTCTTCGTCTCACAAAACTGTATGGACGTTACGCTGTGTTGATGACGACAATACCTGGTACATGTTAGTTCCACATGCGGCGGAAAATTCCTACTTGAAGTCGCTCAACCTATACCAGAGAATTGACGTAATACGTACAAGGTACGTCAGAATTCGGATACCGTAGCTCCATAATGTGTGCCTCACATGAAGCAGACTTAACATGAGTGGAAAGGAAAGTTTGCTACTTACCAGACTACAAAGAGCAGTTTTTGATGAAACTGCTTATGTTTGTGTCAAGAAGTGAGAAATGAAAAGAAGTCAACAACCCAAATGCTGCTCATTCCCAAGCGACTTTAAATCAAGAGGAAGCATGGCCGAAACGTAGAGCTAGGGCTGCTTAGGCTTCTTCACATGAGGGATGAATAGGCCGACGAGTCACATCCCTTCCAGTACAAAAGGTGACGGCGTAAGCGTTACACTAGGGGGAATTCAGGACTTAAACACCACATGAAACCGAACGCAGCTGCATGCGACTTCTAGTAGCTATTATTACTACTGTGGTCTGTGAGACTGCACATATCCTGGAAGCTTTTGCTAGACCTTGCACTTTGTCCACACCAAACGACAACGAAGGCAGATGGAAAAAGGTAAAATATACAGTTTTAGAGATTCTATGCGCTGTGTGACGCATATGAGATGAATCACGGGCTTTTTCCATTTCTCTGCTTGTCAAGGGCAAGGTCTGCACGACATGTGTGGAGAATATTGATGCCCTGAAGTACATCATCCACAAGGAGTGGGCAGATATGACAGAAGTCCGCGGTTGAAGTGCTTGCAAGGCCTCAAGGCATACTCTTGTGCGTGTGATTGTTGGTGAATGCTATGGGAAAATTCATCCGCGTCTGCAGTTGCCAAAATTATTAGAAAATTTTCAGCTTCAAATATACTTCTTTCTTGATTGTGCTTGTCTTGTTATTTGCTTTGGGCAGAGGCACTGCCAGCAACAGCTGCCTCAACTCGCGCCAAGCAGCAAAGCAGTAGCAGCTAGTGCTTCCTCGATACAGTACACACAGATCAATGGCATAACCAGAGAAGTTATGAGCCTAACAATAAGCCTTGACATGTTGAAATGCATTTATGACAACATTGTTTCAAGTGAACTGCTTTAAAAGTTCATTCAAGCCACACTTTGCATGTCTACTTTTTAGTCATTTTCTTAATTATAAGTCTAAATGCATGACCTGGCTCTAATAGTCGCGGCTTTTTTGCTAGTCTTTTTGAAAGTGCTTAAAAATTGCACGTGTGGCTGCATCTTTGAACCAATGTTGTATCGAAGTAAGCCTCTACCTGTTGCTGGAGTTGATCTTGTTGCCTTGCTACACGTTTCGTGAAAGCCAGAAGCAGTTAAAGTAAGTTTAGCCATACGTAAAATGGTAGGTCTAAGTCCTCTACTTTCGGTCCCTATTGTTTCTATCCCGTTCCCTGTTTTGCAGCCAGTATTAAAGCTTGCACGACTCGCAGACTTCGTCGAGTTTTGGGGATTCACGACGAACTTTGCAATGTACGAAGAGTCGCGATTCGTTGAATCGAATGAGAGATATCCGGGCTGTAGCTGGGATTCGGCTCAAACAAGCCTAAAATCCTGTTGTTATACACCTGTACACTGTGTCCACACACTACGTCGCAAAATACCAATGCAATCGAAAAGGGATCGAAAGAATTCTCAATCTGCGTGCAGATCATCTTTCTGAATCAGGATTAGTCGTTTCTTCTTTGAATTGAGTCGGTTTTTTCTCCGGTAGTCTAAACTCGACCTAAATCGACTCAGGGAATTTGAAGCATTGGCAAGTATTGACCAAGTCAGTGAGTACCGACAGCGCACTCGACCCTGACCACTGATCTGCTTACCAGACAGACCCGTATGCACGTAATACAGATCACAGATCCTGACGCGGCTTGAAACTACATGCATCCTGCTCAGTACGTACCAACTGTCAACAAGCTGCATCTGACGTTACGTAATGGTGGGGGTCTTGGGCGTCGCTCCCGCTCTCCAGAGAGCAATCCAGGTGCACTTTCTGCAGTCAAAGTAGAGTTGCTCTTCCTGTCAAGGGTGGACGACTATGAGTTGGTCGTCGGCAATAACCAGCGCCACGACATGGCAATAGAGAGGGACGCGAGTTAGTTTACGCTCAGAGAGAGCTAAATTTATTTTCACCTTTACCACGAAATGCACGTACGTGCACCATGTAACGCAACAGGAGAAAAATATAGCCACGGAGTATTTATCCTTGACGACGTGGCATAACAAGACAACATGCTTGGTTTCTTCTTGCTCCCTGCGCAACATCCTGTTGCACAGGTACAGTGCAATGGACAAATGAACTCTTCTCTGAAGACACCTCAACAAAGTACATAAATTCGAACTAGTACACGTCACTGATGATGGCACCAGACACCCGATGTGCGGCACCGTTTGCACTGGGTGTGACACCAGTAACGTCCGCAAAAGGAAAAGGGCCACTTGAGCATCGCATAAAACGATATTGATATCAACGGAAAGCAAATTCTGCTCGCTGTTTAGACAGTTTCGGAGTGAAGCCACCTTGACAAGTGCCAAATGGGAACCAGTGAACCAGACTCAGTTGGATTGGCATGAGACGGAGGGAAGCTGCGAGGTGAAATGAAAATTCGCGAGCGTGAGCACGCAGCATCAAAGAGTTGAGAACCCACATGGGGAGTAGTTGCACTGCCGTCTTAGAAAACAATTTTGAGATGCACAAGTTACTTCAAAAAGTTCATTTGAGCTGCACCTTGAATCTCTACTTGTTTTATTAATGTAAATGCATGTACGTCCCGCCTAAAAGGAGGGAGACGTCACAAAGTGTTGACAGTGAGGCATGTGAAGTAGCTTTCAAAGTAAATTTTACACTGCAGTAACATTAAAAGTTTCTCTTTGGCGTTCTTCTTGCTACAGTGGTTGAACAATATTAAGTCCGTTGAAGCGCCGTGTGTCAAAGGAAGCTTAACTTGGCGTTCATGTTAAATGATCAATATGAGACGATTCGTCTCGGACTCACCATTGTACGAAAACAATGATCAACATGGATTGGGAGAGAGCGAGAGAGGAAAAAACGCACCTTCGATTACTACAGGTGGGCTTCAACCCAACCTTCCTTCATGCACAATCACATGGGCACATTCATAGCACACTTTGTCGCTGCAGCGAACAGATTGAAAAGGCCCGTGTCCTTCGGCTTCTCGAGTCCTCTCTTGAGCTTGTTCTTCATGACTGCGACGAATTCTTTGTTACTGAGTCCTCCATCGCCGTCTTCGTCAAAGATGGTGAAAATGACTCCCACCAGATGGTCTGACAGGGTGACGCCGGCGCACACGTGAGCGACGTGTCTGCGAACAAAGGAATGAGGTGTTTCAGCATGCAGGCCAGATGCGGGTTAGCTTTGGGGCTCACTTGAGCGTGGCTTGACTAATAGCCGCTCCAGCCAGCTGGTGAAAGTGCAGGGCTTTCTCCACGTCCTCGATGTGCATAAGCACTGAGAACATGGCCACGTAGTCCTCAAGGCTGATTCCCGGCCAGTCCTGAGCAAGAAAGAATGGTCAGCCAAAAAGGCATGAAGTGAATAACTACAAAAAGTATGACGTGTTGAGAGTCACTCTTTTTTTAAAGCGTTCATTATAGATGAATGGTCCATCGTCACTAATTCATAGGACGGGTATTGAGCAAGCGAGTCTCCAATAATCACTTACGGAGAGCAAACAAGAACGTGGCTCAGAGCTCGACTATCTACGTACACGTAGTACGCATTGTACCGTAGGTGATGGAAACAACCTATTATGTCATTTCTGTTGCTGTTCGTCGTCTGAGGTAAGGGTTTAGATGTCCTTACACTCATTGAAGTGCCCCAACGATACTTCCAGTACCGTTGCTTTGGGGCAATTGTACGAGTTAATAATGAGCATAAAATTAACGGTCAATAGAATAACAATTACAGAATGGACCTGAGTCAATTGTATTCCCGAGGTCCATACGAGTCCGCCAATGTTGCGAGGCAGCATGACCAACCTTGCCAAAGACTAAACAGGCAACACTTTTGGCCAGGATTCTACAACAAGTCGGACTTCTCTCTTATGCATGAGTCCTGTCAGTTGCAGGCAGATTGTCCAGCTCACAGACAAATGTTCATGCTCTCCATAGGCCTCCTTCGGCCTTCCCAGTCAGCACCATAGCAGGAATGTCACAGGCATTCCTATCTCAGGATGGGGCCTCGCGACAAAGAATAACCTTCCTTTCTTTGGCTCCATCACGACGAAAGCAATCGAGGTCACGTTTGCTGCTACCTTTTCCTCCGTCTTCCTGTACGCCTTCTTCACCCTCTTGAGAACGGCGCTGCGCTTCTTGGACGAGTAGTCCGCATAAGTGAGAAGCAGTTCAGCGAATTGGCGTTCACTGATTCGACCTGTGGCGTCGTTGGGTCCCTTCCGCTCGAACTCCAGGGCCAAAATCTCACTCTGCAGCTTAGTCTGGAACTCCAGGAACCGCCCGATCGTCAGCTTGCCGTCGAGCTTCTCGCCTTGAACACAATGAAGCTGGATTAGCCGATCGCAGTAACAGCCAGCAGTGTTGGCAGACTTTGGCGCCACTTCGGCGCTTTCTGAAGTCCCCTTGGCGCTTTTTTTTATTCATACCCGTATGACATAAGTGGCGCTTTTCGATTCTAGGTCCTCATTGGAAGTGAGGGCGCTACAAGGCAATTTTTAATTTTGCAAGGGCGCTTTTTGACGAGCAAGCTGGCGCTTTCCGACTAAACTCATCTGGCAACTCTAGTATTAAGCTGCTAGTGAACGAGCTGCTTAAGCTGCCACGAAGCATTTTACGTAGACCTGGCTCGGGAAGGGTCTGAGAGTGCAACTCTTCTTCCTTGGGTCATGCAATAACATTTTCTAGCCAAGTAGAGCTCTCAATGCACTAACTTTATCTAGGTCCCGCCCGTAAAGCAAGTAGCGCCGCGCCTTCATCTTCTTTTGATGTTGAGTGATTGGGCCTTTCCATGTACTGCACTTGCAGCACTTTTTCACGGTCCCGTTGTGCTGCGGCCTGCCTGTGTCATGCTACTCATGCACTGCACAAGTCCTTTCCACGCTTTCGCTACGTCTTGGTAGACGTTCTCACCGAAGAAGTAGTTGGCGAGCGCCGAGTTCATCTTCCTGTTGAGCGTGCTCCCCGTGTTCCCGTGGTCGCGATGCTTCTTGCCGTTCGACGTCGTCTGCCGGATGATCGCCTGCACCTTTTCGAACTCGCCCGCGTCCACGTCGCCATCGCCGTTCAGGTCGAACATGCGGAACGCGATCTCGAACTGACGCCTGAGGGAGCAAGAAGTTTTTTCTTGGTTTGCTCTTAGAGATACCAGTGCAATCTTTTACAGGTCACGTGCTTATGCACTAGTCTGACCCAGGTTTCTAGTGCTGGCCCCTTAAGCAAAAAAGCTGCTTTAATAAACTTTATTTTGGAACAGACACTTTTTCGCAATTCCTTTAGTAATTCAATGTAAGTTCACAAAACACAGTTCCCTAACACATTTCATTTTGAAAAAAAAACTTTCTAAAACTTTATTCACATAAGGGACACATTTCACTATGAAATTGTAATGTGGCACCCATCTAGGTACCCATAAGGTTGACCCTCAACCCAGGGGCTCCAGTGTAAAATATCAACATGCAAAAATTTGAAGTGGTGGGAAAGAAACCAAAATTTCATTCGGACTACTTGTCTATGACTTATTTGCAAGTCAATTCGAGTCAAGTCCAATAAAAGTAGGTCGTGCGAAAAATGGGTTTTAAATATTTGATTAAGCTCAGCACACATTTATTTGCCGGCGAAGAAGAAGAAGTGGCGAATTGTGACTAACGGTAAAAAAGAAATGAAATTGTTTCCCCCAGTGGTCATAAGACCTAAACTGGAACAACATTTTGCCACAACCTTTTAGTTCTAGGCTCATCAGATTATAAGGCACACCGAAGCAAAGCATGAAACAAAATATAACTTTACTGAACTCCGTCAATACAGCTCTTAACTTTGTTCAGTTGAAACACACATGATTTTTATCCTTCTTCCATTCATAGCGCGCACCGGATATAAAAAGCGCACTGCCCATTTTTAGAAACATTAGAGGATTTCGGGTGCGCCTTACAGTCCCCAAAATACCATATATAAGTTGAAGACACACCTTTGAACTAGAAAGTAACAAATAACACCAGAAATACTCTTTTCGAGTTGAGTTCGACTAACTGAACAGAAGGTGGCAGACACCAGATGATATTAACACTACATTCATTAATTTCCCCACCCTAGCAGCTTGAGTCCTGAGGCGTACAGGCGAGTGTATGCATATACTCTGTATCCTGGAGACATTGGTTAGTATATGTAGGTAGTATTAGTAGGGTTTTGCAGTCAGGGGGAAAAGCTCGGTTTCTACGGCGAATTTCATTTTCTTAGCATTAATTTCTCGTGTGATTTCCATGCAAGACACGCAAGCTGTTGGGAATAATAGGATTTTCCACATCGCCCTACCCATCTATACTAATTTTGTTAGTTGGACGCGAGGAAAGAGCTACAGTGAGGTAGAAATTTTTGTCAGCATCTCTGGGACGCCCTGTAATGTATATCTACGGCGTCTTTTAGTTAATACTTTATACTCAATGCACAATTTGATCCTTTGAAAAGGGTTTTGATCATTTGTTGTTTCCACCTAGCGGCCAACACCATTCTGGAGGTAGGTGGAAATATTAATGAAACACGATTGTATCAATCCAGCCTCCCTGGGCAATTTACGCGCCGAGAAGCCCACGGACAAAGTGGTGGTGGAACTTTCGAATAACTTTCGAACTGTATTAGGCTCGATCGAAAAGGTACTTTTTCGGGAAAATCGTATGAGTATTTGGCCTTTTGCCGAAATATTAGGATTTCATTTAGAAAACTTTCAAAAGGCCACCAACTACGCGCATTTTTCACTTAAAGTTTCATAACATATGTACTGAATTGTGTGTCCTTAGCGCTCATCTTCTTTAGACAATAACATTAGGCTGGAATGAGCTACAGAAGTGCCTCAATCCTCCATGGAACGCTAAGAATCCCCTCTAAAGCTCGAGCTGATTTACACTTTTTCCCTAGGACCACTTAATGTATTACAATGTGGTAGCAACGTTTTTTCTATTGTCCTATGGCAGATGGAACCTTTACATGTGGGAGCACAGAGAGACAATGACTTTGCCCTAAAAAAGAGACCCAAAATGAAGTCTCTTGGTAGTTAATTTTTAAAACACAATTGGGCAAAAATGTGACTCTTTAACTGTGGTCAGAACGGTGTAATTTTCTCCTACAATTTGATGTAAAAAGCTCAACATTTTCTCACAAACACAAAATCTTTTATCTCTCCAATCTCAGATGACCTCCCATGTCAGATCTGACTTGTTCGTGTTTTCCCGCTTTTTGGGATGCTGAACAATTTCGTTTTCATGATTTTTTTTTAAACTGAGGTCATTTGGACCAATTAATTTTTTTTCTCTGTGGGGTAAACAACCCTCCACCGAGGGCGAGTTCTTTTACCCCTAAGGTTGAGAAAAAAATCTGGCGTGAATTCCCTGGGGTTTGGACGTATATAACCATTGACCCCCCCCCCCTCCCCCCCTCTTTGCTAGGTAAGAAATTTTAAAGATTAATAAAGGCCGTGTTGCAAAGCAAGTTTGCTTAAAAACTAAAGGTTTTCTCGACAAAGCGCAACCCCTGATACAGGCAGGATAATCAAAATGGAGTATGTACTTAGTTCTTGCACGCTGGGCTTCACAAAATCCTGCGCCGGCATCTCGGCACTCTAGATGTGCCAATTTATGAAATTTTTGGCACTAAATTTGCCACACATGGTGCATGCGTCTTTCACTGCTTAGTCTGTGGCCATTGCAGGCAACAATGCAGGCACCACAGAAATTTCTTCCAGTCACTCCTTTTAAAGGTTGAGGGTGACTTCACACAACCGCGATCAATAATGCATAAGGTGGTATACGTGAGAAACTGAGTGAGGAAACCAAGTTGGAGGAGCAGCTCAAGCAGCTGCGTGTTGATTGCCGCATTTTGGCAGGCAGCACAAGGAGAAGTTGCTTTTGTTCCTTTCGCCAAGAAAGGCGTGCGTGGCAATGGTGTGCGAGACGTTGACGGGGGCTCAGTCATCGAGTACTCGCACGCCACGGACTTGGGCAGGAGGAAACATTGACTTCAACGTTGAGATAGACTTTTTTTCTGCTCTTGTGCGATTTTAAAAGAACAGTGAGGGAAACAAGGCAGAGGTGAAGATCACCTCCTACTCCGGTCGCACCTTCTACTCCGGCACAGAGAACACCTTGAAAGTGGGCAAAAAGCACTGCAATTTGCGAAGTTTGGTCGAGTACTTCATTCTGCAGCCAAGTACCGAACAAGAGTTCAACCTCAGCATCGAAGCGACTTCAACGTTTTCCAAACATCGCACAGCCTTAATTCCTGGCTGAACGCTACTTTCTTTCAGCCTCTCCTTCTCGAGCAAAACTTCAAGTGCGAAGTCCCTTAATAACAGAATTTCCCTGGCTTGCCCCCCTCCCACTTTGCTCCTGGCCGAGATCTCGCCCAACATTTCCTTGGAAAGTCTTGCCTGACATCACAATCAAGATAAGTTGGAAAAAAAAATCTGCCGACCCACTAATGGCGAGCATTAGCAGTAGTTCCCTTGAACACCTTGTCATACATTGTAATGCTGTAAGGACTCCAACGAACCAACAGAATAATCGACGTTTGGCTGACGTGGGAGCTGAAGTAGCAGTAAGTTGTCGCGTTGATTATGAGAGATCCAGCTGACGCACAGTGCTGAGCAGGAGGCACCGGACGTACATTGGGGCCTAAGTTGTTACGTACAATCTATCTTTAAGGCTAAAGTATTTGTTTTAGGTAGCAAACTTGTATTGGTTTTAGATAGCAAACTTCTGAACGATATCTGAGTGTGAAATCACCACATTTTCTTATAAAGAGTTCATTTGCTTTCATGGTATCAAGATAAGTGTCATAACTCAACTTGTATGATTTTTTTTCCAAAGGAAGTAGAAAAATCAATCTTTGTCCTTTCATGGCTATCAGACTCGAGCGACACCAAACATGTGAGAAAATCGTGGAAAAATTGTCCATTGTCCCGAATCTCACTCAGAATGGTCACTAAGCACTGTGCAAGAGTTTGGGATCCCATTTGAGTAATCGGGCCCCACTGCACACCGAGTCTGCCTGGGCGAAACTCTCACTCCGTACGAAGTGTTTGCCTACTGACGCACGTCTTCGCCGTGACGTCGTCCATGGTGATTTGTTTTTTCAACGCTGTCTTTTTTCCACTGGCTACTCAATATTGCACAAGTACGCAACAATTCTTTACCTGGAGGTGGAGAGAATGGTTAATAGGAATATGTAGTCCGAGAATGTGATCAGTCCCTTTGATCCCAGGTGGAAGAAAATGGAGTCCTCGGGCAGGTCTTCGTCCAACTTGACGAAGTCTGCCGAGGGGTCGAACTTCCTGAACTGGTCCAGTCCCAGCCCGTCGGGCTGCCTCACCCCGGGCGTCAGCGACCTCAGGAAGTCAGCGGGTGTCATAAAAACCTGAGATTGGAAACTTGAATAGTTGCGTCTCTATCATGGGTTTTCTCATTTTTATCCATGAGTTCACCTCTCCGTCTGACTGCACCGACTTGAAGGAGGCGAAGTACCTGAAAATCTTGTCGGGCGTCGAGTAGGTGCGGATCCGATTCTCGTAGTCGATGATCTTCCGGTCCCTAAAGCCAATTTTCTTCTCCTTGGACTTATAACTTCCATCTTTGATATTGCTCTTCTTATTATTAGTTTTATCATCCAGATGTAAGACCTCTCGAATGGCTGATGAGCCCTCTTCCTCATCATTCTGGCCACTGCTGAGGCCGCTGGCGGCGTCCGAGGCCGCGGAGGCCACCGCAATTTCCGTTGGCTGCTGTATTTCGGAAACAAGAGGGATCTTAAGAGCAGGAAGAAGAGAGGAGGCGAAGAAATGAACGTTTGATTGCCAAAGCACAAGAGTCATGTACGAATACAGCGAGTACGCGAGCTGTACAAACATGGTGAAGAAGCCTTGCCATTTCATGCCCTCTTTTTGGGTAGATGTGGGAGATGCGATTGCTCAATCGATTTTGGGCTCGACTGGCTCCCCCCTTCTCCGTCCCTTAATTGAACCCCCCCTTCCTCCTCCTCAGGGTCTGGGAACGCTTTCACAGAACAGGATCTTGAGCCTGAAGTGAAAGGAAAAGACTGAGACGAGAAAATCCATGTTCGACAATCCAGTAACAGGAGCCCCAGTTACGCATTCCGTACGTGCGATACCTTTCTCATAGACAAGCAGACCGAACGAGTTCTCGCAAAGTATTGATTTCATGCTCCATCTTCCACTAGTGCGACGTGGGATGGAGTACGTACTGGGCTACTACTTTAAATTCGGACCCGGGAGCTAAAAAAAAAAAAAGCAAAAATGTGATCTAGAAATCTAACTGAAAGAGCAGGGTTAGGGACTAGGAGAGGACTTTTTCTAGGATGTGATCCTGCAAGAAGTGCACTCTCAGCAAAGTCTGAGAACGCCTTGGCACTGTACTGGAGTGCATGCCTTTGAAAATGCATGCCTCTGTCGTCGCCTGTGTGCTACTGTCTGAAATCTTTGTGTTTCAAAAGGATGCAAGGGTTTTTCAGTTTCTCTGCGTGAAGTCTCAACTACCTCTGGTTGATGGTTTCACAGGCATGCACATTCAGACTGTCTCCGGATTTAAAGTAATAGCCCTGTTCAAGATACGACCTTGCAGTTAAATTAGGCTACTCTTTTTCATTCGCCTTTAGGACATTCTCATTATTCTTACGGCTTATTTACTGTCTTTTTACGGCCCAACTTCAAGCCTCCTAGTCATTCCATTCCGAACTTTACCGCACGGACTCTGAAGGAAGTCCTCTTCAAGGGTTCACTTTTGGGCCCTCAACCATAGATATCCTTCTCCGATGTCGATAGTTTCTGGTCTCAAATCATTTACCCTCAGTGCGAGACAATGTTCCTTCTAGCTTTTAACCCTTCCAAGTCCACAGAGAACAAAAGCAATCGATTGTTTCTCAATCCGAACCTATCAGGACCTTATTGTACAGTACACAAACGGGAGCTGCTGACGACCATGTAGGAATCATTATTTCAGTACACTCAATTACCGAAAGAGCATGAAGCCACAAAGGAGTAGTTGGGGAGACAATGCGAGAGAAAAATATCCTTGGGAGCACCCGAATTGGTTTACCTTGCTTTCCTCTGTGACCTGATCCGTGGCCTGTTCCCTGGCTTGATCCTGTTCCTTGGCCTGTTCGTTGCCCTGTTCCTTGGCCTGGTCCGTGGCCTGGTCCGTGGCCTGGTCCGTGGCCTGGTCCGTGACCTGGTCCGTGGCCGGCAGGATCAAGGAGGGCATTTTCAGCAGACTCTGAGGCCATTTCTTCCCACCGGCGTCCAAGGCGCCATCCTTTTTCGCTTCGTCTCTAATTTTTGCTCTCCTCTTCCTGGTAACTGAGACGATAATGTGTTCTCCGTCTTCTCTCTCCTCCTGGGTGTCCACGGCCCGCTCACCCACCTTCTTCACGCTCACCAGATCTCTCTCCTCGCGGGGGGCATCTGCCAATTTCTCCAATCGAATCCCCCTACACACCAGACCTAAATCCTTTTTTTCACCGTCATGAGCTTCATTCTCCGGGTTCTCCTCGTCTCCCTCAGACGACGCCTTCTCATTTTTCTTCTTATTATTCCCATCACCACTCTTTGCTCTCCCACTCTCTTCATTTTCCTTTTTTGCCAAGAGAGCTGCCGAGGCCGCCAAGAGACCGAGGCCTTGCACAGACATCATGCTCGCGGTGTCGCCCTTTCTTCTGTTACCACCGTCATGAGACGACTGACAGTTGCGGTCGTAATAAGAGCAAGACGACAAAGTGCTTTCTCCTTCCCCCATACACCCGCACCATGAGTGGGTCCTGTTCCTGTGGGGGAACTTAACCCCTGTCGATAGGATGGGATAGTCTTGTTTCACCACTAACTCAGTCAAACCGAGACGTCCACGACTCGCCGACTCTGTTGCAGCGGAGCTGTCGTCCAACAGTCGGCTGACCGAAGCGCTCCGGGCCCGTCGGTGCGGCTCACACCAGGAGGAGGTCATGGGACTTGGACTGCGAGATCTCAGAGAAGAATACCAACGACCTGACGCACGGTTCTCTCCTCCCCGGGCAATAATCATTTTGCGAAAGCAATGTCTTCGGGGCAGTTGCTGTTGTTGTTGCTGCTGCTGTTGTGGAGACAGAGACTTGTAGCTCCTGTGCAACAGCATCGTGGATTGCTGATATGGAGATGGCTGGCTGGAAATCATCGTCATTCTCCGTAAGCTACTTCAGCTACATTCTTCTCTTTACTTCACGTCCCTCCATGTATTGACTTCCAGGCCTCATCTAAAGAACCCCGAAGGGAAAGAGACTCATTTCATGGCCTGGAAAGCAAGAAGATATCGCATTAGGGAGTCTTGCTTTAGAGATTGAGGCTGCGCCACTTCTCAAAAGAAGTCATTATTTCACTTCGAGAAAGTTTCCTCCATGTCTGTCTTCACAGAAGAGAGGTCGTGCCTACGTCTGTAACAAGCAGTTGTGGACCCAGAGACTATCTGACTTATTCTCCATTGTGCTCACATATATTTCCCCCTTCTCTCAGTTGACTCCACCATATACGCGCATTGGGGCAAATACAGAGAAAAGATTTCCAGGTGGCGTTGTTGAAATTTGTCTCTCTATCGTTCCCCGTAATCGGCTCAGTGCCCATGTTTTCCTCCTCCCCAGTGTTTTCTACAAATGCTTCTGTTGTCTGTGCCATGCAAAAAACGATGCCTCGTACAGGGGAATCCGCCAAATCTCCGGAGACAGACAGACAGACAGAGAGAGAGAGAGTGGATACAAGAGACAGGAGAACGTCATGAGCGCTCCCTCATGAGTGGAACTCTCAGTTCATGTCAGCATTCCCAAGACCATGGAAGCCTCTCTTGTTGACTCAAGATCAGGCTGGTCAAGCAAGTCCTGGCCATGTTTTTCAAGCTAAGGAGTTATATATCTACAGCGAGGAGCATCCCTGGTGCTTTCAGAACTCGATTATGCAGAGTAATTTAGAGTTATTTAAACTGGCAGTACCGTTAATTTTTTTTCTTTTGCTACGCGAGGCACACAGGTATTAAAACAATTGTTAGTAGGGGACCCTGTCAAACTAGGAACTAGCGCCTAGGATTCTTCTAGGTGCATGTCTTGTGCTTGTGGCAGAGCACAGTGAAATTGAGTAAGCCAGAAAGGAGGGGGGACACCAACAAGTAGGCCTCAGGTAAAGTGTGGCTTTTACCTCAAGCGTGATTATTATTGCGTCCCATATCACGGTCCAAAACAAAGTTCAAGCATGACGCAGACTTACTAGTTCGACTACTTTGTGAACAGAACATAAGGTCTAAAAGTATTGTTTTTGCGGTTCACCTATCCTGCGAAAGCAGAAGGAATATGAACAAAAACTAAAAGCACAACAGTTGACTCTTCAATTCACGGTGTAGCTTTGTTTCTTCGCGTGCGTGTGCACAATTTTCCACGCTCCCTATACACGTACGATGACGAACTCGAGAACACTGGGAGTTACGAGCGCTGGTGCTCATTTCTCTGTCATTCAGTGCAACAACACTATGCACTGCACGAGTGCCCACATGCGTATGCAGTGCAGTGTGCGAGTGAGAGTGGTCGAAAATGAACTGAATGATTTCCAGCTTGTGAAAAGTTGAATGGTTTCAGAAGAACTGCGGGTGAGAGAGCTGGATACCAGCTTCCACGTACAGAGTTGTGCGCTCTATTCAGCAGGACCTTGGATCCGCAGGAGCAGCAAAAAGCTTATCCGAGCACAACACCAGTGGACCCGAAGACTATCTTGAACATAATCAGTGTGTCCCCAGTGTCCACACGGCTTGAGTCACGGGCAAAGGCCTCGTGCACTTTCTGGGGAGTGTGGGTGTGTGAGGCGAGAACCAAGTGTTACGAGGCCTCAACGGTTGACCACAACTCTGACTTCAAGTTGGCCCCGCACCTCCATGCAGCAGGCGAGGAACAACAACGTGGCCATCACAGAGGCGATGAAGGTGTTGTTGAACCTGAACAGTTTCGTTCGCACAAATCAATCAGCACTCAGTCACGCTAGCGACGATCGAGCTCAGGTTGACCAGGTGCAAGTTGCTGCTGAATGGAGTGCAGAAAAATAGATCCATTGTCCATATCTTCACTGCACAGAGTGCTACTGGTGGAGTTTAGTCGAGAAGAGGTCCAACGGGACCACCACAACAGTATTTATTCCCCGAAGGCCGGGCACATCGTCCCCGCGGACAAGATCCGAAACGAGAGCAAGAATTTTAGGCCTAGGCTAAAAGCGGTGCTCATGCTACAGGGCAAACACATTAAGCACAAGAGTAATTAAAGTATTATGACACTCTGAGAGATTTCTTCGCATTTTCAGCAGTAAAGAGCAATTGTGGCATTGAACTTAATCCAGTCCAATCGTTCAGAGTTATTTTCGACTACTCAGTCTGCTTTACTAAACAGCCTTGAATGTACAGGGTGTTCATGAGTTTTTTCTTCTTTTCCCGCCTTGGCAAGGGTTGTTCTCTTGGCCAACTGTGGACTGCTTAGGGTTTGTTTGATCGATCATGAATTATAATTTTGCATAAATTTGAACTTATTTAATGGAAAAGCAATATGGCAGACGAAGGACAGTTATGCGATCCGTTTTCACTAACAAAAACGTAACTGACGTCAACCTATAGGGACCGTGCGTATATATGCATAACCGGAATTTTGAGTGATCGCTAGGTTTTCCGTTGAGAAAGACTTCTTTATAAAGGACCGTGATATTATTGAAATAAACAAAACTGTACATTTTTCTGGGTGAAAACGGAGTTTTTCACCTGCTGCCTTTAGCTGGTCAGTCCTTCGCTTTTGGTCTGCTCTGTCTCGACGAATTTAATTGATCTCAAACCTATGCAACAGTGTAATAAATTGTTTCTCAAGCACAACGCAGGCGAGCAAGGGATTTCCCCTCTACAGCATAGATGAAAAAACACCCCACCAGCAACTTATGAGCACCCTGTACATAGGTGAAACTTTTCCCAGCTCTGGAAGTTATTGGGTCGCCTTCGTCGGCTCCGACAGCTTTATTGCCAGGTCGAAGAAAAAGTTTTATTGACTACTGTAGGGATCATGAAGAGTCACATCTTTTCCACAAAGGACAGGAAAATTTACGATCACCAGTGAAATAGTACTTTTGCGCTGGAAGTCTGTGCTGTACATTCTTGGCACTGCTCGACAAGAATCTCTTGCATGCAAACGCTTTTTTTTGGGGGGGGGGGTTGTAAGTGGCAACTTTTCTCGATACGTCCATGTTTCGCGCCAGATCAAGTCTACACTGCCAGTGCTCCAGGTCTGACGGCAACTTGAGTGAGTTCGACCACTCAGGTCGGGACATGCGTGAACGGGGACTGCCTGGTGCACGAGCCCACGGTCATGGACCTCAGCAAGTAGCGGACGTCAGCAGAGCTTCAGAATGGAAACCAGCACGAAAGAGACTGGAAGCCTCATTCTCAACACTAAGGACGCGAGGTGGAGGATGAAACCTTTAAGTAAAAGTCCCTGACATGGCAGAAATTACGTTGCTTCCAAAGGGCTTCGTAAAGGGGGAAAAATCCGAGATAAATCGGCAGTGGCTAAGCTTAAAAGTCTTCTTAAAATTCCAAGCAGACGTCTGCTCCTCGCAAGTTAGCCTTAGGAAGCCCAAAATTGCCCCCTGAGCTTCTTTATCGCAAAGAACAGGAAGAAGTCGGGCAGTATGTAAAACTTTCTCTGATGTGTGAGCTCACGTTCGCATATCTTGGTACTTCCTGCATAATGAAATGAATTCCTTTTACGACAAGTAGCACGTGCTCGAGGGCGCGTCCGCACCGGACCTGTGTGTGGTGTACGACGATCAAGGACTGCGAGGCCCGTATGCCCAGCACGTGTGATTCCGCCATTTCCTGTAGGCCTTAGGTTCGAAGGAAAAGCCATGCAAAAATATGCACAGTGGATCAGCCACTGCAGACCTTGTCACACATGTGCCTCCTCTGTGAAAGACGAGTAAACGAGAAAAGTTTTGCTGCCAAACAACGTGCTAAGACGTAACGAAGTCGTTACTTTCCATCTCTTAAGCCCCTCTATCTCAGAAAACTTTTTACCTGCTTGGCAAACGGACGGGAAAAATAAACACGAGCCACTGAAGGTTGAACGTTGAGCATGAATTCACCCAATGAAGTTGTGCGTAGGACTGACTCACCATGTCTGGCACGTTCAACTGCTTCTTCTGCTACTACTACTACTTCCGCCAGTTCTTCCTCGATCTAGTCAGCTTTCCCAGCCTTTTCTCTCGCCCCCGGGACGCCAATAAACAGAAGGAGGAGCCTCCGGAGGCGCCGGCGTTTCCTCCGCGACTGCGGGTGCGGACTGCGGAGTGGAGAGCGCGGACGGCGGCGGAGTCGTCCTCGCTCGTTTTTGGCGTGCGCACGCGCTGGCAAGAGGGATTTCGCGCGTGCGTTTCGTTTCGTCCTTCACGAGGGCCGTGCACGACTGCAGTTCATGGGTCGTCGTCGTCTCCCCCTTCCCCTCCCTCCCTCCCTCCCTCCCTCCTCTCGGTGGGTGGTGGCACAGGGAAGGCCTCCTCCATGGGGGCCGAGCACGTGGCCTGCCTAGCCTGCGTCGCTACACTATCTCGTTATATAGCCAAAAGCCTCTTTACAAAGAGGCTGCTACTGCATGTGGTGTGTGCTTGTTTGCCCGAAATTGCTGCAATGTGAATACCCTCGGAGGATGAAAGAAAGCAGCGGCGCATGAGCGTTAGTCATGCGCTGGAAAAACTTGGTCAGATTGATTGCAGGAGGCAAACATTCGTCCGCCAAACGAACGACTGCAAAAACAGTAACGTGCCGAGGAGGATTCCCTGAAGACAAGCTTGCCACAACAACAACGTTGTTGTTGTGGCGTCTCGCACGGTTACGGTATCATAGAGAGTGTGGAGCCTTTTTTCCCGCTAAATTCTCGAGAATTCCAGCTTGCCTCCCTCTGCAGCAGCTCTCTCGACACAAGTGAAAGAGAGCATTTCTCCTACAAAATGTTTTTTTTTTGTACTTGTCACTAAATCACGGATGCAGGCTTTTTTTCTTCTTTTTCTCTGAAAGAATCCCGTCTAAGGGTGGGTTTGCACTGGCGGACTGCGATGACGGATGTCCCTGACGATAGCTTTGGAGGGGGTCGCTTTCCATGGAGGCCACGAAGCTCATGCACGACGTGTGCGTGTTCGGGGTGAAGCTCCCCGAGTGTCGACGGACCCTAATGTTTGCTCCTGGAGGAGCGCGCGTGCGTACGTATAGAGTGTACGCGTTGTGCGCACTATGGTGTTGCTTACAGCTAAAAAAAAACCCACCTCACCTCAGAAAACCCAATGTGGTGATGATAATGAGTTTCTTTTGGGAGGAAGGTGGTAAAGAAAGACACATTGACCAATAAGGAGAAGTGCCTGGAACTGATAGGAAAGCCCTGAAACTTGGAACTTCGCGAGGAAACTAACCGGGCTAACTAAACCCTGGTTTTGAGCCTGAGTCGTTGATATTCCGACCTCCTCCCCTCTTTAGCCCGGCCCGGGATAGGACCAGCGAATAATATCGCGACAGTTAAGAGCACGCGATATTTAAGCCATCGAAAAAGACCCCCAAAAGAACCTTAGTAGTACAGAAGTGACAGCTCTCCCAGGCACTTTTATTCTTCTCGTGCATCAGGCACATCAGGCGCTGCTCTGACACAACATGTGTCTGAAATTCTGAAAAGCTTAGTAGAGATGACTAAACACTAAAAAGCTAACACACTCTCTGGCATAAAATGTGACTCAGAGACTTACAATCAAGCCTGCCCTGTTCAAACTTTGTTTTTACTGTTTTGCTCTCCTTTAATAGAAGACAATGCTCTCCTGATGGATCTTGATGCAGCTTGACAAGTCAATTCGGGTTTATGCCAGGGTTAATCGGTTTAGCTGATTTAGTGAATTTCTTTATGTGAGAGGTCTCATCACATGATTCTCGAGGGTTCTGCCTGAGCGAAGCATTACTCAAGCTCCCATTGTTCCGGTCGTCATAGTGATCTTAACTGTTGTTGGTCTCAACAGTTCTGTCCTTCTTTTCGTCGCCGCAGGTGACAGCGGTCTCGACTGTGGCGAGGTCTTATCTGGGGGTTGAAGTGCGACACCGCGGCGGAATCGATATGCATAACGTCACTTCCATTGTGTGTACACAGTCATATTCCTAAATGACTTCCTCTGGGGGAAAGGCCGGTGAATAGAGGTCTTTTATGGTAGTCCTTGCAGAATGGAACAGAATGGAGCCACAAGCAGCTTTTTGCATCATTTTTCAAGAGCCAGCCAGCCAGCCTGGGTGAAAGGAAAGGAATTTGTCAAATTAAGGACTTATTCAAACTTTGCCTGGATGGATGAAGCATTTTCTGCTGCGAGCACAAGCAAGCGCACGTGCAGTGGGACCTGACTAATAAAATGTGATCGCAAACTCTTGTACAGTGCTTAGAGACCATTCTAGGTGAGATTCGGGGCAATGGACAATTTTTCTATGATTTTCTCAAATTTTTGGTGCTGCTTGAGTCTGGTAGCCATCAAGGGACCATGATTGCTTTTCTACTCTCCTTGAAAAAAAATCATACTCAAGTTTTATGACACAAACTGTAAGTTTATGCTTGATTCCATGAAAGCAAATGAACTCTGTAAAAGAATATGTGGTGATTTCACACTTAGATGTCATTCAGAAGTTTGCCATCCCATAAATATTACAGTGGAACAGGCTTAAAACGATTCCCGAAAATAACGGTCACACGGAGAGTCACCAGTCAAGAAGTCATGTCCCAATTGCAACGAGTACTTATGTACTGAATGCTTTATGGTTATATAGATCATTCGAGTCTCGCAAACGGGATATAACGATCGTCTGGGACGCTAGGAGCACTGGATTTCCCCTGCATGGGACTCGTTAATTGTGGGTTTGATCACCCCCTGGGATGCGTTTGAAAGTGCTGCAAGTGCAACTGTGGGCAAAAAGTTGAGTCAGACCCAACTAAAATAATCATTCTTCATCGGAATGTTTGTCTTGAGCTGTTAACTCAAGTTCTGCCGGTGAATGGAGGAAGCATGGGACAAAGCCAGAAATTTTTGTGATTTTGAGCCCTTTCTATCGTTGCTTTGCTGCAATATGGTTAGAGCAATCACACGTATAAAACAATGAAATTCCGTGGTCCCAACACGATCATTATAACCATGTTCCACTGTATATAAAGCAGTAACCCTCTCCGTATTTGTCTGTGCACCCGTCACAGACTGCACTGTACTGTTTTACGTAGCAACGGCGCATGTAGCTTTAGTCCAAACGGTGCCACTACATAGGCAGTGACTACATCAGCAACCACAACATACGGGTCCGCTAGCATACTGCTAAGGCCCTGCTTAACTGGGCCCCACTGCACGTACGCGTACCCTGGACTGCGAAGAAATGACTGAAGGCAGCGACCCTCGCTCGAGGGCCTCTTTTCGTCTCTCGACAGCGTGAATGACAGGAAGGAAGCAGCATGATTTGTTCTCGCCTTCCCGGAACTTTTTAAAGGCCCTCTTAAACGGACGCTTTTTTGGGAGGGGGGATGTCCGTTGGACCCCCCAACCTGAGATGCAGTAGCTCTGGGAGGGACAAATTTGCATACAAGTTTAACGCGTCCTCCACTCGCAGCTCAGCGCTGAGGACGACCTCAACTCGTCTCTCTCTGTCCGTCGAGAAGCAGCCATGCATCGATCCTCAGCTCTGCAGACTTGCGAGAGAAAAGAGCAGCAACGACCTCGCGGAGTCCGAGCGTTGATGCAGCCACGACGTCGACTTGAATCTGAGTGATTCTCCACTCTACCACTTTCGTTGGGCAGAGGTCGTCAAAGCAGATTCAGTCGGTGCCGGCGCTCGAAACCTGTGCAATTAGGAATTTGGGGAAAAAAAAATTAAAGGTACCTTATAAAAAAGGATGTCGACAACTGCGGAAATCGAATTCAATGTTGAGAGATGGAAAAGACGGGGTGGTTTTTTTTTTGAATTTTGGTTTAGCTCCCGTAGACTGGAAAAGTTCTCTGCAGCCAAAGCTGGAACTGGCGCTTAAAAAGTTGTGAGAATGTTGCATATTTTACTTGAACCGATGTTGAACAGCAAAAAAGCCTCGCTCCTTATTCGAATATCGATGGAAGCTCTACTGGGACGCATCTCAGTTCCATATAAGATTGCAGCAAAACAGGTGCAGCAGCGAGATGAGTGATGAAAGATATCGGTCCCCAACACGATGTACTGTATGAGTACCGCATGACTGTGCGTACATATTATCATCTTATCTCCAACATTTTCTCTTTGAAAAATGGGCCGGGAAAAAACTTGGTCGGCTTCACTCGAGCTGACTTAATACCGCTGATATGAATTTTTAAGACCTTCTTGAGGACGCAGACTGAGGCAACGTGAACAACCTGGTGGTACGAGCAGCTGGCCGAAGCTGGGAGCCCCTGAAGCAGACTTTGCATACTGCGCTGCACGAACAGCTGTTGCGCGGGGATGTATACGGCCCAAGCGTCTGACAAGATTGCATGGAACTCGTACGAGGTGGCGGTGGAAGCCGGACCCTCCCAGCCCAGCGTGCACGTGCACTCCGCGCAGCTCTCGACACTTGCATGACCGAAACAGCGTTAGCAGTGGCTAACACCAGGTCGACATGGAAGTACTGCAGAACAAGTGTTAGAAGTACTGGCGAAAGTTTCCTAACCATTGCTGACAGGACTTTTTTTTGGAGGGAAAAAATTATGAGCATGAAAAGTTGGACTTTACATGAAGTTGACAGAACGAAGGGGGAAAAAGGGGCTCACACCATGTTACTTTCTGTTCTTCCTCATTCTCTGCACTAGCCCAAGAACTTAGACTGTCTTCACTTGGTTAAGGTTATATATAATGCTTAGAACTCTCCAGTCCTTTTAGGGCACGAGACAGAAAGTACCAGTAACTTTGGAAGAAAAAACCTGTCACAGCATGAAAGATTCCACCTCTGAACAGCAGACCGTTGATAATGCATGGAAATAACAATATTTCTCCTCAAAGAAGGTTCAAAAGGAGCTCGAGCACTGGCCACTGCCAGCACATTTACTCCCAAGCACTGGGTTGATACCGCCAGGACTTTTTCCAGAAGTACCGTTTAATGTCCTCGACACAGTGTGTGTCACCATCTTTTTTCAGTGCCCAAAAGGCACGCCAATTTTTCTTTTTAATAGAACTGAACCGTCATTGGGCTGCTTCCGGCAGGACTTTATGCACATACGTCCATTGCGTTGGTTCGTATTGAGCACACTTTGGGGCAAGGGTTGAAAGAAAGTTTTCACACGATTTCACGCTGGCAGCTCAGGTCAAATATTCGTGCCAACCGATCCCAGGCGATCCCAGGCGACACCAAGAGGTCTTCTCTGCGCCCTTGCCCCGGTCTGCTCCCCCCAGCCCATTTCGAGTCGGGGCGCCTGTGCCACATGGACTGCGTGATGTTGACGCAGGGAAGTCGAGCTCTGCGTGGCAGTCCTCCGACGTGGACTGCATCAGCATGCTGACGCAGGACAGCAGCAGTTTTGTTTCTCGTTGACCGTGACACGTTTCGAGAAACTCCGCAGCACCAGCTGCAGGTGTCATCTAAGTGGTGTTGTCGTTGTCCAGGTCGGGAGATTTTGCTTCCCTTTGACCAACAAAAGAAGGCAAAGACTGAGAAGCTTTCCCAGAATGCTGAGTCGGTGCCTGCCCTTCAGCATTCAGCTCCAAAGAACTTTTTGCTTATTTTCCTCTTCCACTTCAACAATCCTTTCTCTCTCTTCAACCCATTGTACTCTTTCTTAACTCTCAAAAAGTCCCTGGTGGACGCATTATGCTCCATCCGTCTGCTCCGCACAGTCGATTTGGACCCCTCAGGACTGAACCCCTTGCTAATACCCTTTGATGGGAAAGAGACCAAAGGAAGGCAGGCAAAGAAAGGAGGTGAACACAAGGGGGGTCGTGTTGGCGGGGGTATTTCGTGTTTGCACAATAAAGAAACAGAACATGAAGAAGATTACCCAAGGACTGCGTCTCCATGCCAAGTTTGAAGAGCTACGAAAAGAAGAGAGCCAAACCTACTACTCGCAACTTTTGTTTGTTCCACCAGCTTGCGATAGGATTGTGACTGGAGACAGTAAAACGTGGCTGGAGGGCAACTCATCGATGCAAGGGACAGCGCATCCTAATGCTGCACTGCCCGTCCGTTGAAGGCCTCACGATCTGGAAGAACAGTCGAAGGAGAACTGCTGCACTGCAAAGAGTACACATGGCGGTCAGAGGACCACTGGCGGCACTTAACCTTGGCGCGTTTTTCCGCTATCTTGCTGTGATCTCTGCTTCCACTTTCCCAAACGCCCATAATTCTACGTTTGGGAAAATGAAGACGGAAGGGCCCGATGATGCCCCCGGAGCGTGTGAGCCAAGAATGGAGACCAGCGAGCAATCTTAGCTGCAGCGCAGCGTTATTTTACGTGACTCACGCTGTATCGTCGCCAGCCCATTCCAGGGGCCTGCGGAGGACAAATTGCTTTTGCCTTGGGTCTAGTTGCCAGCAGAATATAAAGACCTCCATCCACTCCTTTCCGGGGGTGCGGATCCCATCCTTTTTAGCCTGTCCTGGCTACTTTGACCAGATGACTAAAAGTCTCGGTACCGGTTTCCCGGACAGCGCCAATGATGATGCCACAAGCTGGCGTCGTTATCTCTCACGTGCGCACGCACGCACACATACCATCTCATGTGCACGCACCAAAGTACAAGCATAAAAGAAAAAAGGGAATCTCTGAGCACAGAAGTACAAGCATTAGCTGTCGCTCGAAGCTTGCACTGGCAGCTGTCTAATGCATGTATGCATGAATGCAATGCGTCAGGAGAAAAAGCTCTAATAAATGTTAAGCACCCCACACGCTAAGTAGACCTAATGACTACTGAATGAAGACCGTCCTGCCTGAGTTATGTAAGGAACAAAGAAGGTGGAAGAAAGACAGAAAGAACGAAAGAAAGAGAAGAAACGAAAGAAAGAAAGAGAAGAAACGAAAGAAAGAAAGAGAAGAAACGAAAGAAAGAAAGAGAAGAAACGAAAGGAAGAAAGAGAAGAAACGAAAGGAAGAAAGAGAAGAAACAAAAGAAAGAAAGAGAAGAAACGAAAGAAAGAAAGAGAAGAAACGAAAGGAAGAAAGAGAAGAAACGAAAGAAAGAAAGAGAAGAAACGAAAGAGAGAAAGAGAAGAAACGAAAGAAAGAGAACAGAAAGAGAGAAAGAGAGAAGAAATTAATGCCAAATCTGGGGTTGATCAGAAATCTTTCGTGACCAACTGATGCGGGCATGCTACTTTCGTCTACTCATTGCTATTATCTTCTATTATGACTATAAGTATATTATAAAGATTTAAGTTTATCGCTTTACTGCCAGTTTCAGGGTCATTTTATGGCGGACTTGGAGATGAAATCTTCTTCATGCTCGAGCATGGAACTCTGTGCCGCTTTTTACTCTGTGGGCTGTCTAATAAGCGCTTGCTGGGATTATGGGAAACCATTTCCAATGCCACGAACGCCTTGAGCGGTCCGATATAGCCAGGACGCAGTTAGTAAGTATTTAAAAAGAATCGCCGCAGTGCAGCTGCTCTACAACCAGCGGACCATTGTCTGCCCTACGGTGTGGCACATCATGAGTCTTGTCGGGTTCGTTTTCACGGTCCACCACCAAGTCGGTGTCAGAAACAGCACTACCTGCCAATGCAGTCGGCTCAGTGCTGACCAGTTTTTGCATCCCAGCTGGCAAGCTGCGTGTTAAATTATTCAGCGGATGTGGACTTACATCCCACCGGACTTGCTTAAGCTGTTACTGAAGTTGCTCCGTCACCAGTAGCAGCTCTGACGACTTCTTTCTCACGATATTCAGTTGGATCGAGATTTTTTGAGGGTCGCTCCTCAGGTCTGACGAGGCCTTCTGGATGAAGGAGGTCAAGTTTTGAGTCACTCCTTCTTTGAGGTGTGGACTCCGGCACCATCTTGCACGAAATGGGCCCCTCAAGGCAAATTGACAAGTTGCTGCTGCTGAGTCGAAGACGTATAAAACAGAGCTCGAAGGCAAAGACTGCACTGCCAACGTTACAGCAGCACTGGGTGGATTTGCTGCAGTTGCCAACTTGACACGGACTCGTTGGAATCGTCGTCGTAGCTGCGCATCTACTTCTGCTGAAGCTGCATAACCTGCGGAGGGCGCTGCCTTGGAGTACTGCAGCGTCCACGAGCCTGCTGCTCATGCATGTGTACTACATGTTGTGTACGTGTCCACCAGTGTCCTACTTCTTGATGTGCGCACTTGCCTGATGTCCTGCACGAGGTTCTGTCTGTGGAAGGCGCATTGGCAGGGAGCCTCTCTTGGCGAGAGCGGCTCCTGATAACAGAGGGACAGCTCTAATAACATTGGACGGGTACAAACAGGAGGGACATTTGAAGACCCGAGAAAGCACAGAATACATACTTTCACCATCACAATGGAACGATGGCTACGATATAGAGCTTCTTCTTCCCCAGCCTTGTACACTTGTATACGCCATGAACGTCTGTGCTTTGACAGTGCAGTTACGGCAAGATTCCTCCTCTTTCAGTACCGTTGCTAAGCACTTTCGGATCGTCGTCATCATGTCTTCTGTGAAGGTGGCCGTGAGGGTGAGGCCCTTCAACAACAGGGAGCTCTCCAGGGACTGTGGGTGCATCATCGAGATGAAAGGCGCAACAACAGGTTAGTGAGGATATGAGGATAGACAGTCGGATAGCAGGCAGACTGCGTAGTACATTCGGCTGCAGTGTGGCATGTTAGGATTTCCAATATAGGCATACTCACCCTGGTACCGAACGCTGCTCGGTTATTATTACAGGTCTAAACGGTAAATTATGAGCGGAACTATTTGTGCGGTCCATGTGCTCTACACAATCCATGCCCTTCATGGAGTCCATCCACTCCACTCCTCGGCCTTGTTACCTCGAATCGAAACTCCTGGGCTGTGCGAGGTCACTCTTGACCTCATCCGATCCCCATTTAATGGGCACTTGGAGGTCTCTTTAATAAAATTTGACTTGATTTGAGGCCTCTTTCACCCCAAAATGGCAGTCTTGGGATTTCAAGTACAAAAGGAAACCCCCCTCCCATAAATGACTCACTCCCTTGAGGACCGACTACTCAAGCATCATCAGACCAAGGTAAAGCTGGGCCAATGCCAAATTTGGCCCCTTGGTCCAACAGAGCGGTTGCCTATCCTGAGCAAACACAGAAATACTCTCCTTCATGTACAGACATAGGCGACACCACTATACAAACAGTTCTTGCCATAAGTAATTTCCGCCGGGATAACTTCACTGCATACACTGCAAACTGCAGCATAACGTGTTTAGGTGGAATTTTATATAATTTTCATATTAAGGCATGCCGGAAAAATTGGGCACAGAAGTTCAACGTGGTGACTGCCCATTTTGACACTACCGTATTCAAAAGTTAGCAAGGAGTCGAGGGAGGCATGCCGGAGAGGCTTTCTTTTTTTAGTGCGCGAAAGTTGATGAAATCGGCTGAAATCTCCTTGAGGGTTTCACTCACCCTCCGCTCCCAACTCAGGGGGTGCCTCCCCCCACCGGTTCCCCCCTGGCCATTCGACCCACTCGTTTATGGGGGTAAGCTACAGGGGCTCTGTGAAGCATGGACAGGTAGTATCAAAGTGCACAGCTATAACATTAAATTTCTGTTCTCAATATTGTGTCCAAGACTCATAGCTCATTCTCTTCTAGAAGCTGCCACGGCAGTGGTTGGAGCCAATTTTAATCTCCGGAAATTACTTGCGGCAGAGACCGTATGTTTTAGCGTTTCGCCACTTTTCGTGGCATTTTCGGGTGGTGGTGGTGATCACTCTGCACGCAACCAGTGTCCAAATATTAAGGTTACATTTGACAGCTGTTGAGGCAGTGCACAACTATGGATCCCCTACCCAACCTACTCAGACCCCGCCCATCTTAACCTAACCCCGCCCAACTTAGCCTGACATTTCACAGCACCACACGAGTCAGGGCCACCTCGGTCACACAACGTCCGCTACTCTCACGAAAGAGACGTCCCAAATTGTTGAAAATGGAACTGGATTTTTTTTGGCAAGCAAGTGTCTGCACACCACTGAGACGCTGAATTTGTAAAAATCATGATGATTAGAGCAATAGGGTAGGTTAAAGCCTCTAGAGATTGGTCTGATGGACAAGGCTCTGACACAAAAGATGCAGTTTTTTGCCATTTTGCTCTTTGGCAGTTGACAGAGACTTGGCACTTGGTGCCAGGAGGTCTTCATTGGTCGATTTTGCACTACATGCGACAGTGCAACGTATGCATTGGAGATGCCTTTTTGCGCAAATTCTCTGCAGGTTCGATACCGGCACAATATGTACACCTAGGAATCATAACGCTGCATAGTGTACGCACAGTTTTACGTGCGTAGGATACTGTGCCATTGAGCAATCGTTTAACAGTCACTTGTTTCAGTGATCAAGAACCCGAAGTTGACCGCTGGCTCCAAGGACGCCTCCAAGTCCTTCAACTTCGACTTCTCCTATTGGTCACACGACGTGAGTACGACGAATGACGAAGACTTGGAGGGATCACAAAAAGCAGGGCTTGGATAACTTTGCACACGATTCTTCACGGTTCATTCTGTTATTTTGGGAGCTGGTTCTGATCTGGCTTGATAAATGAATTAACTTAGGAAAAATGAACGTTCGCCAAATTCTTTTATTTTCAAAAAACTTTTGTTTACATCAGGAGAAAGATTTTTATACGCGTACATTGTTGTTGCGTGTCAAAAGTATGGAGACGAAATTGAAATGGTCCGTCTTCTGTTCACCCTGGTCTGTCTTTATTCTTGCCTGCCGAAAAACGACTTCCGATGTCTTTTCATCTCTCATATTACTGATACAGTAACTGCCGTCGTCTGCTGGTCATAAGAAAATGAATCAGCCAAAATCTTTAACCTTGAAAAATCTGTGACTTGGACCTGAGTCGGTCCAGGTCTGACTCGGGTCAGTTGGAGTCGGGGCTCGGACCGAGCTCAAGATCCGGCCCTGGCCGAGCCTTGCTTCCCATGTGTCGCGTCACGGCCACATTTTCAAGCCATTTCCACAACAAGTACTGAACTAATGTACTTGCTCTGCCTTACCCTCAGCCCAACGGTCCTGGATTTCATGGGCAGGACAGGGTTTATCAGGACTTGGGAGAGGAAATGCTCGAACATGCTTTCGAAGGTAAGATTCGAAGCTGCTGATGAAATACTTCAATTTTCGGCCGCGGTGTTCATCAGCATCCCAACTACGCTCCACATCTTTCATTCTACCCCAGGCTACAACGTGTGCATCTTCGCCTACGGCCAAACTGGCGCGGGCAAGTCCTACACCATGATGGGCAAGCAAGACGAAGCTGCCAATGAGGGAATCATACCAAGGTGACCGAGATCGCATTTCTCTCCTCAACGCACTGTTCTTTTGACTTGAGCTGTCTCCACGCCTTTCAGACTGTGCAAGGACCTCTTCCTCAAGGTGACTGCCGACACCAATCCGGACACACAGTACTCGGTCGAAGTAAGTGCCAACGTTACTGTACACGAGGTCTTTCATTCGCGAGTCCATTCGACCAACGAGCACCATCTGTGAGTCAAAATTACATATGCTGCTTGCTAACTTAACGAGGACCGGGGCGGCCACTGAGAGTGTACCAACAGTCCAAAGGTGGGAGACACAGACGGGCAGATGGACAAGCACACCAAGTGCTTCACAGTTCTTGCCACTCTTTCTTACCAGCGAAGCGGGTAGCGCGTAAGCGCTACTGTGTACATATAATTGTGCATATTGGGCTAGGCCAAGAAACGAAAATTTAGGAATTTTGTTGAATGTATCTTAGGTTTGTCACCTAACGCCAAATTCGGAAGACCGATGACAGAGATATATTCGAATGGTTTAAAAAAAAGATTTTTTTTCTTTGATGGCTCTGGTCGCAAGCTTTTTAAAGGAGTAGGACACGAAACCGAAATCCGATGACATTCGCACATCCTTAGAGACCGTAATGAAATTACCGAATTATTCATGAATCTCACTTCACGGCCCATTTCTACTCGACGTGGCTAAATCCTTCGCGTGCTCAAGGAAAAAGGCCCATTTCACAGAGCTTCGGTCGAGGAGAAGCTATGAGAAGTGACCCAAGTCTATGTACTATGTATATATGTCTGGCGTAATATTTCTAAAAGTCATATCACGCCCGCCAAAAAACCTGAATTAGCTGAGATGAGAAGAAGACAAGTTTTCATCATGGACGTTCTTCCAGGTTTCCTACATGGAGATCTACTGTGAGAGGGTGCGCGACCTGCTCAATCCCAACAACAAGGGCAATCTCCGCGTCAGGGAGCACCCGCTCCTGGGACCCTACGTGGAGGACCTCTCGAAGCTGGCAGTCACGTCATACGAGGACATCCACGAGCTCATGGAGGAAGGAAACAAGGCCAGGTATTGTTGGCTTCTTCGTCTTATGTCAACACTTCCCCCTCTTTTGAGGTGCAGAAAATCCATCCATCCTTGGTCTTGCTCCCAAAGAGGGCCTGAGGGGTGATAGCACGGCTTCAGTCTGTAGGGCCTCGATCAAGTGCAAGACCCAAGCCTTATTGAGGCCTCACGTCGATTCATGGTGGCCTAATTATAAAAATCAGGCTGCGAAGGAAGGGAAGGAAAAACCGACTCCACGTCAAATTTGCATTTTTAAGCAGAACGTTGTCCACTTGGCCCACGCCATTGAGGAACCTGACTCAATCAAAGCCTTTTGTGAGCCAACACTTGACATGTACGCTGGTAATAATTGTTTCAGAACTGTCGCTGCCACCAACATGAACGAGACTTCCTCGAGGTCTCACGCCGTGTTCACCATCATCTTCACTCAGCACAAGCACGATAAGACCAGTGGACTCACGGCTGAAAAGGTGAGGCATGGAGAACTGCACGAACTGTAGGCCTGTGAAGGACTCCAAAGGTGGCCTCGGACTTTCTTGATGCCAGTGGCTGGCCAGACTGGCACACTGAATAATTCAGGTGTTTTAAAAGGCCCGCTAAAGTTCAGAACCAGGCCTGCGGGCCTGTCTACGTGCCCTCATCCATGTGCGCACAGCAGAATCGCATCTCCGGTTCTTCTGTGGCCTGCCAACCATGCAAATTCAGAACTTTTTCGAAGTAAGTAAGCTCAAGACCAGACAGAGAGAGAGGGATACAACTACTGCACATCTATCCTTGTCTGCTATCTACCATGCTTTCTCTCCCATCCTATCTGTCTCAAGCAGCGACTTTCGCGGCTGTTGCTAAAAATCTGCCCCGGGAAAAGAAAATTGCAATCTGAATGGGGGAGAAGAGGAGACAAAGCCAGACATTTGCATAACGAGTAGGAAATTGACAATTCTTTCGGCGCAAAATTTGGCTTTCATGTTCGTCGCCTTTGATGTGTCTTGGCCTTATTGTGATGGAGCCACAAGGTCAATTGCACGTGCAATTCTTTGCCCTCGAGACGGATCTACGAAGAGCAATAACTACGTGTAACGCAAGTATGAGCGAGCTATTCCGATGACAGGTCAGCAAGATCTCCTTGGTGGACTTGGCGGGGTCGGAGCGTGCGGAGTCCACTGGCGCTAAGGGAACCAGGCTTAAAGAAGGTGCCAACATCAACAAAAGCCTCACAACCTTGGGTCAAGTGATTTCGGCACTCGCAGAGCAGGTCAGCTCCACCACATTCATCCATGACTCAACAAATCTCGAAATGTTAATAAATGATACGAATTGCTATTTAGTCCGCTGGGGCGGTGAAGAAGAAGCGCAAGGCAGACTTCATTCCTTACCGCGACTCCGTGTTGACCTGGTTGCTCAGGGAGAACCTCGGCGGGAACTCCAAGACGGCCATGGTGGCCGCAATCTCTCCCGCAGACATCAACTACGACGAGACGCTCTCTACACTTAGGTGGCTTTGAGTCCCGTGAACTAGTATGCGTCATCATTGCAGGTCGGTCATAAGCGGCGTGGCTATTTTGCAGATACGCCGATCGTGCGAAACAGATCGTCTGTAAGGCCGTGGTGAACGAGGACGCCAACGCCAAGTTGATCAGGGAGCTCAAGGACGAGATCAACCGTTTGAGAGATCTTCTGAAGGCGGAGGGCATCGAGGTCGAAGACGGTAAGGTGCTCAGATATTGAGACCAGCACTCCGAGCATAAGATTTTTAGACGTACCGGGTACCAAACGCGTACACGCAGTACCTACGGTACGTGTAAGAGCACAACGAAATCACGTCGACACTGACATCACCAGTCCAGATATATCTACCATGTAGAAATGCAGAGCAAACTGCAGTGTCCGGCGATCAACTCAGCCCTATGCTAAGACGATGTGGTAGCATTTCTAGTACTGTAGTGCAGAGCCAAAGCTTGTACTTTTTTCCTCATTACATGGAAATCTTTCCCGAATTAGGACCTGGCGGAAAAGTTACTTACAAGCGTCCTCGTAAGTTGCTCCGTTACCTCATGTGACTGCACCCTCGATACCCTCATCCCGCTGCTCTTGCTTTGGCTTCTTTGCTCATTTCTATTTTACCAGTTCAGTTGTGGGCAAGACGATGAGTGCCAAGTTTTTCTGCTATAAAAAGGCTTGACCTTTTGCATTTTGCCTCTTTCGTCGTTGTTGTGACATTTTCATTACAGTATAAGGGCGCCCTCCCGTCCAGAAACGAAGAAATCGGCATAAGTCACATCTAACCGTGTGCTAGTCTGAGGACGCCCTTTGTATGTACAGGGATATTCGCCAGTTTTGACCAGTGGCAAGGTCTGAACCATCACGCCATGCATAGTGCTCGCACTTTTGCGCAAGAACGAAAAGAAGCAGCTTTCTCTCTCTGTACAGGCGAATTTAAGGATCCGTCAGATCACTGACATGTACATCATGGTATCACGAGAGGAACTACTCTCAACCTTTTGCGCCATGGCAATCATGACTATGGACTGGTATAGTGAACCAAGAGCACCGCAACTTCTGCGCCACGAGCATCAGAGCAAAGAGAAATGTCGCCGCGTGCAAGGACTTTGGTACCGACCTTGGTTTGAACTTTGGTTGAGTTTTCAAACAGCGGATGGACCCCAGCGAGGTTCCACTCCGGCACACACCCTGGCCAACCTGTGCCATTTCAGCTCTGGAACATAACGTTACGCCAGCGCCATAATCCGGAACTTTTGGCGGCAGGAGAAATGTCATTCTCGGTTAGAAAGACGTCTTGCTGTCTAGATTGATCCCCTTTGGACCATGACTTTGGGGGAAGCATTCGGCCAGGCGTAGCGAAAGGCTACGCCAGACTGGGGCACTAGCGCAATTCTGTGGCACAATCGATGACGTGAGAGGTCATTGGCATGCATTAATAACTTGTCGAGGCTACGATCAGGGCGAGGGAAAGGATGGTGAAAGTAAAGGTACTCCAAGACACTTCCACTGGTGGCTTCAGTGTGTAGGCTTAAGGCGTATGCTACATAGGTTCTGAAAGTGCCACTGTTCTGGTCTCAAGCAACCAAAATTGGCAGATATCCCTGTTAGTAAAGAGTTGAAAATATCGCTACCTTTTATTTTGATAGGGAGAACACTCAGCTTCGCCGTTGTCTACAGACACAGTGGTGGCAATCACTTTTCCTTCTTTTTTTTTTCACTCCAGGTGCTTCTGGAGGCGGCGTCCGGATCTCGGTGAGCGGCGAACCCAAGGCTCCAGGGGCTGCGTCGACGATTGCGGAGAAAGCGGTCGATCAACTTCAAGAAAACGAGAGGCTGGTAGCGGGTGAGTAGCGAGTAGCGGGGACGTCAGTACAACCTCAGTCGAGCAGACCCTTCGGAGGCCGCGTTGGACCCATACGAGGAGTCCAGAAAGAGCCAACGTATACTTTGGTCCCAGCTTCGAGGCCTTTAGAAAGATGAAATTAGTTCTACGGAGCTTCTCGTTGATGCCCAAGAGGTTGGCGTTTCGAGGCCCATCATCCACAGTGGCCTGGTCTTTGGCAGCTAGCCAATGGCTACACCCGTTCGACAAACAAGTACAACATTGATCAGCCAAACCGAACAGTGCGCACGCATTCCTTTGACCATGATAAGTCACTGTCGAGGTCGGAGGAAATTATTTCAATAGAGCATTGAAGTCAACGGATTTTACTGTTTCCGCTTGAACTTGGAGTGCTTCACTTGGATTGAGCGTCCAAAAACTGGGCGAACGCTACACCTTTTTCCTACGGGCCCACATCTTTCCCACGTTGAAAAGGTGATGGCTCTGAAGAAGACTTTCTTGACGGTGCATCCAGAACCCATTCGACCAGGGGCCATTGAATATCACCTTTGGAAGCTGATGTCTACTGAAATGCGTCGATGAAATGAGCGAATAGTCTTCGTAATATATAAGTTTTACTTCGTCATTCTCGCGTATTGTACGCACTACGGAGGCCATGCTGAAAGCAATGAAAAAAGTTACGAGATAATACTGTAAAATATGCCAAGAAATTGATGTCAGCTTTTAAACTTTCTTTCTATCTTAGCAAGCATCATCTGCCTCTTTTATGTAGGACATCTGATTCCTAAAGGATCTGTCACTAGGATTAGTTTGGTGCCACTCCCCGTTTACGCTTGACGACAGATTCTTCCAAAAAAAAATAGTGCCGTAGATCAAAGTGACGAGGAAGCTTGGAGACCCGACATCAAGTCCTGGACATGCCGTTGATTAACGGCTTCTTACGTCCTCTCCGCAGAGTTGAACGAGACTTGGGAGGAGAAGCTCCGCCGCACGGAGTCGATCCGCCACCAGAGGGAGGCCGTCTTCGCCGAGATGGGCGTGGCAATGAAGGAGGACGGGCAGACGGTCGGATTCTTCTCGCCCAAGAAGGTGGATAAATCATCATCCTCCGCTGAGCTTAGGTCATGGCTGTTCATCTGTTGTTTCAGACTCCCCACCTGGTCAATCTGAACGAGGACGCGACGTTGTCCGAGTGCTTGCTGTACTACATCAAGGAAGGCGTGACCAGAATTGGCTCTCCAGAAGCAAACCTTCCTCAAGATATTCAGTTAGTGGGAACACACATCAAGCCTGAACACTGCGTCTTTGAGAGCTCTGAGGGCATCGTCAAACTGATTCCCTTGGTCAGTTCAAGATCGGCCGATGGGTCACAGCAGTCAAGAAATATACTGTTTTCTTCTTATTAGAATGACGCCATTTGCTTCGTCAACGGTCGCAATATCGAAAGCGCAGTGACCCTCAAGACCGGGTCCAGGGTCATCCTCGGAAAGAACCACGTCTTCAGGTTCAATCACCCAGAACAGGGTAAGAGTTCATGGAACATGGACGAAACTTTGAGTCACTTTGATGAATTGTGATTTGGCACCGAGTTATTATTACCACTCTGGCGAAGGCGGTTTTAAATTAAAGTCATCGTTAGTCGAAAAGACGGTTTTAAATAAAAATTAAATCACTGTCAATTGAAAGGAATGCATGATGTTTCCAAAGATGACCTTTGTTTGATGGTGACTTCCAACAGCAGCTGCATTTCAACTCAACTTTCAACTTGGATTGATTCTTTCTGAAGAGGCGACTCCTGCGGACAAAAGACAAAAGATTAATTAAAAAGGAAATTGCAGACTGACTGTTTCAACTTTTTTTCAACGAATTTCCCTAATGTAGCTCCTTGGCATCCCTGTTTCTACCGGAGCAACGGAGGAAGCAGTGGCATCTTGAGGATAGACCTTGATCTGATTTGGAGTGAACTCTTTAAAATCAAATCACAACTCAAAAATCGATTTTAAATCACATCAACTTACAACAAGTTTTTAAGATCAGTGCTTCAAACACTCAAATTAAATCTCTTACCTTGCTCTGTACTCATACAGCCCGTGAACGGCCACGCGGCATTGGTGGTGGCAGAGGTGGCGGCCCTGGCGCTACTGGTGGGGGAGATGAGGCCAAGGGATTTGAAGAGTACAAAATTGACTGGGACTTTGCCCACGAAGAACTCATGGCCAAGCAAGGAATCGATCTGAAGGCGGAAATGGCCAAGAAGCTCAAGGAGATAGAAGAACAGTTCCTCAAGGAGAAGGAGGAGGCGAACCAGGCGTTCCAGCAGGAGAGAAAGGTAAACGTCCCACGTTGATAGGTCAGTGACGATGATCGCGTTCTCAACGCTGCTTGTGGACTTGTCCCGTCCCCCAGAAATACGAGGACCAGATTGAGAGCCTGCAGAAGCAGGTGATGGAGCAGAGCATGACCATGTCCATGATAAGCTCAATGACTCCGGACGACTTTCAGAACGAGGAGGACGTGTTTGGTGAGTCTCCTTAGACTGGCAGAACGATGACACCCGTTCTGTACTTGTTCATTTTCTCAGTCAACCCTTTGTTCGAAGCCGAATGCCATTGGAACGAGCGTGAGTTCGAGCTGGCAGCCTGGGGCTTCGCTAAATGGCGCCGCCACCAGTTCACGTCTCTTCGAGACGACCTCTGGGGCAACGCGGTCTTCCTCAAGGAGGCCAACGCCATCTCTGTGGAGCTGAAGAAGAGGGTCCAATTCCAGTTCGTTCTTCTCACAGACACGCTGTACTCACCTCTGCCTTCAGGTACGTACGAATAAACAGCTTTTCCGTACAGTGTAGGACGGCCAGCGTCTGCGATGTCAAAACAATTGTGAACTTCTCCAGATCTGATCACCGTCCGCGATCCCGACGACGACGATGACACCCCGGACCCAAAAACCATAGTGGGCGTTGAGGTCACCGACCTCAAGAACGGAGCAACTCATTACTGGAGTTTGGAAAAACTCAGGTTGTTATAATATTGCTATGTACACTTGACGTGATATAAGTGGCAGCACCGGCATCGTAGACTATCTTTCTATATACGCATACTTCAAGACCTGACTTGCGGTAGATTTTGGGCGCACACATGCAGTATTATTATGAAAGTTGTGATTGAGCAGTACTGTACGTTCCTGCATATATTAATGGCCAAGCTCTGAGTTAAGCATGCTCGGTCCAGGCAACGTCTGGAGCTGATGCGCGAAATCTACAACGAGGATTTCGACGCGGTCACAGGACAGCCGAACAAGGCCAACAAAGGCAGCAAGGAGGAAACGGTGGCCCCCCTGGCCTCTAGGTTCGTCTTCCTATCCCCGAACATGTACGTTGAACCTGAGCACCTCAAGCTGCTGCTGACCCTGACCCTCGCTCTTCATCATGATAGCTCAACGTCATATTTATGGGAATCTCAATGTGCATTTTGTGTGCATTTTCCTCGTGTTCCACCCGCTTAGCTTGTGCCTTAATACGGTATTTTTTCTGTATCATATCAATGTATGCGTGATGCCTCGTGCGCCATGGAAAAAGTCGCAGTACTGGTGGGCTGTCTCACAAACTCTGCTATCAGGGTTTGAAATGCACCACAGAATGAATACGTTTGTCTTCACATCCTCCTCCCATAGTCTTTCATGTCCTTCATGAGTAAAATGGAAGACATCTCGGTGATCTCGACCCCCACAATTTGTCTTGCATGAGAGTGATTGCGAAAACACCAGTGGGAGGTCCAACTGCCAGAAGTAGCTTGTCGAATACATGTTTATATACACATCGGTACACAATGATGTCGTATCAGCTTGTCCGTGACTGCTGACTTGTGCTTTCCCTGTTTGAGTCTCTTGCTAGAACACTTAATACAGACCTGTACCGTAGTTCAGCGAGCCAGCCCGACTGAGCCCTACTTAGGCTTGACTGAAGTTGTGGCTTTCCTCCTGCAGGCAAAGGCTGGAGTTGATGAGGGAGATGTACCAAAATGAGGCTGAAGTTTCACCTTCGTCGCCCAATACTGATCGGGATGTCAACACTGGAGGGGATCCGTTCTTTGACAGGTTTCCTTGGTGAGTGCAGTGACCGTGTACTTGGAGCATCTAGGCTGTTGTCGAGTTACCCGGATTTGCTCGGGTTCTTGAGAGAGAACAGAAGAATTGCAAAATTGCACTGATGAAGTTGCAAGAATGCATCTCTCATTCCTTCCGACCCAGTGTTCCGGACCCTGGCAACACTGCCTTTTGTTCTTAGTCCTCTATGCTTTCCTTCACGCTATTGCGATTTACTACATGCTTACTTATGAAGTGAGTGCAGCAGTTTTGTACCTCGATTTAGGCCTCAACAGGACCCAGCAATTCACCTTTGTGTCCCACCTTTCACCCCATTGGACGATTTCGCCAAGTTCGATTTAGTCGAAACTCCCGATTTAGAGCAGTTTTTCTCCGCTGAATGATGTTTTTCTTCATAAAAGCATTTGATTCAGTCACGTTCAGCGGTGAGCAACTCTTGATTTAGTCGAGTCAATTTGGGAACCTTGACTACGTAAGCAATGATAAAATCAAGCCAATTTCAGAGCTTTTGCTGTAAGTGACTTTGTCAAGTTCGTGCAAGTAAAGTTTCGGGGTCTCTACTTTCACTTCAATTTGTTTATCATGTCTTTAACTGTCCGTACATGCTGAAAGAGGAACAGCATTTCAGGTCCCAGATCAGCTTCAGGCAATGATTCTTCAAACCAAACTTTGTCTTTAGGGTGTGAGAGTTCAGACGAGCTAAGTGTACTTTCTGTCGGTGCTCGTTTTGAACGTGCATCACACAATCTGTTACTACAAGATTCACGTAAAATGGAGAGCATCCATCATAGGCCAATTCAGACGTAGGGGTAAAGAGTACGTGACTGGTATTGATCTTTCCCTCCTCAAAGGTGCTGGTAATTGTGTATTTGCCATCCCGAGACGCATTGTACAGTGTTTGTTGACTTCCAGGTTTCGTCTAGTCGGACGAGCCTTCGTGTACCTGTCCAACCTGATGCATCCCTCCATCCCGCTGATTCACCGCCTCGCCATTGTCAACGACCGAGGGGACGTCAAAGGCTTCTTGAGGGTGGCCGTTCAAGCCATCCTTGGTAAGGGCGAAAGGGAGGAAGCAGGTACTAATAACTTTCAGATCGAAAGTAGCATCCCCCCCACACACGTGCAAGCACCTACCTACTTGACCGAGACCAGAATCGTTTGGTGCTATCTCCGTTCGTCTGCCTGAGTATTCGTACGTATGCTGCTTTTTACACCCTCTGTCATCATTGACTAAGGTGTTCCGGTATTTTACGTATTTTCTTACCCTCTATCAGTACAGTCTTTGTGTTATACAAGGTGGGTCAAAATTTGCGTCCCTTACCAAAGGATCTGTCACTGTATCCTTCCCTTGTCGCATGAAGCAATATTAGCATCAACGGATGAAAAAGTTTCTTTGTTGTAACGCTATTTAGACTGTGTCGAGTGGAACTGACTTTGCTCTTAACAAGTAGTGAATAACGAAGAACAGGTCAACAATCAAGATGCCACTGTCTTTAATAATGGAGAATCAGAACACTCCTATCTACGAGTAAAATACACACGTAGCATGGCATGAAAAGGTTGCTAGCCAATAAAATGAAGTGACTGCACTGACATTTTATAATGATAAAAAACCAATACTCTCAGTAAATTCCAATCAGGGTGAAGGAAAATGAGTTTGTGTGGGTGGCCAAAAGCCATGACAAAAGACTGCAAATGCTTTTGTCTCTGCAGTTTAGATGCATTTTGCTCACCAGTCGTTATAGTGGTCGAGCCCTGGTTGCAGGCCAAGAACTGATATCACAAGTGAACGCCTCCTGCGACAATGAACAGATCCTTCTCTTTTAACATGTGGGCGGGAAATTCAAACTTGTCAATTGGAAGTGGAAGTACAATTGAGAACGTGAGCAAGTTCTTTCTCGTCAGTGTTTAAAATGATTTGCAACTCTTGAGGTAATCAATAGTGAATAACCAATAGCGGTTCTTTACAGGTAGCAAACAATATTTGTTTATCTCTTTAAAAAGTGCCACTTTAAAAAGACAGTAGTGTTCACCACAACGTCGGAAAGGCCAGAGCGCTTTTTGGTCATAAAATTTCTAGAAGCAGAAAACACCCGCTCAGATTCTGGTACTGAGAAGAGAGATTCTTTGAGAAGCTTGTGTCTGCTTGGCAGCTGCTCAGTCGACTCAAGCAGTGCAATTTTCTTTTGTGTTGCAACTGCATTTCA
>JAAUXU010128777.1_pt1 | contig 74999 bp, 62 predicted proteins | sample 7278151 | NCBI WGS metagenome assembly JAAUXU01 (sample SAMN14350113, study PRJNA611818) | marine sediment metagenome | isolation source: surface marine sediment (1.8m) | place: French Polynesia: Moorea | collected 2018-08
GCGCGTCATTTATAAACACCCCCCCACAAACCATTTTCGTACCCCATTATGCGCTAAATGTCACTACCCACCCCCCCCCCCCACCCCCCAACCATTTGCAGATGATTTAAAAGAGAAGCTGACACTGACTGCGTTTGTCGCCTTTGTCGAGGGTTCCCCAAAAAGGCTCCCAGGTTATTTTTCGCGAGAAAAAGCGGCTGCAGAGACCTTTTGTAGGAGTTGGGTCGGTCCAGCGGGGTCTCTCACCCAAATAGCAGCATTCAGTTTGGTCACAGTGTAAATAGACGGTGCTGCTGCTGCTTCATGACTGATAAAAGCATCTTTTTCTCCCCACCAGCGATGACACACGTATTTTGGGACTGCAAGGGCACACACAGCTGCTGAGCAGTCGGTAGCTGGCTTTTGGGGAGCGTAGATTCAGCTCGCGACAAATGACACAATAAGGCTCGCTGCGAGCAGTCTGAAAACTCTGTTTTGGCACAATATGGCAGAGGGAGAGAGAAAAAAAAAGAGCAGCCCCCACCGGTCACTTTGGCACATAGAAGAAGAGACTTCCATCCATTCAAGCTCTTCTGGCCTTTTTTGCCTTCTCAATGGAAGGTGCTCATTTTGGGGGAAATTTGTTGGGTCTGTCCGCCTGAAATTGAGCGTTATCGAGGGTTCGAGGGAGGGGCAGGGGGAGGAACCGATGGACCCGCCCAATAATGGTAGCCTGTCTCCATTAAAACCAACTTGGCGGCAGCGACTGCGTTATTTTTTTTTAAGGACAAAGCGAAGGCCGGGAATAAAAGGCGTGTAGACAACGGTAAACTGTTTACCGACATCCCCAATTTTCCACCCTGCGAAAACGTCTGTCCTCTGCTTCCTCCGGGGGCCGCCAAAATAACCCTCCAGCCGCATAATTTGCCGATCGATCCATCCATCTTTTGCATAAGTTTCCTTTTTCTGCGGTCACCCGCGTTTCCCCCCGTTGATCCAAGTGTCTCTCCGCTGTTTGGACATTTTGTTGATTTTTGTGCTGCCCGAATGATAATGAGGAGTCGCCCCCCCTCCCCCAAGAGACCAGGGGTTCCTTCCCCCTCCCCCCCTCCCGCGGTGTGGGAAAAAAGGAGGCGATTGAAATCGACGAATACTTTGATCGTAGGAGGCGCCTCAAATCGACGGCCTCTGTGGGAAGAAGGTGTTTGAGAAGACTTTTTCCCCTCTCCCTAATGATGGATTCTTTTTCACTCCAGTTATGTTTCTCGAGGCTGTACGAATGTGTCTTTTCTTCCTTGCCCCAGGGTTGTTTTGAGGCTTTGCGCAGCATTAGTCGAATCATTAATTCGGAGGCGTTAACAAGCAGCCAGCGCCAACTATGTTAATGATGATGAGGATACTTAACGCCAGTTTCCAGTACACATGTGCGTCCTCCTCGGAAAAAAGAAACTAATACAGCAGCGACAGCGAATAATTTATGCTTCGTATTCCTCCCCATTTCTCACGAGGTCAAGCCTTTTTTTTAGAGGGGGGGGTTGAGGCTCGACCCTGTTTTGTCTTTGTGTCTCTTTGGAGGCTTGGAGAGGACTGAGACTGACCTGACTGACTTGACCCCCTCGGGGCGTACATGAATAGGCAATTGAGAATTCGGGAAAAGCAGATTAATTCTCTTACGTCGTCGGATTAGCATTCATTAGCATGGCTGGCGGCTGCAAAAGGTCGGGCGACAGTGATAAATGTTCCTCCGCGCACTCCACATCTATCAAAATCCATCTTGTCTAATTTCTCGCCACCGGCGCTCTCCCTAATTATCGTCCATACCGGGGGCAGCGCTGATGCCTTCACCCAGAACTTCACTTTGGGGGTTGCTTGGGTAGGGACAAAATTTCAAGGGGCCCCTAAAAATTTAGAACTTTCTGATAAAGCACTTAAGAAGGACGTTTCGAAGGCGATAAGATTTACGATGACTGAGGCAATAAAAGGGGGACTGGCGCTTTTACCCCTCCTTCGGGGTGTGGAATAGGCGCCAAATTTGAAAACCGGCGCCCCACCCCCTAGGAAAAAGGGAAAAAAAAGCACCCCCGCTCTCTCTACACTTGTACTGATAGTGCGGCGAAGAAGTCGCAGAGCGTTAAATTAATCCAATTTTTTCTTCTCTCTTCGTTGCAGGGCGCCCCCGCGGGAGGAGCCGCCGCGGACATGGCGGCCGCGTGGCCGTCCGCCGCCCTACCCCCCACCGCCGGTTATTATTCGTATGACCACCCCACGCTGGCAGCTTATGGGTAAGTGATGAAGACATCTCTATCGCGGATGAAGTAATACTCAATTGCAGCGTCTTTACAAGAATTTTATCAGCCATGCACGATCGCATTTTTGCGCAAAGTGCTCGTGTCTGTCTAGCATGCATGACGTATAAAAAAAGAGAGTCTGATCATTGCAATTCCTGCTCCCTCCCAACACAAGCCTTTTATCGTAGACACGACTCAGAGTGCATTCGTGCTAAAAAAAAAAACCCCGCCAATTAACCGAATGATAAATAAAACGGTGTTTTTTTCCCTCTTCTTGCAACTGTTGGCGCTAATAAGTGAGCTGCCAACGAGTCTTCTTCAAGACCACCACAGTCGTAGTTAGTTAGTGATGGCGCAAAAGTCTTTGCACTCCAAATGTGCAGTTTGACGCACACTTGTTGCTCCCGGGGAAGTTGGACCTGGGTGACAGCAAACTTTTTTCTTCCCAGATTTGTGTCTTCCTCCGCCAATCTTCGGGCATCAAAAACGCACACGTTTTCATTTGTCTCGACGTCACATACACACACGCAAAAGCAAGGTGTTTCCGTCGATGCTATCGTGCCACGAGTGATGATGTTGCCCACACAAAGTTTAATTGGCATTTTTGCACAGCCAGAAGCTCCCATCCTCCCCCGTCTTACACATGTCGTCGTCGTCGTCGTCGTTGTCGTCGTCGTCGTCGCCGCCGGGGCAAAAATTCCGTCGCAATTAGTCGCTTTTGCGAAACCGAGCTGGAATGCTGCAACTTTCATAAATCATTCAATTAATTAAGCGATGGCGCTACCTGGAGGAAACCAGGATGTCGTCTGTACACGCGGGGAGAGTAATTCACAAGGTTGCTCTTGCGTTCGCTTCCTCTACTGTTTTTTTGTCCTGTTCAAATAACTTTGCACAAAGCATCTGTTTCATGTCCAAGGCAAGTTGTATCTCTCACTCTCTCCGGAGACTAATTTGAAAGAGGAGCTGGATAACATTTTATTCTGCTGCGATTATATAAATTCATCTGCTCGGTCAGACACAAAGTGAGTCTTGTTTGGATAAGAAGTCTTATCTGGCCCGCCTTTTTTGTGACTCTGCCGGCGATCAAATAATACCATCATACTGGACCGGTGTTTTGCTGCCTCTTCTTATCGGGAAGAAATCGAATCCGTTCTCAAAATACAATTATCTGCGTCCAAAATAAACAGCAGCCCCGATGAGACTCTTGTAGAACAAGTATCGTGGCTACAATATAATCTATTACGTCACACGCTGCGTGTGAGTTACTCATATCTGAAGCCTCCATCTTCCTCTCGAACACATGTTATTTCATTGTAACTGGAAAATTAGTGGCCTGTTAAATTCATTGTAGGATAAAAAAACAGTGACATTTTCAACAACGTCGTCAGCTAGCTAATGGAACCACATTTGTAAGTGTGGCAGAATTCATGGAGACAATGGAGCATTTTGCGAGGACGCAATGCGTGCAATAATTCCTTCCAGTTTGTGTCGAATTTGTTCGAAACTCAGGTTCTGCATACTTTAGCTCCGCGCACGCAATCATGTTTCTCGGGCACGACGCTCTGCATGCAGCCATTAAGGCCTACGGAAAAGTCGTGAGACACTAATGGTTATGTGCGAACTCTCCCCAGTGAAGTTCGCGAATGATGCAAATGTTTCCACCCCTCCGGGCAGAACCTCTTTTCCTATGTTGCATACTTGTGTCATTCGACCCAGCTGGCAATTGATCGTTGTCCCATTCTTCTATGTAACAAGAGGCAATTGTTATCCAGAGACAAAGGACGAGCGAGAGTTGTACAATCATTACTCAAGTAAATTAAACGTCTGACTGTCTCGCCGCCGCCGCCGCCGCCGCCGCCGCTGCCGCCGCTGCTGCCGCTGCCGCCGTCGTCGTCGTATGCGTCGTCGTCATGCATTGCCACTTTCAGAGTCACAGGTAGCTTTGGGGCCAGGGATCGATTGCTGCTTCTACTGTATGCAATGTATAAGAATCACTGTTGGATCCAATTGTTTTCTTCTTCTTCCTCAGGTACGGCGGCGGATACGATTTGGCTGCCCGGCGCAAAAACGCCACCCGCGAGTCGACGGCCACGCTGAAGGCGTGGTTGAACGAGCACAAGAAGAATCCGTACCCGACCAAGGGTGAGAAAATCATGCTGGCAATCATCACAAAGATGACCCTAACACAGGTGAGGACAAATCACGACCATACTGTGACCGACTGCTAATACTGGCAATGTGACTTCTCAGGTCAGCACCTGGTTTGCCAACGCTCGGCGGAGATTGAAGAAGGAAAACAAAATGACCTGGGAGCCCAAGAACAAGTTGGACGACGAGGACGTCGAAGTCTCCGACGACGACGACAAAGACCGCGAGGACGACAAGCATGGTAAGTCAACCCCCGTTCGAGAACCTTGCGAAGTCAATAGTATCTTTACAAAGCTGCTCACACCTACACAAGCATGTATAGCGTTGGTATGAACAAGGTTGATAATGTCTGCCTTCTCCTCCTCCTCGTCTGAAGAGAAAATGGCGTCCTCCTAATGCGCCTCGGCGACGTGCGCAGCCTGCTTATCAAAAGAGGCAAATTGCATTAGAGCCCTATTCATAATGCCAGTCACATATTGGACCCAGATCCTTTCCCTCCCTCCTGCCTTTCTGGGTTCGCATGCCTCTGCGAATTTATCCAGGCAATCCCTCCCCCCCTCCCCTGCACAATAATTCGCTTACCCTGACTGTTTTAAAGCTCTCTTCTGTACTCAGTACACATATTTGGTTATCTGCAGAGCATATCTTCCGCTAACTGATGGCGCTTGTCCGCGCTTCAGACAGGACCCGCCGCCTAATGACTGAACTCCTCTCCTCGGTCACTTTTACGCATTAAAATTCCGGCCGGAGCAGGAAAAATGAATCGGCGGCGAACTTAAAAAAATCAGCCACTTTTTTTTCCTTCGGCTTCTCTTTTTACTCCCTTCCTCGTTGTCCCCGCACTCGTCCTTCGGCAGGACTAGATAAATATCAGGCTATTTCATTCATTTTAACAAAGCCCCTTCTTACTTGGCACGGTTGTTATATGCAAAAGGAGGAATTTACATACTTCTCATTAGGCATGGCCGCCCTCAGCCGTCCAATCCCATAGGTGAGGTCGTTCAGGACCCTTATTTCTCGTCTCTCAAACATGATACTCATCATAGACAGCCTCAGCTGGGGTCAAACGTGCAATGCATGAGGTCAGGAGGACAGAAAAATATAAATCTCACTTGTTGTCATCTCACCCTGGCCAATAGCTTGTTCTCTTAGGCTTTGGCAGAGAACGAGAAGGTGTATGCAAACTTTCGACACCAACTTTGAGTTCGGGCGGTTCAAAGATGAAAGTTACGGCAGGGTCAAAGACAATCCTGAGGTCTCCAGAAAGCATGTCTTTTTTTTGGACAGAAATACCGCCTCTGCCACAGAGACAGAGGAAAAAAGATGCGCGTTCGATTATGGAGGGAGAGATGACTTTTGGGTGTGCGTGTGTGTGTGAGTTGGGTACCTGCACGATGCTCTGGACCCTTGAAACAACGACAACGACGACAGAGACTAATTTCTCTCTGCTGACAAAGTTGTGGGCTGGAAAGCAATAAATTTTCTTTTGTTCTGGCGCCAAAATGCCATCTTCGGCGGACCAATCTCTCCTCTTTATTGGTCCGCGCCATAAAGAAGTTTCTTCTTCATGTTTTCTACTTTTCTTTGCTAGACCTGGATCCTCTGCATCACCGCGGGCACCTCACAGACCCTCATCACCACTCGTCCTCGGCGGCTGGCCTGACCTCAGACGACGCAAAGTCAGGAATCCCCATCCCGCCGTCCAAGCCCAAGATCTGGTCGCTGGCAGACACAGCCGTCTGCAAGACGCCGCCGCCGCAGTCGCAACACCAGCAGCAGCACCAACAACACCTGCAGCAGCAACAACAGCAGATGAATCCTCAACACCACTGGGGACAACCCCATCTGGGTTTCGGCATGTCGGCCGCAGCACTTAGAGCCGGCAACATGTTCGGCGGCGGTGGTGGACAGATGCCAGGAGGCGGCGATATGGCCGCCAACACGCCGCCGCACACGCCGCCCAACACAAAGAACAGTCAGATGGGCGGTGGCGCCAGCGGCGGCAGCGGCGCCCCCGGAGGCTTGGCCGGGCTGGTAGGCGGCATGTTCAACGGCTACGGCGGCCTGCACAACGGGTACGCGGCCGCGGCGGCTGCAGTCGCCTCCGGAGGCGGCGGCGGCGGCATCGGCGCGGGCAGCGGCCACTCTGCCAACGACGCTGGCAAGCTGCTGTCGTTCAACCATCCCTCGGCCATGATGAACACTGGCTCGTTCAAGATGATGTGAAAATGACTTTGCTCACTCTCAAGTATAGGACAGAACAGTCAAAAGAGACTCCGTGCCAAAATGACGGAAGAGGAGCGAGCAATGGCGGTGGACTTGTTCATTACGTAGCCGTCGCAAAAAAGATGCCTAAGAAAAAAGAAAAAAATGGTCCCAAAACGCTGATCCAACTGTTAGCATTAACGACAAAGAAAAGTGGGCAAGAAGTTCTTTGCGATTTCTACTACTTCGGATACATTTCTTTGCCCTGTGTTTTCCGCGAAGGAATTGATTTCTCTTTTTCTTCTTCATTTTGGAAAGAACTGCTTACTATCATTACAAACAACGATCGCGAATGCGACTGCACATTACCAAGGCAAGCAGTCGCCAAGCGTCTAATGTAAGTACGTATATCACACATTCTATAGTGACGTTTTAGCTTTGTTATTTCCACATATATAACGATAATATACGTAATAATGATTATTAGCCAGGGATTGAAAATAAAGCATCGTTAGCTCGTGGCTTACACTCATGTTGCTGCGATGATGAGCGCCGGTGGCCATATTACAGGTTGCGTGAGCCTAGCCAGAACTTGCGTCGTCACTGTTCAACGTTGTTCTACCACAGATGTGGCAAATTTTGTTGAATTAAGGTTAGAAAAAAAGTTTTATCTGTGTAAGTTAAGGTAGATCGGGTTAGGTATAAGTATGAGGAAGAAAGACTGCTGTCGTCTAGTCTGGCGGACGTCTGTATTATCTCCTTATCATTAGAACCTGATCCTGAAGTTATACGCAAAGTCTGGTGACTTCCCCATGATGTAGCGGAATTCCTGAGGCGTAATAGATTCAGACTTATTGAGATCTCCCTCAGAAAGAATCTACGTGAGAAGAAACGTTATTGCAGTCGGGGAATAAATGACGACTGCTGCAATAGTACATGAGACACAATCTTATTCGTCTCCTCCTCGGTAAGACCAGTCGCGACCTCCACGCCTTCCTCGGCGTCCACCTCCTCGTACGGTTGCTCTTGCTCTCTCGTTCGACCCCCTTTCACTTTCCGGGTCATTCTGCGAACTGTCTCCTTGATGTCTTCCTCGCCAAGTTGGCCGTCGCCGTCAAAGTCTGACGATAACAACGAAGAGATCTTTGCATAGTCATTGTCGGCCAGTTTTGAGGGCACTTGACATATCGGGGAAAAGCTGTTATAGGACCCGTGGAGGTCACAGCTAAAATTCCTTGTTTTATGGGGAACACCCTTAGCCTAGCTCCGAAAAAGTTTAAAAAAAGGCTTAGAATGTTTTCCCTTTTGACTGGTGCAGGCAAGGTGACTTCCAACTGCCTGCCTTCGTACTTGTTCTTGACTAAAAAACATTCAGCTCGATTGCTGGTTTGGTTCTCTGAATGAGGAATTGACGTTGTCCTCCATTTGATCAGATCTCAGGGTATCACAACTGTTCAGGTTATATAAAGTGCCCTCAAACTAGCTCTGCATGCACTGTAGCTGTCACAAAGATACTCTCAACGATTAGTGTGCATAAATATTTTGAGGAGATCACAATTCGCCCATTTGTTCCTGACAATCTGATGACTCGACTGGCGATATCATCACTGCCGCGGAATGAGCTCATTCTAGACCACACGCAACCTCTCATGCCGTAACGGATCAGCACCAGCTCTTTTGGTGCCTTGCACAGTCGGCTATGTTTGCAAGCATAACTTTGGGCGATAGAACTCTGATGCTTATGTCCTCCCTCCAATGATGCTTATGTTCGTAGTCTACTGTAAAAAACATTTGATGCACACTGGATCTGGTACTTACGCTTACCAAATACTCTAAATGCCCAATCTGCCTTGAGTTGGGCCGGCGCGAACTCACTCATCACTGATACGAGGTCAACAAAGTCCTCGAAAGAGAGTTTCCCGTCCGACCGAGAGGAGAACACCGCGCACAGCCTGTCCGCCAGAGGGTTGAACTGCAGCTCTGACATCCTGGAGACCAAAGTCTCAGCGGAGACGAGGCTTTCCAGAGACTGCACTCCATCGTCGTCCAAGATCGCGGAGAATCGTTTAAAGCAACTGCAGAAATAAGGAGTCATGCTTTGGGCAACGCTCAGGGAAAAGTAGCTCAACTTACTGCTGTATCTCGTGCTTGTTCAAAAAAGTCAGTTCCGTCAGATCCTCAATATATTCAGGTGCCAGCGCGCTGTTTTTACCACCCATGACGCTTTTTCCCTTCCTTCGTAACGATGACAAGTGCGAATGCCTGCCTTTAGATAAGCAGCTCAACAGTAAACGTCAATTTTATACGTGACTCAGTTCACGCAGACAAAGGTGGAGGAATCGAGGTTGCGTGAGTTAGAAGATGGAATGTTCCTCTCTCAAAATCAGTGTCTCCAAGGATAGTGATAACAGACGGAACATGACTTTGTTCGAGAGGGACATTACCTTGTATTGGTATTTTGGCCACGAAAACATCAGTGATGTTCCTCCAGTTGAAAACCAGAAGGACGTGCATGCCAAAGGTCTTCCGAATCGTGGTTCTGCCCTAACTTAAATGCGTTCCATTGACTCAGAGCCCCAACTTCAGCACTTATAACATCGGCAACACCAACAAGCACTTCAGCGTGTCAGACAAGAGACTTGAAGGTGCTGCTATGGCTCAACTCCACGGTCCTACTGTGGAGGAAAGAGACGTACGTATCGTCAAGAGGATCCAATCTTGACTGAGATAATACTGGGAATGATTTTGCCGGGAAGCAATCGGACTCCGACGGAATTCTCGCAAGTATGGAACTCTTTTAGGACATTAGCCAGTTGTTTAGTAAGCGTATTTGGGCACGGGTAGCAGCAATGTTACGTACGTATGCCATAAGAGCTGCTGCATTGCACCAGTTGTCCCATTCAAATTTTTAGTGGCAAAGAACATGGATTGTCCATCGAACTTGGCGCTGGTGACGTCGAACGATAAGTGAAGGTACCTTCCTGGACCAAAAGTTAAGCATTGTGTCGTTATGGTGAATGAGTATCTTCAACTTGTACGTGAACCAGGGCAACTGGGACGGTCTCCTGATACAGGCGGACTAGCGGACCTTCTCTAAGCTGTCGGCAAGACCGCAGATCGATGCACCTGAAGGTGCGCTTCTCGAACACTCGAATGCGGAAGTTCTTGAATTTTATCGGTTGCCTAACAGCGCAAGGGAAGGTGGTGGGGGTCTTCTGGACGTTACCCCAATGGGATCTCCATCTCAACTGGAGGCAGAGGTGTATCATATGTTATATAGTTTATGTGGCATTAGAATAAAAGCTGCAGCGAAGAGTTTGCTAGCAAAGCACACTTATACGAACTATTATGTAATATACCACCTCAAACTAATATGGGTCATCACGGATTGCGCTTTGCTGCTCTTTGCCAACTCAAAGTATCTCCACCAACTGCTGTCACTCCTGAATGTCTGGAGCATATTTTTCTTGCTGCAGTCATCGTAATTTTCTTCTTTAGCTCAATGGCATCAATATGTCTCTACACGGCTTCTTTAGCACATTCTGAAGTCCAGCATCTAATAGGTTAAGGTCAATGCTACACGGTGGCCAAATGTCTTCCTTATCCATGACAACTCCGTATTTTCCACTTCCTGGTGCACTCTCACCAGATCTTTCAGAGGCCTTCATTCAACCTCTCATGTTAGCTTCACTCGGCGTCGACGAAGGCTGAAGTATAGACCGAGTTGTAACTTATAGGTGTAGCTTTGGGGGTAAATGGGATTGCGCCTGTCGACTTGAACAAGTGGAAGTCTTTAATTTGCTATCCCACATGCACTTTTTAATACACATACGGTATACCGAGACATGTGACAAAAGTGAAAGTTGTCAACTTTAGTCGTAGGGACGTTTCTAATCATCTTCAGATGTTTGGGGCGTCCATTGAAGTGACCATGGTGTTGTGTTTTCTCTTCTTCAGCGTGTACCAGGCTTTCGACAGTCCAAGGGTTGACTTGGTCAGCGTCGAATTCGCCAGAGTGGAGTATGACACACGGATGCTAATCAATCAGTCACTAGAGAAGTCGTGCGTATTTTCAAAAACATGTAAAATCGATCTAGCCATTAGATTCCTGCTATACATAATTGGCCCTGGCATCACCAAAAAACAGAACTTGCACTTATAGATCCTGCAGTCCAAATCCGTGTACATCCAGTGGACATCCGCGCTCCAAGCGTCGTCCGTCTGCCGGCTGGACAATCCTGTCTCTATCAATTGGTCATCCAGCTTATGGAATATCACGGCTACCAAGACATCTACTACATCCCAACCGGTGCTGGCGCAGACGGGTTACGCTGACGTAATCCTTGAGCTAGCAAACGCCGGACTTCATCCAGCCTTCTTTCCATAAAAGCAAAAGTAGGAGAAAGAGCCTTTCTTTTAGGTATATGGTTACTGCTTGTGGACTTGTCATAAAAGGACCCCTTGTGATACGATCCCGATAACCTGGTTTCTTCCTCTGGATGTCTCTACAATCCCCTGGAGTCACTAGAAACAAATAATATCAAAGAAAAGTTCACTTGACGAGAAACTAGTCACTACTCTGAGTGACGTCAGGAGTTTCGCAATGTTACTTCTGCCTTAAAAATGAGTTGCAAATGGCACACATTGGCTCATACGTACATTGATTACAAGCGAGTCAGCTGATAAGTTCAAGTATGAGACGTCACTGTATAACAACTATAAAGTGACCCCTTCCGAGGATGGTCCCAGAGGTTCCACTGCACCCTCCCGGACAATAAGATGTCGTTGTGGCAACTACCAGCGTTCGGAGGGAGGAACCAATATCACATTTTTCAATTTCCTCACCCCCCCCCCTTAGCATATCACTGCACGCCACTGGAGGAATGAAGAGTCTTATAGTGGAAGAAAGGTCTTCTTTCGCCTTTTTATAGTACCACGGCACAGCCGTTAACCCCTTATCTGAAAATCTGCGAGGAGCAACAACTCTGTCCTGCAGAGGAGGAGGAAAGACGACCTTTTTTGACTTGGCAGCAAAAAGAAACACCACTTGACTTTGCTTGTTCTCGCTGTGAAAATAAAGCACGAGAAAGTTGCCCTGCAGTTATTGCCTTTGCTACTGCTTGGATTAAGAGTTATTTTGCCTTTGCTATTAAAAACTGCTTTCTGCCCTTAATACATTTAGTGCATGAAGAGTGTACGTGGAGTAGAGGACGCAGGCCGGCAGGCAGTATAGACTTTCTTGAGACCTCGGCCTTTTCTTTTTACATCAACGATATTGGACTTCTTTGGGCTGCTGGAAGAAGATGCTACTACTTTTTTCTTAAGGAAGAAAGAGGAAGGGGTCGGGAGAGATTCAGGGCACGTCCAGAGAAGCCCGCCAGTAGCAGTAGTAGCTTGTCTTTATTCGTTATGATATCCTCCGAGAAAATGCCTATTAGAGGACATCGGGCCTAAGACAAGGCCACGACGTAAATCCACAGAGATTTCGTGTGTGAGGGTTATAACGCCTTTCTAATACTGGCTGGCTATTTACATATGAGTGCGGGCGGACTTTGTGGTGCAACACACAATGGCATTCACGGGAACGTGATAACGGCGCAGAACTGTTGCTCTTGTCTTCTTTCTCTCTCTCAAATTCAATTCACGCATATTTTCTGGCACAGTGTGAGCCGACAAGAAGTTGCAGCGGACTGAATAACAGCTTTTAGCGGCGTCACACGATGCGTGGAAGTTAATGAGATCGTCCGTGATCCTCCGCCGAGATGACGGTCGCAACGACGACGTCGGCGATATCGCTTTTGTTATGCATGCACGAAGATGAGAACGTAGTCCGCAAATAATGTACGTAGGAAGAGTAATGCACATACTGTGTGCGTACATCACTCACATATATATGAGCTGTGAAGAAATACCCCAGCAAGTAATAATAAATCAGAAAACTTTCTTTTCGCCATATTATCGACATTCTCATATTTCTCTCTCTGACCTGCCTCACTGAGGTTAAAGACGCTGCTCATCTCTTGGGACGCAAGTTTTCATTTGCGATGGTCCGAGAAAATCTCCGGAAGTGACAGGAGCTGGGCCAAAAGAGGGGCGATGACTGCTGTAGCTTCAGTGACAGGGAACAGATATTTCCCTCCTCCCAGGATTTACCATGAGCTCGGGGTAAAGTGGGATCTGTGAGCGTGCGTAGAGACTGCAAGTCGCAGGCGAGGGAGGTCTTAGAGCCTTGTTTCGCCTCATAATATTGAAAAAGTGAGTAAAAAAAGCAGCAGCAGCAGCAGCAGCAGCAGCAAACAAGTGTACACGAGTTACGTCGTACGAACGTACAGGGTTGTCTAGACAATTACGTGCTTGGGGCAGAAAAAAGTAGCCATAAAGGGTTGTGCGCGCCATCGTGTTTGCACCCTAATAAAAAGGACATTCTGCGCTTGTTTGTAAGCTTTATGCGTGCACTTAACGGGGAATAGATCCTGCACATCTCCTGCTTGCCAAGGTTTGCCACACGCGCATTCGCCATTTCCTCACTCATTCCACGTACAAAAGGTTGCCTTGCAAAACGTCGGAAATCTCTTGTTGAATCCCTACACACGACTTCTTCCTTTTCTCTCTTCTTCTTGGCAAAGCATCGAGCGCTTTCTGCGCATGGGGTTAAGGACTCCCTTGGGTCCTTAAGCTGGCGATGCAGCGAGAGAGAGAGAGCTTCAATTTGTTTAAGCCTACTACAACTGTGTGCTTCTTGTTGGGTCAATTCTAAAGCCTGTTTGTTGGTTTTGGGCAGAGACGAGAATATCCAGAGAGGAAATGGGCTTTTCAAAGGCATCTTCCACCGGATTTGATTTTCCACTCAGCGTAGGTATGTATCTGGAATGCAGTTTATTTCTCAACCAAATCTCCAAACTTGACATTTCTCCAGGGTTATCGTTCTATGTATGCAAGGGTATAGTGAATCTGGTCGACAAGTCTATTCTATGCCAAATTCTAACTTTTTTTGCTACCGCTACTTTTCATATGATAGATGGTCTGAGCACTCCCCGAGAACTTAGTGTTCAGGCAACAGTAGCAGCACCATCGATTACGTACGTACGCACACTGATAAAACGTACTGAACTCTTTCTCATACACATTGAAAGCTTGATTGCTTGTCTTCTCTAGATGTTCTGGTCCACGTTGGAACGCGAGACCGAGATGTACGAGTCTTTGGGCACCGCCGGCAGCGGGGCCTCCATGGTGACGCCCTCACTTTCTTCTTCCTCTTGGAAACTGGAAAGCTCGTTGACAATAACGCCAGTCGAAAGCTGCTGTGGGGCGTTAGCGGCGCGTCGGTCAACCTTGGCGTAAAGCGCCATCACGTCCCGTGGGGCAACTTGACTTTGAGACGAAGCCGCTTGAAATTTAGAGGCATTATTGGCACAATTTTGTTGTTGTTGTTGTTGTTGTTGTTGTTGTTGTTGCTGCTGCTGCTGCTGCTGCTGCTGCTGTGACGTTGAACTTAGCAGATCCGGGATCGAATCCGAGGGGTGTAAGAGCGTAATTCTGGCGTCTTCGTGCAGAGGATCGAAGCAATTCACGAGGTCCTTTTTGGCGGTTGCGCCGTCCTTGGCGCCTTTGCTGCTACTCATAAGAGGAAGATTCGCGTACCCATTGGCGCCTGCGCCGTCCTGCTCTGGTCTCAGACAGCTCCTCCTGAGCGTAGCGTTGGCGATCTCGTCCGAGTGGGCGTAGCGGAACTTGGGCAAGAGGGATCCGTTGCTCTCGCTCTCGTCGCCGGACGACAGGTCCTGGTTCCCGGCCGCCGCCGCCGATGGCGACGATGACGGCGATGGCGTCGTCGACACCGACGTGGCCGTGGTGACTCCGGCTCCTCCGCCCGCTTCTCGAGACGAGGCCACTCGCGGCAGTGTGAGGTTCTGGCGCAGCCTCCGCTGCCTCCGCGCTGGCCTGGCCGAGGAGCAGCTGCTGTTGGGGGTGATCATTTCTCCACGAACGATGCGCTGGTGATGATGCATGAACGAGGGGTGCAGAGAAGGCGGCGGCTCCGAACTCATCTGCGAAGGAGGGATGCCTAAGAGGAAATGAAATGATAAGATGAAGAAGGAAATGTTCATTGTACGAGATGATGTCTTTGCCGCAGATCAAAGGCCAAAGACCCGCAACCCTCTTGAACACTTCTTTCCCCTCGTAAAAGAATTAATCTCGTTTTCTCTGGCACCCGAGAGAGCCCAGAGGGGAAGCTGTGTAACAGTTGAGGGAATCACTTGATGACATGACTTCTTCCTCTTTTAAAAAGGAGAGAGATCAAGAGAGCGTTTAAGAGGTCCCGAGAGAGGAAGAAGGAACAACTTCACTGACTCGGCACTGGAGAGATAAAAGGGTTTGTTCTGATACTCTCAAATTGAAAGGATGGACAGGAGCGGTGCCAGACATGCGGGGACATAAGTATGGAGCTTCATGACAAAATGGCAGTGACACAGTCAGCACAGTGTAAGACTGCACCGTAAGGTAGAAAAGGGATCAATTGGGCAGCAATTAAACGAGGATCTAACCATGATAATTCAAGAAAACGTCCCGATTAGTATGTGGCACCCTGTGCTGCGGGGAGAAATCTATCTAAAGAGAAATCTTTCAGACACATTAAGGGCACACACGGTACACAACACAGCAATTATGTAAAGAAAAGCAAATGGTGACACGACGCCACACAACTTGCTCAGTCAAGCTTGCTCAAAGCACCGTATCAGGAATAGCTTGGCCAATCCACCAACAGCTTTCAAGTGAAGTCTCCAGGGCTCATTCTCCTGGTGTAGTGATGTTCAATGGATGAGTATGGCCTGGATATATTTGGACTTGAACGCGGACTCCGACTAAAAAGGCTTGGCAGCCTTGGGTGATCGATTTCATATCACATGGGCAAAATAATGGTCGTTTTCATCCTACCCCAACTTTTAGATTAGGAAGACAATGCGGTTAGGTTAGGCTTGCTTAGAACGAAAGTTATCTGACCCTTCGTCCTAAACTTTTACGTTTGGTTATGAAGATTCTTGGGTTAGCTTATGATGAAGATGACCTTTTTACTCGCTGCGTAAAATCTTTTGCCAAAGTCTTCTGCGCCTCTGCCACAGCCTTTTTGGAGGTCGGTGCGGGCGAATCGGCGGACAAGATGGAGTCCCACTAGATTTGGTCCCGGATGCCGAATGTACTTTAGGCCCGCGAACATCACCTTTCTAGTTCTCCTCCAACTACGTACAGTAGAATGCCGATTTAGAGAACGTTGACCGATTGAATCACTTTTGATTGCGAGCGTGACCAATTTGGGACACACTTTGCTCCTGACGGGTAAAATTCACTAAAACGGCATTCTTCTGTGCTCTGTGCGTGTGCCACCTGCCGGAATGTTTTCTACAAGACTATATTTCGATCACACCGCATTTAGTCCTGAGCTACACTTACGTTGTTATGTTTGCATTGCTTACATGGAGGCGTTTAACTAGACGGTATCAGATCTTTGGCAAGTGCGAAGTGTGACATGCATGCGGAGTGTGGAATAACTTCAAGTAGTGTGCTTCGACTTGCCGCAAAAAGAAAGCACCTGAGCTCACGTACGACATCGGGCGCTAGAAAAGCAGGTAGGCACATCTACTACAACAGTTGCATAAATATTCTATCACCTCCTCCCATCGCAAAGGTGGACAGCGTCGTCGTCTGGTAAATGTTGTGCGCAGCCCTCTTCTCCTGAGTGCCCTTGACGGGCATCGTGGCATATTGGCTGGCGCTGCTGGCATAGCTGGAGAACTTCCCCATGCCGTTGGAGCTGCCTCCGTCGCCATTCGGTGGTCCCATCATGTCTCCACTGATGCCGCCGCCAGCGCCGCTGCCAGGTACCGACGCGATGATTAAGTGGTGGCTCGACGAGTCAGTCCACCTCAGTAGCCTGAAGAGGAGGTAATCAATTATCGCTCACTCTTGACTTACGAGCAACAATTAATTTATAAAAGACGATCAGTCTTTCGGCTTGAAATACTTAATTACGCGTGCTACACCACAAATCCAGGTAAAGTAGCCGTGTACCGTGCCACAGCGTACCGCCCATGATCATTCGGTACAGCACTGTACGTAAGTACTGTTTACAGCACGTACCATCGCCTGACGAAGAGGATGAGGAAGGCGACCGCAGTTCCGAGGATGACAGCCACGACCACAGACACCATGAGCATGGTCCAGCCGTCTTTGGTGGTCACGACACCGTTTGGACCGACGAGAACCCCAGCGCTCATGCGCTCGCCGCTCAAGCCGATGCCAGCGCCTGCGGATCCGCCGAAGCTGCCCACGGGATCGGGCACCGAGGGGTCGCGGACGCACATCAGCGTCACCGGGGTCCATGTGCCGTTCTGCAGACACACACTCTCCACCGGAGATAATAAAGATGTTTGATTGCTCCCTGGAATAAGTTACTCCAGCGCTCAGAAATCTAACACTTCGTGCAAAGTACAGTCAACTCTCGACATAGCGGATCCCGATATTGGAGATTCTCGACATAACGGAATATTTTCCTGATGACCAAGATTTGGCTGCCGACCGCAAAATCCGTTATATCGAGATGCGACCGCATTGTGCTGTCCGAACTTAGAAGCTCACAGTTCAGATGGCAAGTTTGCCTACAACTGAGGAAAACGATTTTTCCCTCTGCTAGGTACAATTATGCTCAATAAAGCCGAAACCAAAGCCACATTTTATTCTGGTCATTCTTAAGTTCAGGGCATAAGAGGACATTTGGAAAGGCAGTCAAGAAATATTGAAGTAGGGTCTCTTTCCTTGTCACCGTATGCGACGTCGTGGTCTTGGTCGTACTAGCTTTAGTGGTGCGGCGAATGCAGTCCCATCACTAGTGCACATGTTCCAATCCATACCCAGTCAACTGGCGCGTTGACCAATCACTTGGCGCATTTAGCACGGTTCTAGTCAGTCAATTCGATCACTGCCAGGGGCCCCGGACACTTTATCGAATTGGCCATTCAGTTGGCGAAATTGACTGATTCGGGGTACGGACTGTGACTTCCCAGTCGGATCTGTACCATGACGACCTCTGCGCTGCTTTCCTTCCAGGACCTCGCTCCTCCCGCCCCCCTCATAAAGCAAGTAGCCATTATTTATCTTTGCATTTGCGCGTCTGACACGCGTGCGTGCTTCAAGCCATCTTTTCGCATCTATAACTGTTAAAGCGCACGAGGCTAAAAGCCTTTTTCTGCACAAACCGAAGAAGCGGGGCTTTTTGCATATCCCGCGCGCACCGCACGCGCGCACACGCAGCCACCTTTTTTTTTTTTCCCCGCTGTTGTGCCAACAAGCAACACGAGAGACCCGTTCCACATTTCCGGCTCTCTTTTCTTCCTCTCCCAAGTGCTTCGTTCCGCTGATACCGCCTTGGCTTTCAGTTCGGGAACCCGCAAGTGTGTTAGATCAGCGCAGCTTTTGCAGCCCCGGCTCCGTAATGCCTTCCCCCTTCTTGCAGCGCTGCTCAGTCCGGACGCGGCGGCGCACACACTGCTTGCCATAAACTCTTGTAAAATATCATTGGCATTCTCTTGGCACTTTCCCCACGTAACCATACCCAAGGACATGGGAGAAAAAGAGTTCGCAGACATCCAGCCAAACTTGTGTTTCTGTAGGGAGGAGAGAAATTTTCGCGAACATGGTATATTTTTTTCTCGGTGAAAGCAATGGTTTCTGGTTCTCCTTGTACGCCCCTGTCTGCCACTGGTGAGCAGTACACACACTCTCTTAAGAAGAGAAGGCAAAGCGTCGAGAAAGATGGGGATGGCCATTTTTAAATGGGCCATTTAACAGTTTTATCCTCGCGCGGAAATGCATGCACGCAGGCCATTTACCGCATGGAGGGGCCGGCCAGAGATAAACGGAGCTGGCACGCACGTGGCTGCTGAAGCTGCTGGCCGTGGGGTACTTGCAGACGGAGGAGAGAAGGCCACTTTTTGCACAATAAATCAAAGGTTAAAACCATGCTCTGTCTCTCTTCTTCTCTGCCAGGGTAAGAACGTACGAACACAAAAGCCGCGGCCGCCGCGGGCTGATTTTCTTCCTCAAAGAAAGGGTTGGACGAGCTAAACCGAGGGACGGCATGAAGTATGGCTATTGGAGGGGAGGGGGAAAAAGAAGCATGAATTTTCATTGTTCGCCGGAAAACTTTGGGAGGAGGAGGAGGGGGTGGCAGGTATGAGCTTCACAAGTAGTCGTGGAGGAAGCATCTTTTCCTGGAAATTTTATCCAAGACAAAAAATATCCCTGTTTTTCCACTATCTGATATGTCAGGAGGGTCTTTTTTCCACCTCTCACGCATAGACTTCTTTTTTTTTTTTGGCTCGGCTTGAAAGCAGGCACCAGTTCATAAAAGCGATCTGTCAATTGGACTCATCCCAGTACAGCGAGAGTAGTAAAGTTACTTGAGTCGTGAGATATGCGATTGGTTTCCTCCCCATTAATTTGGCTATGCCATAACTCTCTCCAGAGTCTCCAGGCAGAGCCAAATGACGCCCTTCGACTACTGCTTTCTGGCCTGGCTGGGCCCCTCTTGACTTTTTTTCTTTGTAAAAATGGCGAAATTCTCTCTCGCTTTCTGCGTGTGCGTGTGTTGGCACTGGCTGCTAATGGAGGCAGTTTCTGTCGTGCTGTCTCTAATAAACGAGGATTGTCTCCCAATAGTCTTTTCACCACGTAGGCAGAAAAAGTCCCACAAAACATATGCATAAGCTATTAGACATTTCGATGTCTGAGTGCACTGACATAATAGTTTTAACTATTCTTCGTCTCCACTTGCACACTGTGTGGTACTTTCATTGAAAATGGAGCAAGTTTTATTGGAAAAAAAGGGGCGAAGGAGGATGACGAAGAAGGATGTTGCTGAAAAGGGATCACCTCAGCTTTTGTATGCATGCAAGATGTGGTCGTGGGAAGTTATAGACTAGACTCGGGCTTGGAAAAAATGCTTGTATTAAGGTTGCTTATCTGAGAAAATTGTTTTTTGGACGGATCTTTAAAAGAATATGCATGTACATGCAAGCAAGCAAGCACGTGTCCCTTCTCTGTCCGTCTGCTCTTCACTTACCAGTACATATGTAAATGCGGGAGTGCGCAGAACCGGCACAATGTTCAGCCCCCGTGCACAAAACTGCCACGTGCGCAAAGATATGCAAAGCCTTGAGAAGAGAGAAGAACCGAAAACGATCAAAATGATCGCGATAGGACTCCTCCCTACGCTATTTGGCGGTGGGAAAGAAGTATCTTGGGACACACGCGCGGGCAGGAGCTTAATACCGCGTGGAGAAGGGAGCGCAATAAAGGCGATGCAAAGTTGGCAGGCCACGCACACTTTTCTCTTCACGCTTCTTGAGCACCATAGAAAGAGGAGGCAGCAAAAATGCCATGCCAATAAAATAATCCGCCCCATAAATAGGCAAGTACGCCTGTTTCAGCGTGCCAAGAAACGCCGATCGTCGCCTCTTTGTCTGGTGCTTCTTCTTCGGCGCATTAGATCAGTGCAGGAGGAGCTCGGCCCTGACGTACAGTGCAGTGCGCGTGCACTGCGCAGTGCAGATATCGCATGCAAATGCGGACGTTCACCACGTGACTCCGAGCGCACTTTACGATGAGAGATCGCTGCACGTACGTGTAAAGGCGTCGGTTCGGTGGGTCCCAGGTCGGCGCTTCACGCCGCTGGGCGGGGACTCCTTTCACGTGTGGAAGACTAAAAGGGTTCTTGTTGCTCACAACACAACTACCAGGACTTGCAGGGATCCTGGTACAGGGATTACTCTTTGTACACGTTGATATGCATCATAATGTCCTTGTACTTGCGTCTCCCATTGCAAATACCGTTATGTAATGTAAATAAATACAATTACAATTTGCCCACGCATTCGTGTCCAACAAGCCGTTAGTGTTAGACACTAGCACGGTATACAGGTAATCTGCTAGTTCTTACCGTCGTCGCCACTTTGGAGTTGCTCTTGTTTCCTCTCCTTGTATCCGTGGATGCACGCATACTGGGCCACCGACTTCCATATGGTGGAACCATTCAACAGGGCGACTGAGGCGTGCGGGAAGGTCACCGGGTCCCCGCACGCCACGGGCTGGCACTGAGGGGTGTGACCGGTCCAAAGCCCATGAGCATCACATAAGCGAGTGGCGTTCCCTGCATAAACGGCATGGAAATATGACGTCCTTTTCTTTGTTCAAAAAAAGGCTGCAGTACGATGTACCCCATAGAATAAATCCCGGATTACAGTGGTAAGTTGCCCTGGACCCGTAGACGTAGCTGCCCTTGAAGTTGGACACTTCAATAAAGCCATCTTTGGTGGACTCTGGGTGGTCGCACTGGACCTCTGGAAGGAAGGAACACAAAATTCAAGTTTTGTTTTCTGCAGAACTTCGCACTGCTCTTCTTTCTCCCCCATTCCCAAATCTGGCGGTTGACGCAAGATTTTGGTGATGGAAATCAAGCGCGAAGGAGAGAAAACTTTCTCCAGTTGACAGCGATCTGTTTGCAGAAGAACGGAGGTTTCTCACTGGCGAAAACGTGTTCAAAATCGAGAGTAGGAAAAGTCTGTTCAACCATGGAAGCGAACATTGACAAAAGCCCGGGAAATATGCCGCAAAAACCGGGGGAGGGGGGTTAAAGCTGTGGCTCAATACGAAAGTTGAAAATAAAAAAAAACCCAAATTCTGTTTCTACAGAAGAGCTGCACAACAGCCGAAACGTCTGCGACCAACTTGTCATACCTTATTGGACTAGGATTGGCTTGTGTGCGTTTGTATCAAAGCCAGTCAAGTGAAACGAGCTGACGACACTTGAAAGTCAGCTGAAGCATCCATCTAAAGAGGCGTGGCCGAAAAAGCAAAATAAAGTTAAAGTAAGACACTTTGGGGTGAATGCCATTTTTGATGCGCAGTTTCTCTTGGCTTGATTTCATAAGATGGCAAGCAAGTGCTTTCTTGCCATTGTGCACTGATTGAAACAAATGGAAGGACAGATGAAGAAAAAAAGGACACAGTAAGAGAGAGAAAGGGAGGCCGCATGGAAGCAAATATCGAGATTGATGAACTTGCAGCTCATACGAACTGTGTATTTGTCTTCCCTCATAGAGAACGTTACGAAAGAGCGGGGAAGCAATTGCTGTCTACGTGTACACATGGTCTTGTCAGTCTATGGTCATTAGTGTCTGGCAGCAGAAATTCATATATAATATACCTATTATGTTATGCTGTCTCCATTCAATGTATGAAACGCTTGCTTGTTATAGCGTTCCATTCAGCTTTACCATTCAGAATGCTGTAGAGCGTTACCGTTCGTTCAAAACAAAGCAAAAAAAGACCGCGCTCAAAACATTCGTTCGAATGTAGCGTTTGTTTCGGGCGCAAAACCTCTATTTGTGGCAGTTTTATATATTCTGTTATATATTCGAACGCTGTTCTTCAAGCGTTCTGCGTTACAGTTCAAAGCCGTTTAAGCGTTTGAAAATTCGATAGCGCTCAGAACCCAGCATTACCTAGAACGTGTTATCGTCAATTTATATGCCAATAGATATTATATTACTGTTGAATGTAGGATGAGTCATTTAAATCAGGAATCTTATCAGTTTCATCTAGAAAAAAAATCAGGAGGAACTGGAGATAAGATAGAGACACCGGTGATGAGACTTGGCTATTGAATCACTGCAAAAGTCAGGTGCAAAAAGAAAACCAAGGAGATGAAGCAAGTGAAATGATCACTGGTAGTCAGTGTGGCCTCAGCTGTTTGGCCATTGTCATTGACATGCACAAGAAAGTGGCCAAGAGACGGCCCCTCGTGCCCAGGGACGACCACAAGAGGAACGGCAGGTTGTAAAGCGAACATTTCCGATTCATCTGAACGACCGGGGGCCATATGAAATTACCTGTGCACTCTGGCACGTCACCCTCCCAACCCTTCCAGGTGCAGTGTCTGGAAGCGTTGCCCTTCATGGTGTATCCTGGTATACAAGAGTAGTGAGCCAGGTCCCCCACGGCCTTCACCGTGCCGTACACGGGCTGCTCGGGCTGCCCGCACTGGGGGTGACCTAAGGAAAGAAAGAAATGGGAGAAAGCTCTTCTCAGTTCCGGCATTTTCCATGCGGGTAGCGCGGTGGGCGCTGTAAATCATCGAGGGCCTATAAAGAAGTGGCCATTCATATGTGTTTGCTCTCTAATTTACGTATAGCGTTTCTGCTGCTCTCTACTACTGCGACTGCTCACTGCGCATACATATTGACCGCATCTGTGGTGATGCCGTACTAATACTTTGCACGGCAGGTAAACAATCGAACTAATGCTCAAAAACCTCACCTTTATGTTCAAAAACCTCCACCTCGCAAAGGCCGAAGTATTCTTTGTCCTCCCGGTCGTCCCTGATGTAGACGAACTGCCCGGAGTGGCCGTCCTTTTCGTTGCAGTCGAACAAAGCCTTCTGATCCTGTGAGATAGAGTGAGCGTTAAAAACTTCGAAATAGCTCTGAGTTCACTTTGTCGACGAGAACCGCTGTCTTGACCACGCTTCTTTGTCCCTACGGTTTTGCTTCTTGGCTCGCAAAATGCGGAAAAAAGTGCCTTTTGAGCATCTTTCTTTTTTTTTTTTTAAAAAAAAAAGGAAGAGAAACCCTGATCGGTATTCGATAAAACTGAGGGGGATGAAGTTTTGAAGATGAAGTCAACTTTATGTTGTCATTCAGACTATTTATATCGATGTGAACGAATTAGCAACGAACAAACGAAAGCACCACATTTAAGGTTTCAAGGAAAAGTGATTTCTTTTATGCATTGCTCTTTTTCCTTGAGCACCGGTAACTTCTTTCGGCCCAATAGAACCACTCGAGAAAAATGGAGAAGTTGGCAGAAAAAGACTTGCTTTTCGTTGAATAATAATTGGTGCCGCACAGAGCAAAGCTACACTAAAAGATTGTCTTTTATAACGTCTACGCAGGTCACGTAATATCTAGCAAAAAAAGGCTATGTGGTGAACAGACGTCCGATAAAAAGTTGGCGGCCTTCTTTTTTTGCCTATTTTCCATTGGCAATATATCGACTCTCCTTCGCTTAGGTAGGTGGGCCAGGGCAGAGAATATTATCGGGCCTATGGAAGGACTTGGACGTAACTGTATACAGGGTGCCCTATAGGTCGCTGCACACTTTCGGGCCAAAGAAAAAAAAACCCTCTTTTGGAGCACCCGGTAGTAGTCGGCAATGAAGAACGAAAGTGACGAGTGCGAACCGTCTCTTGCTGGCAGACGTACACAGCCTTGGTCAGACTCCAGGGATGTTTGTCAGCGTATACTTAGATCTTAGTCACCTGAAATCTGCCCTCAAATTTCGAGCAGGGCTTGTACATGGCCTTGTTGCCCTCCATCAGCTCCACCACGAAGATGGAGAAGTGCTGGTAGGAGCCAGGACTCATGGAGATCGCGACAGATCCGACACGCGGGGACCCTTCGAGCTGAACCTGAGGAACGAGGAAGTCATTCTTTCCACAAATCTGTGGTCATCTCTCTCTCCCGTACCTGCCACCACCGCTGGACGTCCGACCTCGGGGTGAAGGAGCACGTGTTCGAGTCTCCGTCGACGGCCAACGACGCGTCGTACGTCCACAGCGTCTCCGACTGGCTCGTCTTCCGTCTCAGGGCGAGGTTGTACCCTGGAAATGAGAGGAAAATATGAGATGTTATTCTTCGGGGGAGGGGAGGGGGGGCGGGGGGGGCCGAGTTCCACCAGCCAGAAGAGCCATTTGTCATGGCGAAATCCCGACGGACGGAACACACACGCGCACACACACACACGCACACACACACAAAGAAGCCGCAGCCGCATCGATCCCACGCAAAAGCAGCGGCAAGAACAGGAAAGAAAATATCATCGGAAACTTTGGCCCGAGAAATAAGCAAAAAGGGAGCCGAGCAGGCCAAAACTTTCTGACGAGTTTTGAGGGAGAAAGTTAATGAAAGTCAACCGGGAAGGACAGGCACACTGAGCCATAAGAGCTAAGTTTTGAGTTTGCCGAGTAGGAGGAGCCTCTCTGTCCTTTCTTCCTCTTGTGCTTTTTACCATTTCTGACTAACGCGTGTCCTTTTGCAACGTTCTGACTACATAAGTCGGTTTGGGCGCGTGCGTGCGTGTACGCGGGTGTGAGTGTGTGAGCGCGCACGTGTGTGCGTAGGAGGACGAGGAGGTTGGGGTTGTTGTCTCGTACTTGGCCAACGAAACAACAACTCTTTCCCCTCTTTGTTGACGTTGCTCTCATTACTTATACTTAAGCCGCTAATAAAACAGTCTGGCAAATGCACGAAGAATAGTTTTGGAGACATTAGTTTCTACTAACTGTCGATGCACTTTGGGCGAATTCCCCTGAGGGTTAGTGTGCAAGTAACTTTCGCCTTCCTCCCAGAAATTGCCTGTAAAAGTTTTTCCAACTCTTGGCAGGTGACACTTTTCATTGCTTCAAAAACAGAATTAGCAGATTTTCTTCTTTATTTTTCCGTCTGCAACATCTTAAGCTGCGTTTAAAGAGGGCAACATTTCTGGGGACCGAACACTCACTCATTAAATCTGCTTGGCTCAAGTAAAGGACAAAAACTGCTTTCTTGTACGTACGTTATAGTTTCAGAAAGATGATCTGTGTTTGACTTGCACCCGTGGCCCGGACAACTTCATCCTCCATTTCAGCCTCTCTGATTGACGAACAAACAGACGTGAGAAAAAAAAGCGAAGAACAATCTGGTGTATCAGATGTAGGGCAGAGATGGCAGCAAGTAACAAGAACATACTGAGTTGGCTCAAGTATCATCGTCTTTTTGGTGGCAAAGCTGCACTTTTGCCCTTCTTGACTCACTTACCACCTAACTTATTATCAGCAGTACCAACAGACCATGCCAGGGCCCTTCATATGTGTCGTGCCATTCTGGGAATCTTCTGATAGGCAAAACTACGAATCCCTATCAAATTTGCTGCTGACATAGCTGTGTAGAGAGCACCTTGAAGAGAGATGTGATGCCCCTTTTGCATACACGGGGTAGGCACGAACACTAAAACTTTTCAACAACCATTCAAACCTCAGCAGCGGTGGCAATCATGACTTTTCATGACTGGATAAAACTGTGAAATTGTGAACATTTATGATATCAGACTCCACTTTCAACGCCTAACATTTTACTATAGGCTAGTATCATATGCCTATGGTTCACTGCAAGTGAGAGTTTCAGTCTTTGTGCCCACCCTGTATGTTTTCGGTTTGTAAATTTCGACTTAATGCAATTCCTTCCGAAAAACATTGCATTTAAGCAAAGCTGTGATTATCTTAAGTTTGACTTCGAAGCATGGCAAACCGGAAAGGTGGCATTAGTACATTGTGTGTCCTCTCCATGAGAAAATGAGGAGACGCCGCAGAGCACCAGCAAAAAGCCACATGCTGCTTTAAACTTTTTAATTGTATTCTCGGTCCCGCGGACTTCTGAGGCATGAAGAAGTTTAACCCTTGGGAGGCACAGAGAAAGAGAAGTCATGCCTTTTGAAGGCAATTTTTTATTGTTGGTTTTAATATCTTGATTAGTCTTGTTGCCTTGAGGCAGTTACAGAGAATGACTTCACCAGTTGACTGGATGCCACTTCCATGACTATGGCAGCCAGATCAGTCGAGGATCCCATGAAGGTGTGTAGAAATAACCCGAGCAAGGCCGGGGACTTCGGCTAATGAACATACGTGGGGTGGAAGTCTGACACCCCGTGAATCTCAGACTGCTGACGAACAACATCATGGTGAAGCAGTTCCATTCTGTCGTCGAATCTACATGCAAAAAAAGTTGTCCCCACTTAACCACTTAAACTGTCAGTTAACTGAATGAACTTAAGACACTAACTGGCGAACTAAGCAGTTAACCGGCTCAGCGCCCATGCATCAAAAAGTACCCATGACTCTGCTATAAAGTTAATGTACAGGTTCTTAGGTTTAATGGCAAAACGAGAGCACCTTGAAGGTAGTAGAAAAAAACCCTGAACATTAGCAGCAGCAGATGAGTCTTTGCTGCTACTTTAAGTTCAAATTTCTCAAAATGTTGAGTGGGCATCATGACCGGGCTGTGGTCCTTCAGGCTGGCCGCTTGCCAATGGTGCATGGATAGCGAGCTTTTTGCTGTTGACCCGTTTAATGGACTGTTTGCTGGTGCCTGAGGAAGTTCACTAAATGGGCACTTTACCGCAGTCCATAACTGGCTGAGTGACAATGCTCTGGACAGCTTTGGCCACCCGACTCTCCAGACTTGAATCCCTCGGACAATAACTTCGGGGGCGTTTTTGGACAGAGAGTCCAACGGTAAACTTTGTCAGGCCTCGGTAAACTTCGTCATAGCTCCCATTGACAATCCTTTAGGAGTCATTTGGAAGCAGTGATTGAGTGTTATGGGAGAATGGATAAAAATAACTGTTCAGTGAACTGCACAAATGTTTCTAGCGATGTATCGTATGATGGCTGAGATGCTGGCTTCTCCCCAACCAAGCTTTTCCGTCTTAATTTAAAGCCAACACCCCGCATAATATATAAGTTATTGATCTGGCCCATGTGAGTCCCCTTTAATGTGTTCCAAAAGCTTGGCCAAATATCCCGCAACTTATGAACTGCAGGTTGTGTGTGATGTTTCCAATGAGACTTGAGAGAGCAGGTTCATTATCTCTCTCTGTGTTCTCGAGAAGAAGCAAGGCGGGCAAGAGAACTACTGCACTATTGACATCAAAGCAAGAGCTTAGCAGAAATTAAATGCCACGGGTGAGTGGGCTTGAGTTACGTGCCAAAGCAAACTCTCCTCCTGTCCAGATTAAGCAACAATTAAAATAGTTTCAACAGGCAGCAGCAGAAGACATGAAAGTTATGCGAATATGCAGTGTAACAGTGGGCGCCCATTGAGTGCAAGTGCTCAAACCGATTAGTTCTAATGTCACTTTGGATAGAAACGTGAAGTCTTAGGTCTGAATAGGTCTTTATTACGTCGAGTTTAAGCTAAACTTTTGGAAATGTTCTAACAGCGCCTGCTTGACTGGGCGTATCATCTCTCTCCTGCTGAGAAGAAGCGGGAATCTCCTTAGTCAGGCAAAATTGGAAGGCCATTAAAAGTTGGAATAGCCATTCTTCCTACGTAATAGCCGGGCCAAAGACGTCGGTAGGATAGCAGCTTATACAGAAGATGAAAAGTAAGAGATGGGGGAGAGATTTGACGATTCGTCACGAATAAAAAAAAATGAAAGAATCGTCCCTTAATCCATAGGAAAGCGTGCTGAAGCTTAAGAATCAGCTATTCATTTTCGTGGTTAGTTTAACAGCTTCTCTCGCCAGACTTCAATGAACATTTCTCGGCAAGGCTTGAAAAGAAAAAAATCCTTCACTTACTGCATTCTGGTAGCGCATCCGACCAGGAGCCCCCTTCCAGACAAGTCCTTCTGCTCTTTCCGAAGAGGATGAATCCCTCTTGGCACTCGAACGAGACCTCCTCTCCAGGGTAGAAAAACTTCTCGGAAGAGAGCGCGCTGCCGTTGCTCGGTCGGCCGGGGAAGCCGCAGTCCTTGCCTGAAACGTTGGTGCAGAAATTGTAGGTCTGGAGCACGAAAGAAAGCTCTTAAGTCTTTCTGTTCACAAATAAATTTCGAGACGCTGTCAATTAGCAGCTTTGCCGTCGTTGTCCTCCTAAAGGACCAAGAGGTTGGACACGCACGAGAGAAAAGAGAAACAGCCTGGCTGCCGCCGCCGCCCCAGGAAAGTTTACGCAGCTGAGAGTAAAGAAAAAACTTTCCTACTTTTTATTCAACCGATAACACTGAGGCGGACAACGAGCGGTGCTGCGTGAATTATGATACGTTGGTGCTCTTTAGTATCAGCGAAGCTTTCACCTGGTGCAGATCGCCTCGGCCGTCCACGTCAGACGTGTCCTGCACTTGCTGACAGTGCTTGAGCAGTCTGTGACGAGGTCGAGTGTTTGGACCGTAGGAAATAGTTTGAGTCGTGAGTCTAAAACCCTAGCCAAGCCCAAGCTTTGGGGCGTCTGGGACTGCCCACGGAACTGAATGTTGATTGTCAAGCCCCTGCCCAAGCATTCAAAGACCTGCTGAGCTTGGCTTGAGCGTGGAGTCATCACTAAGGAGAGGAGATTTGTGAAAACAGGATGACCGCAATCTCTGCTTTCCATCGACATCTATTCCTCAGAGAGACTTTGCTGTAACTTCAGTGGGTGCCGCGTCCTGGGCTTCGGGTGCTTCTCCTCCCCCGGTCTAGACAGCCTCCGGCTTATTGGCGCCGAACCCCAGGAGGCGAACACAGCAGCGGCCCCCACTGGCAGCCAGACAAATGGGGATCGGATGCTCCTCAGGGAATAACCGCTGTGAATCATTTGTGGTAATTAGGCACGTCCTAATGGAATCGTGGGGAATCCAACCTCACATTTTTATGCATTTTTCCAGTCTAGTTGGGGTCGAGTGGTGCCTGAAACACAGCAGCCCGAGTCAAGATTTCACTGAGCCTTAAAAAGATTATGTCTCTCTATATGAAGAGAAAGTTTCGTTTCGTTGTCACAGGTTGACATCACCACGCCTGGCCCAATTAAACTCAAACTTGCTATGATGATTGTCTATGACCCACAGGGTGTCCTCGAGGAAAAAAAAAGAGATTTGCTCCTTAGTTTTCCAATTTGAAGTCTTTAATTTTTCGTTCCTTCCAGCCAATTTTTGCCCGGACTGGCTGGTCTAGTCAAAAGTCTGAAATAAAAATGACGAAAACCAATGTCGAGATGTTCCATTTGGACTTGAAATACATGCTCGTCTTCAGTGAGGCCGTTGCAGCAACCCCAGCGGTGCTAAAACGACGACCTGCCCGAGGCCCTTGAAGTTATCTTTCTAGTCCTAGCCCGGTGCATGTTTTCCAGATCTTTAAGAGCCGCCGTCGCCGCCCCCGCCGCCGTAGACTTAGTTACTTTTAACTGATACATCTTTTACGGTTCTCTGCACTTTAACTGCACACTTTGCTCTCGACCAAAAGAGCCGAAGAGGAGAGGGGTCGCTCTATACCAACGATAACCTTAATATCTCCCTCCTCTTCACACTCACCATCATAAATGAGAGACGAAAGTGGGTTACTCTGGGTATCGCTTAAGCTTTCACGTCCGTGCTGTAGGTGCTACAGTTCGTAATAAAGAGGAGAGATTTAGGGCTCTCGCAGGATAATTTCTTCGAGCATCCACAGCCCCAATGCTAAAAAGCGTGCTCGCTTATACTGTAGAGGGAAAAGAAGTGGTTTCGCTATAGCTGAGCTGTCATCTGCACACTGCCAAAAACAGTGGCCAAATTTGAAATTTCAATTGGACAGCTCCATTCACAGCTCCAAGGAGGAGGAACAGGAAATATTCTACTCTTGTCTCCGGAAACTGTCTCATATCCGATGGGCTTATTCTTGCCTGGAAATAAGGGACTTTTCCGTAGCTAAGGTTAGAGGACTCTATTTTCCGTCTGTCTGTCTGTCTGTCAGTCTCCACTCTTTTTTAGGTGGCCATCATTAGAGCCCGGTGCTGTGTGAAGTGCGTACGTAGAAACAGAGAGAGCGTTAAAAAGACTTGGTCAAGGTCGTCTAGCAAATTTAAGTGGGCTGTTACATGAATCCCATCTATCCAGTACCCGCCATTCTGAGAATCTTTAAGAAAAGAAGAATGAGAGAGCCAGAACGAAGCGAAATGTTTGAGCAGATGTCGCCTCTGCCGTAAAAGCCGTCCTAAAACCCTCGGTATTCTTACTACTAAGCTCTATTTTATTGCAGGCGGCGGGAAGAGACAGCCGGATATCTAGTCAGGTACGAACGGAGCGTGCGCATACGTTCCGCGCTATGCGTGGTGTGGTAGGATTGTGAGTGGATTGCATGCGCATGTAAAGTATGTTAACATGTTATGTTATATTACATCTATGTACGCTACACACTCACATGTGAGAGAGACTTACCCCTAATCCGTCACTAGCAGACAACTTCTGAAATAGTTCCCGATGTAGACGAGACTGGTTCTGACTGAATACAACGTTCCTACTTCCACGCTATCACATGTGTATGCGCTGCAGACGCAGTGGAACCTCTCTATAAGGAGTCGCCTTGTGCACTAACAATAGCCTCCCAAGGAGAGTCAACCCCTTCCTTTGGGGAAGGTCTACTGATACTTGTTCTCCTGTCCACCTGCGACCAAGTTGTCTGGTCGATCGACCTTAATATTAGCAACAAACATTTGGGAGTAAAGAGAGACGTCTCCTATTCAACGCTGTTAAGAGGATGCTGATACAGAAAGTCATAGTCTCTCTCCGCTTTGCAAGTCTCAGCCTTCTTGTGTGAAAGCCAACAAGCGAAAGCGTCGTCGGAAGGCTTTTTATGGCGACCAGATAGATGATGCAAGCACAAGAAATAGAAGATTACAGGAGCGATAAATCAGTGAGTAAAAATGTGAAGAAGAGCTGGCAACTTTATGGGTGGGGACAGAGAAAGAACACAAGAAGTTGGCGGGCACCGAAAACAACAGGACTTCTCACATTGTTGTGCACTGGTTTTTTTTTCCGGCCGCTTGGTTTACTTTTCATTAGGCAGCCTCCTGATAAATTGATGGCGCGAAATAGCTTGTGCAGAACTGCCTGGAGAGACGACAGTCAGATTATACTGGAGGAAGAGTTGTGGGATGGATGGGGGGAATGAAGGAAAGCGCCTGGGAGAATTCATTTTCTACTGCTCCACGAATTATCTCCATCTCCGAGGTCGCCAGTGTGTGCACATCTCTGCTCGTGCAGTGCGCTTTAACACACTTATACTTGACTTAGGCCTCTCGTATGTAAGGTGATAGGAACTTACCTACCACATACCGACATCTTTTATGCAAAATTCCTTCGCCACCTTTCTTTCCTTTGAGAGCACCCCGGTTACATGCAAATGCAGGGGACCCAAAAAGGGACGCTTTGACAGGACCTTTTTTTGGGGGGGGGGGAGGGTTGATCCACTCAATGCAAGCGAGGATCGAAGAATGGGTGTGAGCTGGTCTATAATTATTATGTTGTTAGCAAAAGGTGGAGGGACAGTGAGAGTAAGAGAGAGAAGCTGGCAATAACAATTTGCTGCTCAATAAAATTGCGACACTCGGCGTGTTATGTACAGAGAGAGAGAGAGAGAGAGAGAGAGAAAAGCAGAGGTTGACACTACCCCTTTTTGTCGTTGCACCCGTTCGAATACCTAAATTTGCACCTGCTCGCATACGAAATATGAAGAGTATTCTGCGCACACACGTACGTCAGGCAAGTTCAAACGCAAATATTCGTCCTTTATTGTCACGAAGAGGAAACTTTATTGAATTTGGATATCACCCATGTTCTCTCCTCACTTGCCGACTTGGAGGGAGTCTTCCCTCGTCCACAAGAGTGACGTGATTGAAAGGAGAGCCTCTCTCAGACGCTGAGTCTTTGGTAAGGACTTGGCATGGGGGGACATCAAAAATTGAATGGCATTTGAGAGGAGAAGACATCTACAAAAAGAAGAGGGAAGACTTAAGTTTCTCCAGGAGACTGTGATATGAATATGAACCCGCCGAGTAGAGATGAACTCGTCGATGAGTGCAAGACCAGTGCTGCCATCTCAGGTCCCGAACGTCCCGAATTCGCTTCACAGAAACGCAGGAAGACACGAGCTACAAAGCCTTTCTTTGTGTTCAGCCAAAATACTTGCTAAACATGCGTTTATGTGTCTGCCACGCACTCGTTATATCCTCGTCTCAGGCATTCAAATTTCCCCTGCGGCAACAATAACAACAGCCTTTTAACTTTTTTCTCTTGTTCATTCCTTCTTCTTCCGTGAATTACGGCGGCCATGCAAAGAGCTGTCACGCCTGCGGGCAATTAAGCTCTTGCTCCAATGCTCCTTTCCATCACGTATATACTACCATTTCTACATATAAATATAGAAATATATATATATATATATATATATGTGTGTACGCAGGTTTGCTACACGTACAACAGCGTCGCACTGGGTCGTGAGGGCTGCAAAAAAAAAGATTACAACAACGATTCTTTTTGGCTCCGCTCGAATCAGGACAAGATCTTATGCACTTGATCGACGACGTCTTTAGACACGTCTTTTGACTCACACGACCTCGTCGGCGGTCCTAAAGAGTTGGAGGAGGAGTCAAGCGAACGTGATCACGAGAAAAGAAAAGAAAGGGTAGCGGGAGAAAGAGAGAGCACATTCATTAATCTGCATAGACCTCTGGCAGGGCAGAGCACGCGAGCAGCAGAGAGAACGGCTACTGTGCAGTAATAGCATGCATGATATCGAATAATCCTTTTCTTTAGCCGGAAATCCTTCTTCTTCATTAGCCCCCGGCGAATTCAATGTGTTGAGTAATACAGTGGATGCCGTGGCAAGCCATCGCTTTGCTGCCGAGGACATTTTGGGGGGTGTCAGACGGCACTTGGACAACCCCCAACACACGTTGCTTTCCCCCAACAACAACAACAATTCGAGTCTTGTGAAAAGAAGACATGAAATCGAGCCACATTGTGATCCCTTGAAATCTATAAGGGACGACATTTGTCGTCCGCGTGCGGGAATCTTGACCAAGTCGACTCACTCATTTATTAGTGTCTCTAATAAGTCAGACTGATCCTCGTCGTGTGATGACTTGAACTGAAATAAAAAAAATGATTGATACATTGTGATGATTGCCAGGCATAGTCGGGCTGTAGAGCCGGCGTCCACTGTGGTTGGAGCGCGCCCACTTGTGAAAGGGTTAGCAAGAGGCCAGAAAATGAGGCGGCAGCTCCCTAATGAGAAATCGTTCCCCCACGCTCCTCTCACAAGGTCGTCGTAAGATTGTTGAGCAAACGAAGACAATGGAGACCATCTCTGGTGTGCGTAGGTGTGTGTTTTTTCTTCTGCTGCTGCTTGTTGTTGCTGCGGCAGGCACAAAACAACATGCGATATGGGCCGATCAATTCCTAGTTGACAGCAGGGATATTTTGCGAGGTAGAAGAAGCGAACAAGAAGGCTCTTCTTGCTCTTTTAAGAGACTCGCCGAGCATAGCGGAATCCCATTCTACCGCAGACAATAAAAGATGAGAAAGAAAAGCAACCGTTGTTCCTCGCATTCTTCTCTCCTGGGCAAAGTGAAATTGCCAAGACATTGCGAAGGAGAAAGGGAGAAAGAAGGGGTCAGAGAAGCATTTGCAAAAGAAACAAGCGAGCCTCCCTTTTTCTTCCACGGTTTCCTCAACGACGACGAAAAAAAAAGAGGCCTTACGTACTTCTAGGTCAGGTCGTTTATACGAAATGGCTGTGAATGCCTTTGAATGGGATAGAGAGAGGCTACGCACTATGTATTGGAGTACACGTGCGTGCACACACAAGAGACATTCGGAAGAGGGTGAGGGAAAAACTTGGCAGGAGGCACAAAGAGAACAGCTTCCTTTTGGTTCGGGAAGCTTTTTCTTGGCAGCTGAATTTTCTGAACGTGGCTTTCCTTGATCTCGGTGCAGAGGTTGAGACACACGAGGACACCCCGAACGATCTGTCTGGCGACGTCGCCGTCGAAGGGCACGACGCGCGTCAGAGCCACAAGTGGAAGAAGGGGCGAGGGAGAGTCAAGCAAGTTGCAGCGCTGAGAGTCTTTCACCCCCTCCTTTCCATTCCGACCGCTTCCGCTATAACTTTCACGTGTACACGGGCAGCTACAGGTACAAGACTTGTTTTCAAGTACATCATCTGCATTATACGTACACCTGGTACAGCTGCTGAGCCCGAGAGTGTGCCTATGTGTGGTATGAGGACCAGAGTAGCCACAACCCACAAGTAAAAGTAAATGTTGCTGCTGCTGCTGCTTTCACAGTTATCCTTAACTACGAGTAAGCGGACAAATGGATTGTTTGCGCGTGCATACAGCGAGATAATGCGTTGTTGTTGTTGCTGTTGCTGTTGCTGCTGCTGCTGCTGCTGCTGCTGCTGCTGTCGACTCTCCGGCCGTCCGCCTACGAGGGGACAACAATGTGTCCCATTACTAGGCTGAAAATAGTAAGGACGACAAGAAGACTGATGTGTTTTGCAACACTGACAAAATGTCAGAAGGCCTAAGCGATATCGGCTGCATGAGCGTAGTAGAAGGTGCCCCACTTACTGGGGGCTATTTCAAAAGGATTGCTTCGCGAATAGAAAGTGAGAGGAGAGGACACTCCAAGTGTGTGTAATTGCCTTTCCTATCTCAACCGTCCCATTCTACGTATTTCTTGAGCGTTCCTCCTTGGCACTCTGCTGATAAAATGAAACGAGCCACTGTCTGCTGCACAGACAGGTCCACACATATAAGTGGAAGTCCATACATACACACGCGTGTGAGTACAACAACGACACCTTTGACGGTATCGGCGTTTTGTGTTTGACATAGTACTATTCTATGCAGCAGTTGCCTGGCTTTGCAGTGATAGAAATTTCGTCTCCCTGCAAATGAGGCACAACGGGTGAATTATCCTTAATTGCGTCCTTGTTTTGCACTCTATAAGAAAATGTGTTGGTAATGCAAGGCCAAGTAATGTGTGCACAGTTTCTAGAAGGCTGACAGGCGTCTTTCCCCTCATGAAAAGCCGTAACCTAAAGTGCGCGGCAAAACTTATTTGCAATGTCTTTTTTTCCTTCTCTCTCGAGGAAGGCTTGCACACCGTGTAAGCAACGGAGCAATTCAAGCATAAGGAAGAAGAAAAAAGAAGGTTCCCCCCTCTGTGGCCCAAATGTATGTAAGTAGATACTCGTATATGTCGGTCTAGGAATTTGAATACGCATAAGCGCATATATATCCAGAAAGTGGGGGGGACTGGATATATAAGAGAAGAGGGATGGAGAGAGACGAAAAGTTAACTGCAGAACGCTGACTGGCAAGATGGCTGGGCGAGTAAGTGAGAAATGGCGATGATTAGTAATGTTTTGCACTCTCTGCTGAGAAGGAGAGATAAGACAAGGAGTCTTTTTCTACTCGGAAAACGTCTGTCTGCCTTTGCAGAGCATTTCATTCATTGCGACTTTCACGAAAGTAACTGTTTCTAGTATTTTGATCTCATAGCTTCAGCCAATGGTGGGGAAGGTGACTGACGACGTTATCTTCTTTAACAAAGTTCCATCGAGTATCCATTCTTCTTTGGAGATTATTAAGCGCTTATCTTCAGCCGAAGTTGGATGGAAAACAGTAGCCTACATGTTATGGCAGCATCTCCTGCGTACACGGTTACCCGGAGAAAGTTACATAGCCGCACCCGCGGCGGGGCGTTGTTATGAAAGATGCACTGTCAACTTTCGGGTGAAAGCAACTTTAGAGAATTTCACGATATTTTAAATAAGTTGCCATCGTCGACAGCGGGAATCTCTTCTCCTGGAAGCGCCAATTTCCCTTTTTTTTACCAGCAGACAATGACAACAAGTCCGATAGCAATCCAAGATGCTAAAGGAAGGGAAAGTGGTTTTTAGGCGTTGCCACCAAAGCCCTCGGCCGAGCCGAGTTGCTAACTCTTGGCCACGCTCTGGTCCCACGACTGCATCGGACACGATTCCGCCTGACAAAACGCCGCTCAGTCCGTCGAGCAGGCACAGTCATCAGTAAACATTATTCCTGGTCCGTTATCTGCGGTGGCAACGCTTGATGGTGCCGATAGTCATATCGGACGGGTGCTCTGGCGACTCTGGAGAAGAGCCACCAACCGCCAGCAGCCACCACACCGAGGAGGAGTCTAACACGCCACTAAAAATGCTAATTTCATTTGGGAAGACACAGGAAGGGGGAGGCAGCAGCGGCAGGAAACAGCAGTGGGACAAGGACACGCACGAGAAGAGAGCTGAATTTTTTCTGCATTGAGTAAACGACCCCGTCGTAGTCGTCGGGGAGGGAGGGCACGATGGATCCTCTGGGCTGTGTCAGTAAGTGACTTTGCGGCCTTATTTTAACATGTGTTTGTTGCAGATGATAAAGCAGGATCTTTTTCTCTTTCAAAGGTAGCCAAGAAACCATGAGAAAGAGACGAACACAGCTTTCAAGATTTCAAGTCTAGGGTAGAAACGCTCAAAGCCTGCGAAAACTTCTCTTGCTCGACGTCTTCGCACTTCTTCGCCGCCTTTAGGCTCTCTCTCCCTTCCAGAGGTGTTTGATATTCAGCCCTGGAATGTTTTCGAGAGAGTTGACAAACTTGGTAGGCCTGGCGAGAGAGAGAGAGAGAGAGAGAGAGAGAGAGAGAGAGAGAGAGAGAAGGGCTCATGTCTATCTGTCTATCTATCCAGGCGACCGCAGCTTGCTTGTTTTGCCTCGAGGATAGAGGGAAATTTCCCTCTAGGCCTCCCCTGTGATTGCCCGAAAAAGTTTTCCATCTAACTTGTGTTGCTTGCGTGCAAGAGGAGTTTTGGCTAGTTAGTTTTTGGGGCAAGACCTAAATAATGAGGAGCTCGGGGTGCATACTCATCCCCATCCCGCTGTCCAGGGTGGCGACGTAGGTGGAAGAAGGCCCAACAAGGTTTCTCTTCGGCCACATTCATTCCTCCGGGTTGTCAGAGGATCTCAGGAGGAGTCAAGACTGTGCGATTACCGCAGTTGACTTTCGTTTCAATTGGGTTTGTCGATTCTTGTCTGTATGAGCGATTTCTTCTGCTTTTTTGTACTTTGGACAAGATTTTTATGAAAAAAAGGAGGCATTTTTAGACCTTTTCCACCTGCCGAAACGGTGACCCTTCTAGTCTCTCTAATGGAGATTTTAAAATGACCAAATAATTAATAACTCACATGGTTTAGATACATTCATTCTTTGTTCAATGATTGCAATTCATCGCGCTCTCTCGATATGCGTAGAGTTGAGGCCCAAAACGTTACATTCATCCGAGGAAGAAAAAAAACTCTGTGCTTTCTGCTAGCACAGTAATACTTAGTCAATGCGTAAGAGGAAATCTTAAGTAGTGTTCAGAAGAGTTAAATAGCATGGATGAAGTTTTTTTTCTCTCAATGGCATGCAAACTTTTCGACCTGAACTGTGAGACACACGCGGAGTCTCCACAGACAGTGGAATCTCCCCATGAGAATCATCATGGTGCTGGTCCTCATCGTCACGGAGAGGAAGCTTTTTCACAAAGGCAAAAATGTCACCGAGCAATTTTATGCTTACGCGGAGGTTCTGCTGTACGTACGTACACACGTCATTGCCCTAAGCTTGGCTCCGTTACTGCCTGCCTCCGTAGACATCTTCGTCCTTTCTCTGGCTGCGCTTCTTGCCTTTATTCACGAAGTCGCTGTCTCTTTTCTCCGATTTCTTTGTTTCTCTCTTCACGCAGTGAGCGTGTAAATATGCACATGGTCAGCAGAGCATGAGATGGTTTCACATCTGGCTCCAAAGCTTTTTTACTTTCTTTTTGCCAACGCAAGCGTGCCGAGGCACTGGGCGGCCCGGGCAGGCGAGGCAGCCGGGGGGGCAGGCATGGTGCATTATTTACGCACCTCTAATATAACTTTGAAGCGTAGTGACAGGAGTCGAGGACAAAAAGAGGACTTTCATAAGGAAGCAAAGCTTGCTTTGATTTCAGCTTTGAGGACTGAAATAAGCAAGAAGACAGCAGCATTTCTTGTCACGGACGAACCTCAGAGTAGCTTCCACAAATCCTGAGGGGTGTGGATGGGTGGGCTAGCTGTCCACTGTTCAGGACATGCAACACTTTACTCGAATTATCCGCCATATGTTGTTGCAAAGGACCGATCTTATCTGGAGGAATACTTAGACTGCGCAAGATAAGATCACCCCCTCCCATATCTTGACAAACACAATAGATTGCACATCGACAGCCGTGGACATTGCTTAAGAAAAGAAAAATGTCATTCGTCGTTTGCAGAAGATTCATGTCTGGGAGACTTTTTTTTTTTACTTGTCCGTGAATGTTCATGGCCCCCAAGCGTCGTCACGATCGAGGAGACAAAAAACTAGGCCTCTTCTGGGATAGACTGATTGATATGACGTTTCTCCTTTAGTCGAGATCCCTGCTCATTTAACTCTTCAGTGCATTTGAAAAGGATTGCCCTCATTACGATCCGTTACCTTCATACGACGAACGATCTCTTACCTTTTCTGAAGAAATGAGGATCAAAGATGTACGAGTAATGAACTCGACAGTAAAAAAAAAGTCCTTCGGAGGGATGAAAAGAACACACATGCGCATGGATGAAGGTAAAAAGAGTAACCGTTGTCCTTCACTGTACCCATATGACAACGAGTAATTCTCGATGATGAAACATTTTATGTCGGCAGGGGAAAGGCTTAGGACCATGATACATATTTGATGAAGGATTATTCATGCTCACCAACTGACAGTTCCTTCAGGAGAAAGAAGAATAAGTGAGTGAGTGAGTGTCCGTGACCTCACTTGTACTTGTAAATAGCAACTCCGGCCGTTTTATTCGGCTGTCACTTTAGCCTCATTGACTTCTCTTTTTTTTTTTTTTACTGGCATCAGCAGAGAAATGGGTCATTCGACAAGGAGTGAAGACGGGAAAAAATGAGCGCCCACTTGGATCGGGTCCAGATATGGGACGCAAGCTCATGTTGTGTATTAAGGGCTCGAGACTTGAGAGCTCCACCATCCTCCACTCCTGTCTCATTTGATTGCAGTACCTTTTGCTGTCTGTGACAACTGCATAGAGCAGAACAGTATTGTTTTCACATCAAACATTTTTGCCTGTCCTTTTACACAAATCACACATTTCAGAAAATTTAACATCACCTACACATATTTTTATAAAAAGGAGCATTGAAGGCCGCAAAAATGACACGTTGTTGGCCAATATTCGCACCACTTCGCTGATATTGGTGTAAGATTTGTCAAAGTTGTTATTGTAAGGGCCAGAAAAGTTTAAGAAGAAGGTCAAAAGGTGACTCTTCGTACGAAAACGTTTCTACGCTACTTACTTAGAAATTGACCTCGAGGCCAGGACTTTAGTTTTCAAGGGGAAGAAGGCCAAATTTAGCATATGGTCACTGAAGCAAGTTGTAGACCATCCTCGAAAGTGGTCGTGTAGACAGGGTCAGGTCCGGTCTCCCTTCGAGGTCTCTAAAGGTGGACTTCACTTTGAGGCCGACATAAGCACTAGCATTCGGCATAAATAAGACAAGTGTTTCAGAGCATCCTCAAAACTGGTCCGATCTAGTCTTTGAGGCCACACGCTCTGTCTATAAGGGAATGAGGCCTTCTTCAGTAAATAACTCTCCGTGAATACTCTATAAATAAGTGATTCTTTAGATCCCGAAGGACTTTGTATAGTGTGTCAAGCCGCAGGCTTTTGAAGAACGTCTCTTTTCTCGTTGTTTAAGGGGAGCTGGCGTGATATTATTCCAAGTTGCATGATACCTGGATGACAATCGAGCACGCAATGACTCGGCAGACTCGCAGAACTAGATAGGTATGTACATATTCTTTTACGCGCAAGTTCGTTTCAATGTCTTGTCTTGACGTCACGTTGTTCTTGTAGTAGTAGTACCAGGTGCCCACCGACGGCCCCGCAGGAATCCTCCGTCCAACTTCGTCAACACGGAGGACATCAAGGCTGTGCACAAGCCCTTACCTCGAGTACTGACCTCAGGGAAAAATCCGTTACGCCAATATTGGGCGAGGCTGACGACGTCGACCCGTGGCGGCAAATTCAAATCATGCAACAGAACTTATTGGTCACCCTGTGCTCACCTACGTAGTCAGGGAAGACAAGATACACCAGCAATACCTTAGAAAGTCCGACCATTATTCATTGTGACAACTTTTTGTATGAGACACCACAGCCTTTTCAGCGAATGCATCTTACCCAATAAAAAAAGGGCCAGATTAATGAAGGCGTCTCTGTCGACTAAAAAAAAGGAGACCTGGATGGAAATCAATTTGCTCCTCACCACCGTCATATCAATTTGCCGTGACGAGCAAAAGAAGGATAGGTCATTACTCATTAGCAGAGAGAGCGGGAAGAATACGTGATTCACCTAAAACTCCGGCCTCTGGCAGCGGAAAGCAGGTTGAGCCGAAAATAAAGTGGGAAGCCTGAATTTGTGCACTTTACGCCAATGAAAGTTTAACGACGTCTTCAAATGCGGTCTAGTTCGAAATTGTCTGCACTGGTGCAGTCTAGGGAGAAGCGGTCGCATAATTATTCTCTCTATCAGTGATGTGAAAGTTATTTACCTAAAAAATCTGGTCTCTTCTCATGGCGAGACAAACAGCTCATTGAAAAATATTTCTGAACCAAACCATGGTTCAACAAGTCATCAACTTTCTCTGGAGTATGCGATGCAACTGTACAGTCACAGGCATAAAGCATATTCGGCTTGTGCTATCCTGGTGTTCTGCTGCTGGCGACCGGAGTTTTAGGTGAATCACATAATTATTTCGCTGTCTAGCGCATGATAGAACACGAGAGCCAACTGTGAGAGGCAGTCGACAAAAGTTACATTTAGCCCTCCCCACCCCGAATTTTAGTTGAAAAGAAATGGATGGTTGCTTCTTTTTCTTAAGATTAACACCCACCCAACGAAAAGCCCGGTTATCGAGTTCGAGGAAAACTAGAATCTTGGCTGGAAATACTTTCTTACACTGTACTGTGCTTTGAATCGAGTAAACATCAAGAATTGCGAATAAAGTTGCAGAACTATAACTTGTTATCTATCTATGTATAAAAATGCCTTCCACCCCTGAAAGACAAAAGAATGCTTGCTTCAGGTTGACCATATCTACAAATTTTCAGAGGTGGTAAAATGTCCGGCGTGTTTCACTGCATTGGCATCATTCGCAAAGATGGGCTTGGATCTTTTCCGAAAAATGAGTTTTCTCCACGAATTTTTACCGCTTTTTTTTTCAAGGGGGTCGGTCTTAAAAAGATACATTACAACAGACGAGGTCATTTTGATCCCCTCTCTCCCACGACACCGACTGTAACGTGTGGTACATTATGAAGAAGGAATTCTATTGACCATTCTGAACAGAACGTGAGTTTGCCGCATACTGTACTCAGCTCGTCGGGTCGTAATTTTAAGTGATCACACATTTTCCCGTCCTCCACTGATGAGTGCTTGGCCCCCCTTCGAATCCTTAGGTCGTTCCTCCCTCTGCACCCTGGGCACGTCAACAACGAGCTGAACAACAACTCCGCCTACGAGTGCGAAGACGCAGATTCTGCTATCCATCATGATCGTGGAGATAATCAAGACGGTGTACAGAAGGCTCATAAGGCTGTTGTTTCCTGCACAACTTCCTGTCCTGTCAAGTTTTTATCTCCCAAAGTCAGCACTTTTTTTTCTTCGTCTTCTCCCTCTTCGTCGTCCCCATCCTCTGTTATTGCATTTTTCTCTGGCTGCCTCGATAGGAACGAGTGCGTGAAGTACGCACAAGTTCATCCCTTTGTCTTTCTCCATTCGTATATGCAATGCATCCACCGACTGGGTCGTAGTTTCTGTGCTCGACGACGTCATTGTACGAAAGTTGGCGTATTTGCAGTGTTGTTAGGACCATTCCCGCTCCCTCGCTCGATGAATAACGTATGAACGAGAAAAAAAGGACTTTCGTGCGCGCCTCACATGGCATATTCTCTCTCCAAGAAGAGTGACACCAAGCTAGAAGGGCAAAACGATCAATTACTGCCTTGTCGAAAGCTGCTCGATCTTTCCTCTCCCTTTTAGAGATCATTACTCTTCTGATACCCAAAAGTGGTGTGAAGAGATACCGAAAAATCGGTGCATATCGCTACTTTATTCCCATCGGATCGACCGCTATCGACCCAATATCAAGAAGAAGAGCAAGTTACGAGAAAAAAGAGTCGATTCCATCTAACTTCCTTCTCAGAGCGTCCTCCGAAAGAACTCCTTGACCGCCCGATCGAGATTTTACCACACGAACATTGCTCCCCAGAGACCGATTGAAAAGCAAGGAGAAAAAGGTGGAGGACGAGAAAATTATACAGGCATTTTTTATCCTCTCTGTCTCCCTCCTTCAGTCTAGCTAACTCCATGTTGCACGCAGAGAGGTTTTTTTCTCTTGGCAATTACATTTACGTCACTATGGAGAGAGGCCTTTCATCAGAGAGGAGCTTTTCAGAAACACTCACGCTCTTGCAAATGGGTCAACGATATTCGTCCACCCTCTTCTCTCGCTCGCGTATCGTGCTCATTCGCTCGCTACTTTGACCACAGCATGGGTAGAGAGAAAGCTTTTGCATGGAAAGTTCTGCTCTATAATGGACTATGCGTGTGCTGGGAAATTTGCGACAAAGAGAGAGAGAGAAGGAGAGAAAGCGAGCGCATCTCTGCTGCAAAGGAAAAGTTCATTAACTGAGATTGCAAAATATTCAAGCCCTTTCGACATTGTGCAAAAAAACCTAAATGGAGTCCTGTAATCCACTCAATACTCTCGTAGGTACACACATATACACACGCACAAGTTGTCTGCGCCTAAGCCAGAAACGACGTCTTCTTTGAGGCACGCACGTCAGGCGCATTAAGAATAATCCCAACACCACACCTCTCCTTGAGCACTTTCTTCCCTCATTGGGGCTGTTCAATCAGCGGTAAGTGGCTTGTTATACTTGCGCTGGAACTTATAGAAGTAGTAGTACTCAATCCTTCTCTCTTTCTCGTGAAGAAAGTCATCCATCGAACTAAGTGAGGAGAAGTTGATGATCAGGCGATTGATTACTTGGCCCTATGGTAACGGGCAAGCAACTTTCAACTTTCCATGTAAAAACTTTCCTTCGTGCCAAAAGGGACACATGTATGTACATAGAGACATGTACGCAAGTGCATACGTGTCTGCCTCCCGCCCCCGCTCCATGATAGGCTTAAACCGACTGTTTATTTACTCGGGCCTTGGTTTTACTCGGGCCGTGACTGTCTAGCGCCCCCCACCCCCTCCACGCCTGTCTTGACGTGTACACGTACAACAGCTCCGCGGACGTGCGTGCGCACTTCTTGCCAGCAACCTCGCACGTGTCTGCGCAAAGTCTCTTGCGATATGACTTTCCAATTTATAACACGAGGCGGGTAACAATGAAGGGATTCTCTTTTTCATTCACATGCAAAGCTGCACGGTGCACGGTATTTCATACATGTACTTTAAAAAAGAGCTTCACTTCGAAGGAGGTGATGGCACCAGGCCTTTGTAAGGAAGTCGTTGTACAAATGAAAATATGGACCTTGTATAGAACTTTCCCGGAGCTTTGGACGTAACTTTCCTCGCCCCCGTATCGTAATATCATGCTGACCTTTCCACGCGCATTTGCCCACCAACATGTTCGGCCAGCTAGACGGAGTTTGCATTTCGGACAGCTTCACTGTCATACTTTTTACTTCACAAAATTCGTATTTGGCTTGATTAAGATCGAGGAGATATAACTTTTACACGCACATTTTTTGAATTTTTAGCCTGTCAGGTTAGTCAGACTCCTATGATTACAACACCGACGGAGAGCGGGAGGAAGCCTGAGTGAGTCACAATTGCACTATTGTTCCAAAGCTGCTGTTATGATAACCAAGATTTGGCGACACCAGGAGCTGGTTCAGACTGCACAGGGTGGCTCGACTTATTTTGCTTCAGTCGGTCAACCCAACAGGATAGTCGATTCTGTCATAAAATAGTACTGAGCTGGCACAGTTTGTTTAGCTTTGGGTAGGTCTTTCGGTAATGACTTGGTCGACGGATGCTCAAGTCTTCATGCGAAAGGTTACATCATTCAGATGTGATCTTCAAGAGCAGTAATGACGCAGAAAAAAAAGTAAACTTTTTTTTGTCCCCAAGTCAATGTTGATTGTCCTCAAGACACCCCAGGATCAACGTTTTGCTCGCTGCTCAGCTCACTTCTGATCCAGCCTGGGTGGTGCGCAAGGTCTTGGAAGGTGTATTTAACGGGTCCGAGTGCAGCAGGTCCACTCTGTGGCCTTTCCAGAGCTGCCCTAAGCTTATTATACTCTTCTCCATTGGGTCCCCTCGTGCGTAGGACATCAATGAATCGCAAGCACAAGTTCCTGTATACAATGGCCGCTATAGAACAGCCTGATGCCACAGGCGAGAACAGAGTCAACACGCACGAAGGGCTCATTCCATTCCACATGCACGAATTTCTTCTGCTCAGCCCTCTGGAAATGCGGTATTATTAATACCCAAGGGAGGGGGGATGAGGTTAGAGAGCGAGTGAGCGAGGAAAAAAAAGCGAAATGATTGACGTGTTTTGAGCTCTTCGGATTACCACAGTGCTGAGCACATCACCCTTGGGTCTACTTATGAGCTGACATGCAGGCTTCTTGACTATTGCACCGAATTTGTTTCAAGAGGGGAAAAGATCTGGGGTAAAATGAAGTTACTAGGTACTTCGCCTTCGTGATTATCCTCTGCCTGTGTGCCAACATTAATAGAAGGAGAACACTTTTTTGTGGCTTACGAACGTAACAATAACGCATGCGTGTGTGCAATCATCCACGAATTTCTGCATTATGTATGAACAGAACCGGGGCGGGGGGATTGGGATAGGTGGACTGCTTGCACGTACGTATGGGCACGTTAATGTAATGCATAGTGACGACAGTTGGCACCCATAGAGCACGTGGTGCTCAAAAAATTATCTCAGACCTGCAGACACTTGTACTCTTTGCAGTCAGATCGCGCTGTTTTCTGTGGGAATTGGTCGTGGCTGTCTCCCACCACCCTTGGGGCCTGCAATATAGCCACTCATAACTCCCTTCTCCTCCTCCCTGCACTTATTCATGCTCTGGGTGACGTTTTCTCTCTTTTCCCGGAATGAATAGGCGATGGCGTAGGTACAAAATGACCGATAAAAGCTCAGTGAGACTTGTGTGCATTGTTGCATCAGGTCCTTCCCCCTAAACAAAATGGGTTCCCCCCCACCAAACAAAAAAATGAACTGCAATCTCCATGTGGAACTTTTATCCCTCACTGTTATAAGATTTTTTTGCACGAAGGAGCGCGAGCGCGTCACATATCCTTGACTGACTCTCAACAAGAGATACTCGCATCAGGAGAGCCAAAGAGAAAAGTGGCTCTGGCTTACTTTCTGGCTACCTCCTCTTCGATTTGGCTCAATTTGGCTTTACCATTTCTACGTTTTTGCCACCACCAGCAGCTTTTTTGCCTTCTCCCCTCGGAGAAGGAAGATCTCTTACCGCTTTTTCAGGCGGAAAAGGCCTAGACAGATCTGCCAAGAGACGGAATACGGTGTTACGGCCAAGTCGTCGATGCAGCAGGAAATGTACAGAGCTCATGCTTAGGGGGATGTCAATAACTTGTGTTATTGGCATCTTACCTGATTCATGCTCAACAATCCGGCCATGAAAGCGAACAATCATTGCAGCGTTTAGGGAAAAAAAATTAAAGAAGTGAAAGTCTCTGTACTTGAATAGACACCAGGCAGAGCTCCCATTCGTATCTTTCGGAGCTGATGGCACACGTCCCGCAGCACAGCTCCACAAGTGGCAACCCTTCCGCCGTAGAAATGGCAGTAGGACTTGGCTGAAGTATCTTGGACGTAAGAAAGGCTTCTTCTCCCTGCTTTTTTCGTCGGGTATCAGCTATCTGTACGATATGTGGCATACGTACCGAAAAGACGGTACTGCATGTACAGACGAGCTCATACTGTGCGTACATACTCAGCACAGCACGTGGGTATGGCAGTTACCAAGGGGAGGAAAATATTGCATGATTTTCATCACAATGCCATGAGGAAAGTCCTTCAGATAAATTGCTGCTAATATTATGTGATGGTTCTACGTAGGTGCACAGTGTCAAGTCATACTTGTGGGGAAAAGAAGCGTTGGGCTCTCATGGAGCTCAGATTCGAGCCAATTGGACTGTGCTATTTCGGGCATCACGGACGACAAGGCCCTGGGCCATGCCTCATACCAGTGCCAAGACCTTCGAAACCAGCACTAGAGAGGAGTGGTACAAGTTGTTTAAGGACTGCAAAATGAACTCCTGCAAGACCTTCACAGTATGCCAGTACGTACACGGTTATCGAAAAGTTCGGGACGACGGTTTAACCGCCACAGTTTATTAAGCACTAAATACTTATACCTATTCAAGCTTAGTTAAAACTCTTTTCTTGTTCAGTCTTTAACACTGTTTAAAAGACTTCATGGCCTCAAGGAAAGTCTTGATTAGCTTAATAGACTACACCACCGAGGTGCTTGTCGACATCCTGTTGCCCAAATTGTTACACAGCACAATGGGTGCACATTTTTTTTACACATAATTGGTAGCCATTAGTAGCTCCCCCACCACATTTTTGTTTTTTTTTGACAGCCCCATGCAGTCAAATTTCAGCAATGCATCCTCTATCGCCCACTCTATGAAACATAGAAGTACTTGGGACAGTGTCTCCAAACCTGAACTCCCTCTACTTCAGCATCTGGACTCGCCTGGCAGAGTCAGCGAGCTTGACTATGCACAGCAATGGCGACACCGTGAAGGCAGCTGAAGGGGAGACATGGGCCTCTATAACCCCAGATCTCATCATATGCACTGCATGCAAGACATTCCGGGTTCATTTGGAGGCCTGCATTGCCTCACAGGGAGGAAATTTAAAAGAATAATTTTTTTTCATATGCAGCCTAAATTTTTTGGCCAAAAATAAACTACTTCAAATATACCTTTTGACGTCATAGGGAGGTGTCTACAAGGTTTCTTGTTACGCTGTCCCGCTTGTCTGGCGCACCCGGTCCGTAGAGAGTTTGAAAGTGAACCCAAGTGCTTATTTCTTAGCCATCTGCATGTAACGTAGATTCGTTTACTCTGACACACAACAGATGGGGCTCGCTCAATTAAGACTGCTCCTTCGCTTCTTGCCTTGAACTTTTCATGCTATTGAGCAGTTAAGGATTGTAATCATGTACTTTCTCACCAACTCTCATTACAGTATCATAACTTTCTGAGTTCATTACGCTGCCTTAAATACATTACTGTTATGTAGAGGAGAGTATTAGCCTTTCAGAGTTTCCTGGCCTTTTTGGAGGCTGACGAAGATTTTTGTGAAAGTCCCAACTTCGCGACGTTCTCGAACCAAAAATGATTTTATTTATGGACCACTCTTACAAAAGAATCCTCAAGTGTCAGTTTTCCTTAACTACATCCACGCACATCTAGAATGCGAAACATCCTGTATCTACATATGTAATGCACAGAGTTGAGCCAGTGAAGCATACCAAAAGACCGGAAGGAGGTAAAATAAAAGTTCTCAGCATCCTGGATCAGGTGAAGATTAAGCCCGACAGTGCCCCAGGACAGGAAGAAGAAGGACAACTTCGGGATAAGTTTTGTCATGAGGTGAGAGATATGTTTCTTCTTGGTCTTGAATGGGTCTGCCTTAGTTCCGGGTGTGATGACTCCCTATGGCCAATGTAAGCAACTGACATTTAACAGTCTTGATCTTGATGTAAGATCATGTTGCAGAAAGACCGCTCTAAAAGTAACTTCATTCAAAGATTCCTGCAATTAAAAAAATACTCTTTGGAAGCAAGATTTCTTTATGTTACTTCTTTCATTTTTTTGCTTCTTGTCATATGACATTGTCACCTCAAGAACCTTCGAATCCGGACTTTGGCATTCACAAGTTTGCCAATCTTGTTGCGGCTTAACAAAGCATTGACTCAAGGGTTCCGCAGGTATTACGAACACAGGAGGCGAGTAAGATGTACACCCTGTACGCTCAGCAAAACTACCAGTGTAAATGCTCCTTAGTATGCACTCCTAGTCGGTGGTCCATAATGGAAACTTTTTCAGCTGTCACGGCAACCTCGGCAAAAAAAATACCTCAGGAATGGGGAGGTAAAACTGGCAAGCGGGGCTTGAAAGAGGAGGGGGGATGGATGGATCGGATTGGAAAGGGCAGGGGCAGGCCCGAATGGTGGGGGAAGTCTGGAAAGTCCGCTACTTTCCACCCCGCACTTAAGGTTGCACGTCCGTCCATTGAGCCCGACCCGAGCTTGTTTTACGGGTAATTTAAAACTTCTGTTAAGTCGAAACGACCTGTCTCATATGAGGCACAATGCCCATTTCCAGCATTTTGGTGCATGGTACAAAAAAAAGAATCGTGTCATAACACGGAAATTAGGCTATGCTTCACACAAACGACCGACTTCATATCCGGAGAGTTATGCTTGTCCTTTCCCTGAATATCTCCTATGCCAACCTATCTCGATACATCTCTGCCTGGACATCGAACTCAGGATCCTCGGGTCTGAACAGAGCGGGGGAGACGAGCTTGGATTAGCTAAAGTGATTGCTTCAGCGGAACGTGATGAGTCATCGGTGGAGAAGAAGAAAAGGGCGCTGGTGTGTTTGTTGGCGGCTGAATGCCAACTGCTGTTGGATCCTCCGTCATCCCCCTTCTCTCTCTCTACGTCCTCTTGTCTCTCCGGAGCACGAAGGGGAAAAAACCGAGGAAAATAGTTTCAAGGAGGGGATCTAGAAAAAAAGGGAAGGAAGAGAGAGTGAAACGAAATGAGAAATGACGCATTTTTGTGTACGGTCCTTTAGAAAGGCAGGGAAGCCAACGTTGCTTCTCGTCTTGCAGTCAGGCTTTCCTCATGGATGAAAAACCCACGTACACACGTGAACAGAACGTGTATCGACTAACTTTGCCATGTATGAGTAGGGATTTTTCTTTGTACTTTGAGATTAATACGTATCTACCCACCCCTTTTCCCCCACCCACCCGAGGTGACGGAGCGTAGACAAACGTGAATTCATCTGTCATCTTATCTACAGGGTGGAACAGACACCTGCTTAAGCGGTTACACCGGAGGCGTCATAAGAATCAGCTTGAAGGAGTTGATTTCTTTCCAGGGGGAGATTAGATTTGCAGAGAAGGACCTGTTTCACATGGGAAAAATGAACAAATTTATGCTGTTAGATCATGGTACAGAGGTTCCACTCCAGCAGCGTGAAGCGTAATAGCAGCAACGAGAACACTGGAACCACTGTGTAAGAATCAACTTGAAGGACTTGATTCTTATATGGAGGACCGAACCTGTGTTACATATGAAAAACGAGCCTTTTTATGCCGATAGGAAGATTATTCTTCTAGACTGGTCCTGGAAAGGTACGATGTCAAGATCCACATGGAAGGAAAAGTGATGGAGTCAAGTGACAAGTCCATGTGAGTTGCGACTACTTGAACGGCGATGCCAGCTTGGAGCCGCCCAAGGGTTGAACGACGAGCTTCTGTTTCACCCTGTAACCGTCAGAGCGAGTTGCATGCCTCCCTGTTCCACCCTGTATGGACGTGTCTTGTTAACAGCGACGACTCACATGTTGTGTGGTGTACCAAAAAAATCCATACATGACAACATTGATTCATAGCAAGAGTGCGGAGAAGAATGATAAAGGAGCGATTTTGTGGAGACGCAAAGTGAACCTGATTAACTCAAGAGCCCTGTGGCAATAACCAAGGCAGTGAGTGAGTGAGTGAGACCCCAAGAGCACGAGAGTGTGCATTCACCTAAAATACCGAGCGCCACATCGATATGTGAAGGCTAACCTGCATTAGGGTATAATAAGCGTGTGCTTTATGTAAGGCTTGGTTGAAAAGGGGACGAAATCTGGAGGTTGACTTTGGGGGTTGTTGCTAAAGGTGAAGCAATAGTGAAATACTTCTTTAAGAAAACCTCTGAGATCCTCCTATACGAAAAAACAACCCAAAAATGGACTTTTTTCACAGACATTGGAGTCATCGAGAATGTCGCAGGAACCGCTACGAACTGATGATTTGAACTGAAGTCAGGTTATATATACATATAAACATCATAATGTACATATTCATATATTGTATTAAGCACCAGGGGTCATATTTGCGTGTGTGTCTGTCCAGCGTGTACTCTCTGTGTACTCTATTGTGTCCAGCTCTTGAGCTGGTCAGAGAGTCGCGTAGAGGACAACAGTTACAACCACAAAAATGGTCAGAACTTTTCAGATACAAAAGATATTTCAAGTTTGTTTTTTGTTCTGTGATCTGCAACACGAACTGCGATAATTCGCCTATGTGTCACACACCTCAAGTAAGCTTTCCCAAAAATAAATTTATCTCCAGTTCATGGGGTTAGTTTTTCGTATAAGAGGGTCTTAAAAAAACAAAGTTGTCTTTAACCTTGCGCACCACTGAACTTGGTATTGCGCTTTTATTATAAACCCTTAGGCTGCAGGGAAGGGGTAAGATTTTTTTTTTCATTTCTTCATGACTACCAGGTCTTAATAAGACAAATAAGGGACTTAATATGACAAACAAAGGTCTTTATATGACAAATTCTGCGTGTCCACGTGACAGCCAAATTTTCGACCTCGCCTATTGCATAACTTATATGAAATTCGCACAGTCGAGACGTGCTGAACGTCCTCATTTTTAGCGAACTGTCCTCGAGGCTTTTCGGTCGCTCTGGAGAAGTCGACGTCGAAGTTCTTGGGTGGCGGAAATAAAGAAGTGTCTTTTTTTCCTGGGGCGTTTTCGCTCTGGCTCTCTGTGATAGCGGTTCCTGACCAAGGACACGAAGAGGAGCGCGCGCGCGCTGTGATTAGGAGGGAAAAATGTCACTGACTGACACAGACACAAAAGAGGCAAACAACAATTTGTTTTAGCTCGTCGTCATTTGCCGGACTGCTGTCTGTCTGTCTTTCTCTTAAGACCTCCATCAGAACGTTTTTTGTACGGCTCACACGATGTATCACAGAGACAGCGAGAGAGAAAGAGATGCTCTTCTTGCCTCAGGTCAACGTATCTCCCGGAGACCTCGTTTTTTCTGTAAGAAAATACAGCTCTCTCGAATTTAGATACAGTCGTTCTTTTTTCCGCCTTTTCATTTCATCTCGCACTTTTTTTAGGCCCCCCGGGCGACTTTGCCGGGAACCAGAGGGGGAAGAAGGAGGAGCAAAAATTGACCGCGGAGAGGAGGGAGAAGTAGAGAATTTCTCTCTGATACCACAGAACTACTCTTAAAGGTTACGTAAATGAGACTTTCTTCTTGCTTCTCTCATCCGCGCTGTCTTCACAATTGATGATGTGACGCCTGCCTCAGTCCGAGGCGATCGGCGTCGATGTGATCGCGGCGGTTTTTGGCAAGGGATCAGGAGAGAGGTCTTCATTAAGACCCTGCCCGCCTGCCCGCCCACCTGCCCGTCTGCCTGCCTGACCTACCTCCAGTTACATACGTCTAAGCACAAAGAAAAAAAGGAATGTGGCAACCAAGGAAGGTCATAGATAGATCAAAGATCGAAGGGAGCTTGTGCGTATGGAGTTCTTTTCTGAACATATAGAGAATCTGCTACCTTCCTTCACGTGGGTTTAGCAACTTGTTTATCTTGCTTAGTGCGGTTCTTTTTCACCCAGGGACTGCTGTCTGAGTCAAAAAGAACGGTGACATCTGCTTGACCGCCTACCTGTTGACCTCTTCGTGACTCACATTGTACAAATAAGCATGTTACGCACGTAGCACGCAAAGCCAATAAACACAATCTTGCACCTTAGCTCTGTCCTGCGTCTAATGGTCCATGAGAAAAGAGCCTTCACAATGGTTACACACTTCATGCTCTCTCTTTCTCTGCGTTGTTTCCATCCACTTTCGCACTTTTCTCCAGGAGATAAAGGGAAAGTTGATTGATAATCCGAGAGGATCTGAGCCAAAGTGTCGATGGAAGCATTATCTCTGTCTAAAGCCTTCTTCTCTGACTGCGATGCCAAGAAAGCGTTCTGCGACCATGAGAGGACGTATGTAGAGGGATTGTTATTACCTCTGTAGGACAAGCAAAAAAAGGGGGTCAGAAAAGTAGAAGTCAGCGATCAATTACAGCCTTCTCTCCCTTTTTGTTATGATTAAACCCAAGGTTAAGGTCATCTGGTCTCACTGCTGCAACATTGGTATCGCTTAAGGCGAGGATACCTGTGATGAGGCTTGGAAAAATCGTCTTAGCTTGGGTTTTCCGTTAAAAGAAGAATGGAAAAGTCATTCCAGCAACCACTCCTTACCTGTTGTTTCGCCTAAAACATGGGAAGACACACAAAAGACACAATGCTTTTTATCAATCAGACTCCGAACCAAAACAAACGTCCTTTATGCAGTAAAGGTTTTGACGGATGTGACACTCAGGCATCATAGGAACCTAGCGCCTGTGACACTAAAACGTCATCTGCTCTACACAGTTGAAGTCACAACTTCAGTCAGGTCTCGACATTATTCATCTCTTACGAAATGAACTCACTTCAAATTGCCCGTACTACACGCTTTTCGGCACAACTGAGCATTGTGCGGGAGAATGGAAAGTTTTTCTTCATCAGGGGCACGAAAACTATGTCGCAGCTCGGTTTGAATCGAAGCCTCTGCACTAGTCAAGACTGAGGAGATATCTTTGGCACAGTCGAATCTTGAGAGGTCTTTTAACTAGATAAAAACACTGTTGACATGATACCTCTTCACCGAGCTCGCCCCCCAGGGGCTGAAAATTCCATCCAGGGACTCGCATGAGTCATACGCAAAAGACTTTGTATGCAATAGGGGTAGAACATATTGACGACAGTCCGGAGGGCGGGGGAGAAACATATCTGGAAGTGACTTTCTCCCTCGTCTCGAGCCTGACGTTGTATTCTCGCCTCACCTTTTGCTCGTCGTTGTCTTCCTCCACCTCTCAGTCGTGCCCGCTCACAGGGGAGGGAGCCCCTCCCCACCCCGAGGAGTCAGAGGAAGGAGAACAAGAGACACATCCGCCATCAGGATAACTACTGACTACCCTTGGGAGAGCCAGACGCTGATGAAAAAGGCCCTTTTTTGAAAGGAAACAAAAAAAACCAACCCACCCACGTGTCTTAAAGCAAAATGCGTACAGGGTGGGGAAGGTCAACTCCTGCTCAGTCGCTGTCGACCGCTCTGAAATCACGACCCGCCGAAGCAAAAAAAGTTTGGCCCTGGCCGAGGATGCACACGTGACTGCATCGCTGTCCCTATAAGAAGTTTGTTGTGCGCGTTTCTCTTCTCACTCTTCCGGAACTGACTACCCGTCAGAGCTGCTACATAGGACCATGCATAGGAAAAATCTTGAAAGCATTACTCACCATGAGTGAATCCCAGGCCCAGGAGCAAGAAGAGGGAGTATCCTTGAACTCTGAACACCATCTTGGACCATTTATCATTGGCATGAAAACACTTGGAAAGTGAAAGGAGAGAGAAATCGCGGTCTCAAAACGGCCACTCTCTCTTTCTCCCCCTTCAAAAGCCACCACCACGTTAATAGTTTTCCGTTTCCTGTTTCGGTGAACCAGGCTTTTCCGCCTTTTCCGCCTCGCTCTTTTCCAGGGCTTTTCCCCCCCTTTCCACACCCGGAAAGAGGAGGGGAACGAGAAAAGTCTTAAGGAATTACGACATTTCCTTCAAGAAGCCTCTCTGTTCACAACAAGGGGGAGGGAAAAAGCCACCGTCGACAAAGCGAAAAATCTATCACCGCCGGTTCAAGCGAGTCATCCTCGTCTAAAATGTTTCTCCTCCTCCGGAGATCAGGCAAATATTTCTTCTTCAATTACACGACCACGCACATCATTTTCCCCCCTTCCCGGAGCTTCAGAAGGAGTCGTTGCACTTGTACAAGCCAAGGAAACTTCTCTGCTCCGCCATAGAAGACGCGGGCATGGAAGAACGGGGTTGCAAAAAAAGAGAGAGATGCTTTTCAGGTCTTCTTTTTCTTCCTTTCCCTTATTTCTCTTAATTCGAGGCTACTTTTTTCCCTCTTCTCTCAAAGAGAAGCTTCTGTGTAGTTCTGGGTCTCCCAGAAGCTTCAACACACTTTTTTTTTAGCTGACCTGGTCGTCTAATAATTGCTGTGTTGTACTTGGTTGGACGATGATTCGTTGATTTCTTCCTGGTCTTCGCCCGTTCGGTCACCTGGAAGAACAGTAGAGAAGGTCAACGACAGCCTGAACTACACAGAGTGGTCGGTGTGCGCCAGAAATACAATCAACGACGCACTTGTTTGCTCTCTCGATTATATACGCATTGGCGAGGAAATCATTGGACGTAAGTCATAAATCTCGATTTCCCTGAGAAAACACCGGAGAAGAAGCACTTGTGTTTGGACAATTCCTCTTCTCCTGAGGCCTCAGGGGAGCAGTTTGGCGATAAATGAGACAGCCTTAGCGCCCCGCCGATTCAGTAGCGCTTTATTGCACTTCCTACTTGCATAGAGTGAGTTGGCCTTTTTTCCTCTTCTTTCCCCCTCGGCCTTCAGGCTTGTGTCTATCATCGAGCACTAGCGGACGGAGATCTCGGTCGATACGGTTATAAGTGTTGCTAATCGAGTTCGCCCCCTTTGTGTGGAACTGGGCTTTAACAACCTTGGCCTTAGCTGAGCCGAGGGGTCCTTGCTCAAGCTACACTGCGGGGACCAGCAGGTACCTCCGCTTTCACACGTGGATAGCTGTGAACGCGTTCTCTCCGTGATGCGTCTGCTCGCATAAAGGAGCATGCCTTAGTTGGGCAAAGTTGGCTTTGAGGAAGCGCGCAAGCTTTGTCTTCATAACCCTTTCTCTCTCTCTTTCTGTGCTACAAGGACACGAACGTGCAGAGGCAATAAATCTTCCAAATCCGAAATATACATGTAGGACATATCCAGTTTCGGGAGCGAGAAGCTGCTCTTGGCTTTGTTGTAGCGGTATTATAATGCATACCACAGTTACCAGTCCTTTCTACGCGCATATTTATGATGTTTTGAGCACCAGAGTAGGAAGTCGGGAGACTTTTCAAGCTGTGTGCATGAAGCTTGGCAAAAGCTGCACTTGAGTGAGGAGTGAGTGCAAGTGGTCAAAGTGGGCCCGGGGAAAAAGTACGCAGTCAATGCGTAGGTGTCACAGCACTGAACTGAGCTGCAGCGAGGTGCTACGTCCGTCCGTCCGTGCGTCCATACACAACGGACAGGAGAGTCTGAAATGCTCAGAACGAGCCCCGGAAAGTCCACTTAATGGACCTGCTGAAGTTGGACACTTTAAACACATTTCCCCCGGTCCCCTTCGCACACTGGCGACGCTCAGCGAAGCACATGGCTCATGGCCTTGGCAGTCTCGATGACAATAAACATGGGCTTGGCAGAGAAAATTTGTTGACTCTTTTCTGCTTCGTTGCTGTTCATAGATGTTCCATTTGCAGCACCTGATGCAGCCTTTGCATTGGGATTCGTGCGCCAATTGACCAAGCTCTGGCGAAAAGACTCTAAAGGTAAACAAACTGCATTCCGTCGTGACCACAGTGCTGTCTTATATATCGACAAGCATTGACTGTGCTGTCGACCTATGAACAGTGTTAGACAAAGTAGAAACGAATAGCTTTGTCCTCTATGTGCCGATGAATAATCAAGAGGCGTCATCGAGTGAGCCCACGAGGGTCCCCCCACCCACCCATGTACAAGAATAATGACGGTCGCTCCCCACCCGCCCATTGGCTTCTCTTGCCTGGGGAATGACGACTCGTGAGGATTCCAGAGGGATCAATCGGGAGGCGAATGAAGGTCTCTTGACATTAGCATGTAGACAAAGTCCAGGGAGTTGAGCGCCAGGTTTTAGAACCTTGACTCTCTGTGCTCTCATTTCCTCAGTAACAACGTTGTGGTTTAGCGTCGGCATTGTTTGCGTTTGTGACAAACTGCCGCCCATCTCGCAAGCTAGCCTATTTTGAAGGTGCACGCAGGTCCCCCTCAGCCCACTTGTCAAAGTCAAAGGGCAACCAACCAGCCAACCACTCCTGGCTGGAGAACAAGAAGTAGAAGTAGGAGCAACTGTGCTATTCGCACGGTAAGTAAAAAAAAAAAAGGGGGGAGGGGAAGTGAGATCTTGGTACTCACCTGGTCCACTGCTCGCCACTTTTTTTTTTCCTCTTCTTGTCGCTGGGGCAGAAAAGATGGAGAAAAATTGAATAGGATCAGTTCTAGTCCAGCGGAGTAATCCCCTCGACCGCGCACAAGAAGTTTAAGTCGCTGTCGAGACCTTATTTCTTTGCCGTCACTCCTACGCCGCGAGGTACAGCGGGAACAATCCCTCGGCTGCCTTCTTCAGGACTCCGCGGGCAACTGACACGAGTGAGTCTGGTTCCATTCCAGTGCGTGCCGAGAGCGAGAGAGAGTTTTCTCTCGCTCGCTCTCGCTTTTTCTGATTTCATGCGGCCTCCGAGCCGCCAAAGGCCGGTCGCTTTCTCGTCCTCGCATGATGCGAGCGTGTTCTTGGTCCGATTTGTCACCTTTTCGGGGCGTCGTAAAAACCTTTGTTCAACAGTGATTTGACATCCGTGATTCAGTCTTAGTTCGTGGAAAGGTTCTGTGGAAGAAACGTTTCCCAACCTTGTCCGAGGGATCCTTCCTGCTTGTCCATCGGCCAGCAGAGAGCAGGACTGAACGAAGAGCAGAGACTTTTCGTGAATGTCTGGAGAAAACTTCCGTCGATCGTCGTGCCTGACGTCAGTCCGGACCAGCACTTATTTTTCTTATCAATGCCAGTTATTTTGGGGAGTAAAAATGAAAAAAGAGGAAAAAGATTAGTTGGAATAATCTAGCTTAAGTCTCCGCTGCACAGAACGTCAGCAACACTTTTTGTCATAGAGATGTAGTGATATGAGAGAGCGAAAAATATGTTGTCTCATAAACTACGTATATGTTTCTCACAATTTCCTGTTTTTAGCCGAGATAACATCTTTTTGCAGAACTAACATAATTTTCACATATTTGGGCCAAAAGGTTGGGCTTCGTTTCGCCAAAACTACATTAAAATGTCTTTGGCCGAAAGTAAAGGTAACACATTTTTCCACTCTCTAATCGTCATGCCAAGACAGGGACTCAATGTTGGATTTCGCAGTGCTGACGTCAACGTGGTGACCACCTCAGACAACGACAGCCGCTCTAGCAGCGTCCTTGACTAGTAGACCAGCGTCAACTGGGCCACGGGCGAGGACGTCACCGCCAAGAGTAGCCAGTAACTGTCTTCCTCCTTCAATGGCCTTGGAGCATAAAAGTACGGTACTTGGCGCGCCTAGAATTCCGCCAAAGGAACAACAACTTTGACAGTTGGTTGCCTACGTACAGTTGGAGTCAAAACTTTGCATACGCCTGTGTAGCAAACACTGTAATAACAGCATAACTGGCTGGCCTGAGGAATCGACATAGTCTTTTTATAACTGTCTTTTTAAGGCAATGGACAGTAATGGGGTCGTGAGGACGCACAGTGCAACCGCTGCTGTTCTGGCAGTAAATATGCTCTACTGCCCCAACGCATGGACAAGTGAACCCCCAGAGAAACTCTGTATGCAAACTTGTGACCCCCCTCAATTTTGCATTAACACGTTATACCTCCTGCTAGGTAAAATGTCTGTCAGCTCTCTTCATAATAGCAGTCAGCCACGTCATGCTGCCTGAATATCAGCTTTTAAGCTTCACCTGTTAATGGAACACAGTAGGAGTACGTCTTTGTTTTTTTCCCTCTTGAATGGACGCAAACCATTTGACCTCAAGTGCATGCACGTATGCCCTTCCTTCTTTATGGCCTTTTCGCACACATTCTTGCACGCATGCGCAACAAATAGTTATTTAGGAGAAACTTTTTTGCATTTGCCGTCGAGTACAGTGGAGGGTGCATTAACGGAACCCTTTGCAGACTCCAGGGGGCGTCACGTTTATCCAAGTTCCACAGTATTTGCCAACCCATCAAAAGAGGGACCCGAGGATCGTGCCGTTGCTGTCAGCTGGGGAAAGTCCACTAGCTCAAGATCGTCATCAGGTCGGCCGCGGACCTGGACAGGGACGATGTCTCCGGCTGCTCCTCGGCCCTCTGCAGTTGGGTGTCCATTGAGAAGTTGATGACAAACCTGACCATTTGTTTAGTTGAATCTGTGCTTTGCACTAAATCCAATGGGAGTCCCTTTTTCTTGTACAGTCGACTCGGTTTGACTGGGTCATGTTGGAGCCGAAAGTTTTAAGTCTATTAGCAGCTTTGTTTACGACTGATGAGAAGCGATTCATGACATTTTGGTTGAGAGGGCTTTGCACTCTTCCCTGCGCAGCATTTTCCCGTTTCTTTAATAAATCGAAGTTGAGAAGGTTTGACCCAAAGACCTGCACGAATTGCAGACAAAGCACAGCACGTTTCTTCAGCTCTGGGCGATGTGACAGAGCTGTGAGTGACGGTCATAAACCAAGGGTGCCGGAGCAACGTGACTATTTTGGGGGAAATCAGCAAACTTGGAAGGGCTGGCCCGGATAGTTCCTTTTTCTGCTCCTGTAGATCTGTGTAGAAGCAATGAAAAGCCTCTTCGACCCTGTTAGGCGAAGTGTTCTTTTCACAATTTAAGCGGCGTGACCCAATAAGCAATGTCGCCTATGCAGTAAAATATTGAGTTTTCTTTGAGTTCCGAAAAAAATGACCCCCAAATCCGACTCTCCCCCATTACCCGTTGGTCAATTATAGGGATTTAAGCTAATAATTTCTTATCTCGATCGTTTAGGTTGATCCGTGAGGGATGCGCAGTTGATGGCGTCTACCTAATGAACATTGTTGTTAAGAGAGATCGTTGCACGTTCAACTTTCTTAAAGTAAAGTTAGTTCATTAGTTCCACAGGTTTTTACTTCTGATCTCTTTGCCAGATGCCAAAGGCCGTGCCGTGAACAGCCTTCAGCCTTGTACAGTCTGTAAACTTGAAAACCGGATCTGGCCTGAACGTAAGAAATCTGCGCTGTAAATGCATTCTAAAATTTACTTTTTGAGTGAAACATAAGTTTGGGTAAATGTTTGGCTTAAGTAAATGGTCACTTGGTCGCAGTTCATGAAGTAAACAAGTGTATGTATTGCTTTATCATAAGTAACATCCCTGCCGGCGTCGCAAAAGTGCAAAAGAAAATCCGAGCAGTGGTCAAAAAAAAGGTGGGCACATCGAAAAGTTCTACATAGAAGTTGATTGAATTGCTTTATACATTATATATACAAAATATTTCTGGCATATTGTATATAATAAAGTAGTTATGGCTAAAACTCTTATCCGGTTTTCAAGTTTACAGACTGTAGTAGGGGTCAGGTTCTTCTGGCTGTTGGGGGATAGACAAAACACAGAGCTATCGCAGATGCTGACAGAGATTGTCTTCTTGAGGTTGACTGGTCACTCAGTTGTAAGCTCGAAGGTGCTTTTGCCGCGCTGTTGTCTTCTCTGCCCACTCCAAGATCAAGGATGACATAAACCCGGGCAAGGTCACCTCACAAGACAGGTTGTCCTGACACCCATTGTCAGGACAACTCAATGAGTCGGACGGCATTTAATTTTGTATCACACCCGACTGCGTGCACAAAAGTGGTGAGGCAAAAGTCCTTCAGATGCAAGCGATGTCCGGACTCTCCCACGGGACTGATCCAGATGAAACGGGAGGGATGTTCCACAAGGGGGGGGGACCCGAGACAGCACAACTGATCTCAAATTGTTATGTACTAACTGCCTACTCACAGTATCGCATTCTATGGAAAGAATCCAGTTGTGCAGGCCCTTTAAGACTGAAGCTTTCCTCATGGTGTTGGACAGTGTCAAGTCTGAGCCCAAGTTCAACACCAATTGATTTAGTCAAATCTCAAAAGCTGCTTCTACTGGTGCTGGTCAGCTTCTAAGTGAAGGAAATGACCATACCACATCTGCTTCATTAAGCTGAATATTCAAGTTTACAACATTTTTACAGTGTGCTCCATTACTAAATGGCATTCAATGTCACAAGAGTAGGAAATTAATGCATGCACCTCGTTGTAGTGCCCGGCAATGTGGTCTTCTACATTTCTTGCACGTATGTTTATTACGTATAACTTTATTATTTTTAAAAGTGCTTGCATCGATACCATAACTTTTTCTTAGGCTTCTATAGTGATGAATATCCCCACCAGTAGATGCAGTTTACCAGGAGAAAGGTTAGAGGAAAGATTCGCCTGCAACAGCGATCTACCCGGTTAAAAACCACAAAGGGTTTCCGATATATCTCCATTGATCTGGAAAGAAGCTACGTGGTGACTTTGCTGACTGAGCTTAAGAGATTAGTACCTGACAGATCTGCAGCAGTAGAAAAACATGAAGAAACCGATGATGCCGTCCAGGATTCTTGTCCCGCAGTCTCGTTGTTGGTTAAGTGCATTCACCTTGAGGCAATTATGAGTATGAGTTCTAGCTCAACGTTTTGTTACAGTGGACGCAGGTTACAGTCATTACAGTTGCAGTCGTAGAAGATTATGGCGGTCAAAACTTCGGCTCTCACAGCTCCAGTACGTGAGTCAGTTCAAGTTTTTTGAGTGAAAGTCATGCTGCGGTTGCAGCCGTCAAGAGTGACTGGACGGAAATGACCAACCGGCGTGCACTGCATTACGGCACTGCATCGCACAGTTCACATCTGTGCCAACGTACATACCATTTCCTGCGAGGTGCCATTGAAATTGAAGACATTTTGTTGTTGTTGGATATTTGGTGTTGAGTCTTCCTCTCCAGGAGGAGTGAGCAAATCCTCATCTGTCATAATGCCATCTGTGTCCATCATGCTTTCCTGTCTCTCTGGGATCTTGGGCATCCGACTGCCCATCACGTGGTGCTGAGCCATCAGTGAAACAATCCTGCGCGGGGCATACATACAGTGCCGTGCAGAAGTGAGTGTACCCAAGCTCTGTTACAGGGAATCAGGCGTCAGCAGAATTTCTTTATACGTCTAAAGCACTAGCGCGGCCTTTAATACGCAACTTTGCCCAAAGGTGAAGTAAATAACTTATAAGTCACTAAGGCCTGTAGCACTCCAACTGTGTAAAGAGGGTCTGTATAGCATCAGTATTAAGAAAGTTCGGCTTTTTCATGTCAGGGGCAACCACCAAGGCCCGGTGAGCACTACAAAGACGAAACTGCCAGCGCTATTGCTAATACGCAATTTTGGTCAAATTGAAGTACATAACTGAAAGTACTAAAGCCACAAGCTTTTCAACATCATAAAGAGGGTTTAGGTTGCTCCAACATTAAGGAAGTTACATTTTCATGTTTTCACGTCTTGGACATTTTGAAAAGTTTATCCGGATTAGCCATGGATAATATTTTGCCAGACTTTATAACATAAAAATGCATTGCTTCCCACTCTCAATTTCTGATAAATTCCTCGGGGACGCTCACTTCTTCACGGCAACGTATACAATGACACAAAATCAAAGCTTCACAAGGCTCACTTGTTCTCCTTCTCTTTCCGTTTGATTCGTCTGACAAGGGTGTCGAGAAAGTTAAGGAAGGCAAACTCGATGAGTGCAGCAAAGACATTGACGAAGCATAAGACGATGAACACATCTAAAGCCGTTGCATAACCGACCTGTTCAAACAGTGAGATTTGTAGAACAAAGGTACGCACGTAGTCTTGGTTATAGTCTTGAGAGACTTCAGCTCATTGACTTTTGGACTAGTAGCTTGGTGTACAACACGTACACATTTGGTGCAAAACATAGTGTGCGATTTATTTAGCCCTTTTTTTAGTTCTTTTGGCCCCAAATTCGTCAAATGGCACCCCAATCCACTTTAATGGTCGCACGAGACAGCTGGAACCTTCCTGAGCAGGATCAAAACAGAATCTTGTCAACGTTTTGCCTCCAAGCCCGCAATTCACTGAAACTTATGAGGTGAAGGCCGTGTGTGTCACTCGAGCCATTTTTGACTCAGTCAATGTGCGAAATACCTTGAAAAAGATTACTAGACATGTTCAACTGCAGTAGGTTCACTAAGGGGACTCTCCTGAGCTCTCACGAACATTTGGGAATCTCCTTCAGTATGTCTTCTCCCCCCCCCCCATGTAGCACGTCAATAAAGCTTCATAAATCGCACACGCAGTATGTTTACAGTACATATGTACGGTCCTAGGCAAAAGTGTTCTCCCTCACATTAGCTTAATTATGAACCTTAATGACCACAAAGATTAATTCCACCCAAGGGTCAATAACAATAATTGTCTTTTGTGTGTATTCTCAAGTTTCATATCAGTCCACCAATCTTAAAACCCAGCATGATCTAATCTAATGGAGACAAACTTTTGCCTGGGATTGTACGTTATGTTCCCTCAATTACTTGAACTTACCTGCGGTTTACTCTTCCCACCAAAACCTATGGTGACGACCGATAGCACCGAGGATGCACCCAATCCGGTTCTAGCTGGAATCTCGGACCCCTTCTCAGTCTTGGTGAGCCAGAAGGTCACCCACGAGCACATCACGATCAGAGTCAGAGGGATGTAGATCTAAGAGGAGCTCCAACATGTACGCATTACGGTTAAATTCCTCTCAAGCAGGACTTTCATGTCCATGATCTGACACTCACTGCATTTGGCCTTTTTGCTCGACAAGAAGAGAAAACGAAGGCTGCCCTACCTGGAGCAAGTAGAATCCTTGCTGACGCTGGAACTTGAACTTGACTATCACTGTGGAGACGTTTCTGCCTGACACCTTGCGCACCCCCGTGAACTCACTGTGCGTCCAATTTACCTACGTTCAAGCAAGTACGCAGACTTAAGTACAAGTGTGAAGCTGCACAGACAGGAGAGGAAGCAAGCAAAAGTCAGCTTTACATGCACTGCATCAGTGTCTTTCTTTAAGCCGATGAAAAATCTGTCCCTGCACGGTCTTTGTTTTTTGTAAGAATCCTGTGAAAAGAGTATGGCGCACGAGAGTAAGATACAATAGGTATTGCATACGAAGTATGTGTGCATATATACTTAGAGCAATATGTGCACACCTATGCGGAGGTAAAAACAGCGTCATTGCCCACGGCGATCGTTAATCTTGATTAGCTGTAGTCATAAGCAGGCAAAGGCTCCTACTGACTGGACTGCACACACGTTTCCCTCTCTCCTGCCTTCCTCGACACATACTGTATAAGTACAGTACGTGTGTGCATAGGAGTCCATGTTGTTGTTGTAGGTCTGGATGGCTAACTTTGCTACGTACTATACGTACTGCAGCGTACGTACAAATAGTGGACCACCTATTCGTGCCTGTTGGTTAGGGCGTTGGCACCTTTTGCCGTGCGTTGTGTGTACACAAACAATTGCGGGTGGCATTACAAAAAATTAACCGTTGGAAGTATTGTTCTTGGCGGCTCACCAGATGATATTGTGCCAAGCCCTTTTTGATTTCGTCCTCCAAGGAGATGGCGTTATCCAGCCACCGGTAGGTGACCTCACTGGAGCTGTGGCCGAAGCTGCCGATCTCCAGTGGGCACTCCTGCAAGCAATGTCAAGGACACGTACACAATCAGAGTTGGTCGTCACAGTGAAAGCTGCGTGGTAATGAGCAGTGATTAGCCAACACAAAAAGGGCTCGCCCAACTAATCCGAGGCTCGAGCCCTTTGGCCAAAGTTCCATTATATCACCGAAAAGGATCATAATTGAAAAGTCGGAGCTAAGACGATTTCTGTGCTGTTTCTTCAACCCGGACTCGGGCTTTTAGGAGCTCCAGCCCCTTCCTAGCGGACTGTCGAGCTCCTCGTATATCCCGCTCTCCAGCGCAAAAAGGCTCAGGGGAAGAGGGCGAGCCTTAAGCTTGAGTCATTTCTAGTGATGAGCACGCAAAAATGGTGTCACCTAGACATAGTCTTCACCTGTGCGTCAAGAGGAAATTTGTGAAGATCCATTTGGCACCTGGCCTTGACTGTGAGCCTCTGTGAGTAGGAGATGGTTCCATCTGGAGCGATCCGGATGAACCTGTTGGGCACCGTGATCTTGTGCAAGTACGACTTCTGACCGTTCACTATAAAAGTGTCCGGGCGCCAGATCTTGTAGAGGAACTGCCAGTTCATGGGCAGCTCTTTCAGGCCGCCGGCGGAGGTGTTGTACCGAAGGCGGTCGTCAACCCAGAATTGTCTGTAAGCGTAGTCTTCTTAGTATATACTCTAGATATGTTCGTGCATTCGTATAGTGTGTATGTGTTTGTGTAGATGGATGGCTTAGTTGGTGAGTTTTATAAGCAAGTGAAAGACAAAATCTTGCAGTGACAAGGATCTCTTTCACTGAAGGCAGAGAGAGTGATGAAGTATCCATCACAAGTACGATGTAGTCAAACCGAGTGGGTCGAAAAACGTAAGAGGAAGTGGAGCAAATGAACAAGCGTTTCTATCTGTGGGAAGACAAGATTTGTCCCTTTGATGATACAATTTGAGCAGGCTTCCAAAAATGAGAGACATCCCAGCATTGGTGATCACGGTTCGATAGATTTTAAATCGATCAGTTTGACATTTGGTCAGCATCAATGCTTAACATATAAAAGTTATTTCCTAAGGCGGCAACTCTGCCGAAAAATATAGGCGACGCAAAACATCTCATTGTCTTTGCACGCTTACACGATTTCGTAAATAGACTTCAAATATAGCAACGCACAGCCTTGGAGACATTGGCCTTTGCTCGGGAAGATGGTCACTGTGGCTTTCAGGCCGTTACAGACAGCTGACGGTGACAAGACTCTATCATATCTTGCAATTATATGTTGAATTTGTTCCTTCGAGGCTAAAGGGGAGGATATGAAGACGGTCGAGGAAGGTCGGGAACTCAAAAGGCTCGAACTGACCAAAATGTGACCATGGTGAACGAACTTATTCAGGCGCAAAACTGTGGAAGAGATTTTGGTCTGGTCTAAGTCATGGAACTGAGCAGAGAATCATCCAACCCGCCATCTGGCTGAAGAACATCTCCAAATGTTGGATTCGGAGATTGCTCGATGATGATCCAGTGCAAATTAGATGCAAACAGTTTGGTGACTCAGGATGGGTTTTAGGTGTCTTTCTACGCGCTTGAACTGAAAAATCAGTCACCTCAGCAGCTACGGTTAAGATCAGCTGCACCTACAAAGTCAAAGATCTCACTATTCTCACAAAAATCATGTTGAGCTTTTTCTTGGATGTGCAGGGGATTATCTACCAGCACTGGGTCATAGCAGGACTGCCTATCAAATCGAAGCATCACTGCAAGGTTTGCACCATTTTCAGGATAATGATAATCTTCGGCCTAAAAGGCCAGAAAAGTTCAAAGGCCTCTGGTTTCTCTTCCTGGAGCTCACAGGAGCAAGGAAACCGAAGCTTTGATGGTCCCTCAATGGGTCAAGACATACGAACATCTACTGCACTCACCGGATTTAGTTCCTTCTGACATTTTTTCTGTTTCCCTTTTCAAAAAGCATCTTGCTGGTGAAAAGTTCCTCACGAAAAAGCGAGCTAAAGAAGCAGACAGTGGCGATCTTCATGGAGGTCTGCGAGGTCGGCCTCGTCGCGGCATTTGAGGCATAAGATCGCAGATGTGATAATTGCCCTCAAGTCAGTGAAAAGTACTGGTTTTAGTGACAACTACTGGCCTATTGAATAGTGGCTATTTGTGGAACTTTGTGTAGAATGAGTAAATTATTGCTAATTGCAATTATTATAATGGAGTTAGTAAGCCGATATCACCGATGCCGGTATGCCCCTCGTATATACTACACAATGTGATGACATATGAAAGCTCCACTACACAGTTGTTTCATAGATACTTTCCATGGCATGATCAGAGAACATATATGTGTTCTTGTGGATCTGCTGTGATGTTCTTCAGTCACGCTGCTTATGATCCACACGTTCATCTCAGGGACAACCTCTACTTAAAATTACTTTGAATTTCTAAAAACGCATTATGATATAACATGAAATTTTATCATGTACGATAGGCTTTATTTTTTTGTCCTGGCATTCAAGCATTGCAACATCCGACTGGAAAACAGTGCTAACATACATCTTACATGTTAAACGAGAATGTAAGATGTACAGAGTGGTCTAAGGGGTTTTGGCAACTCATCCAATTATGTTGATTTCCACTTTTAAACTGAGTTGTGAGTCTCCTTAGGCCACCCTGTACAAACACATATAAATACGGAGTGACCTAAGGAGATTTCGCAACTCACCTACACATTGCTTTCCTCCTCAAAATGAGTACCTAGCAAATCTCCCTGTACTTGCCTAAAGTAGCAGTCTAAAGAGAACGTCTCCTTCTGTTCATCCACGGGCCCCATGGACCTGACGACGACATTGACACTGACGTCGAGCGGTTTGACGCCGAGGCCGGGCCTGTTAACGATGAGCACGCACGTCAACACATCGCCGTTCATGGTACGTAAAAAAAACCAAGAGAGGCAAAAACTCAACCTGAGTTGCACGTCGTATCCGTTGCTGAAGAGCTGGTCCAGGATGGAGGAGATCTGGTTGGAGAGAAGCTGCCGATCGGTGGAAGTCCTGAAGGAAGAGCGTTTAACGCGAGTGGAGGCCTCTTCCTGCGATCCGGCAGCGGAGGCGTTGGAGAATTTATACGGGTACATTTCTTGCATCATCGGACTCTGCCGATAAGCCTCAGTCTGTAGGAGGGAAAAGGTTGGAACTCGTCAACGTCGGCAGGGCTTTTCGTACACGATGGGATACTTCGGACGCCGGCTGACGTGGCTCAAGCACTTACGGCCCAGACGTCTGGTGACTATCAAGTGCCCCGGAGTGACTACCTTATAAGTGTCCCTGCTGCAGAAATGGTGCTGCTGCATCTGCACAAAGCTGTCCTACATGCTAAATTAGTCACTGTCACTGCACTGAGACTTGCGCTCAAAATGTCACTGCACTCTTTGGACAAGACATTTTTCTTCACCAACGTCTGGAATTCTAATGCGAGAAAAGAAGCATTAGACGACATCAAGGATGTCAACGTACGCCCAGCTGATGTACGAAAAGAAATATGTGTCCAGGCGAGCAACACCTCAGGAATTCATTTGCATGTCTAATTAATTAAAAAATCTCTAGGGGGAGAAAGCGACTTATTCGTTCTCCCTGAACTTTAGGGACCAGACAGATGCGTTGGAAGGATGAATTGACGATTCTGTTGCATTCGTTCAAGTGTTTCAAAGATGCGATCACTTGGCAGCTCAAGAACACCAGCTTGAGACTCCGAGTGTCGTCGAAGACGATGCCCTAGACATCGTCACTGCTTACCTGATCTCTGAAGTCGTGGTGATGTCGGCTGTGACATCCTCCGGCCGGGGCCACGGCGCAAGAAAGTATCACGAGGACGAGGGCGGCGGCCGCTGCTGCTGCGGTGGCCGAGACTCCGGAGGCGGCGGGCGGCAACGACGGCGAAGAGGCCAGGTGTACAAGACGCATCCTGGACAATTGGCGCCAAGTAGGAGAGGGCGGCAAGGCATGACACTTTCTGTCCCTTCCCACTTCTGTACTCAATGTCCACGCAAACAGCAGCGGCGGCGGCGGCGGCGGCAGCAGCAGCAGCGCCACCACCACCACCACCACCCACACCAACACTTTCTTGTTGCTCTCTCAGCTCGATCCCTGATTACTGTAGTCTCTCCAGCTACACCAGACGAGCAGAGTTAATGGCACAGAGGAGAAGACTGCCATAAATGTCTTTCGTCCTCTTAAGCTCTTCCCATCCCCTTGTTACGATCGGCAGGAGGTGGCCGGCCCGGACGATACCTACACCGGGTGCGTCAGTGACTGCTTCACGCTCTCGTTCACCCAGGTGAAAGCCTGCGAGGCCTTGCAGAAGCTGCCTAAGGTGGCGGGAAAGAATGGTGCTTTCAAAACCTAGATGGCCTATGTACCAAACTAAAATTGCTCAAGAACTCCAGTCAAGTGGCTGAACCACCGCACGACCTCGTAAATAAGCCTCGTTCAGACGATTACTAAGTGTAAAGAATTTCAGTGACGCACCCGGTACGTATGTCGTATACAGCTCGAGACGGTCCGTGTTGGTCACCACAGACTCAAGTCGTCGTCGTCGTCGTCGTCGTCTACTCCGTGGCCACCGTCGTCGTCGTTGCAGCAGCACCAAAGCGCTGTAGAATGCCAAAAAAACCAACTTCTCTTTGACTTTTACACCGCAATAATCTTTCTAATGCAATACGATTGCACCAAGACCTGAACCCCCTGGACAGACTACTGCGCCTTGTCTGTAATGATGACCTCCCTGGTCATCCTGGAGGAGAAGCTAACTGATTTTCAATCAGACTTGTCGCTGAGGTTCCCGCTGTCTTCATGCGATATTTTTCCTCTACTGTCTGCACGCAGGGAGACAACCAAGCAACGGCCTCGTTGCTCCCGTTTATGCTTCAAGGGTTTTTTTTTCCTCCAGGCGGGCAATTAACGTCTTTTTCTCTCGTAGGCAGTCCGAGATATATTGACGATTGGTTTTTTCTATATCTGGAAGAGAGAAAAAGAGTCCAGCAGTGTAGAAGGGTAGATTAAATGTCAAGGAGGCGGAGGGAGTCATGCAAAAAAAGGACCTGTTTCAATCCATGGAAGCTTAGTCAAGGCGGGGTTAAATGCGCATTTGCGTATGGAAAATCGATAGATTGGGACCCGTTTGATCTAGCAAGTCTTTATTGTTGTGTCCACCATTACGCGGTGTTTCCAGGGAACGAACATCAAACATGCTCTGGAGGCAGTCAACCAATTGCCCCTACACACACGCGGGCGTGTTGGAGGGCGCTGCTCAATTGGACGAGAGCGCTAGGATGAAAAGGGTTGACCAAGATGACTTTCGTCTTCTACCCGCAAGTACGAAATAACCAAGCAGGAAAATGAACCCTAATAAGCTGGGGAGGCTTTTTTTCTGGGTGCCCCCCCCCAACAGCCTGCAGACGCACGCGTTTGTCTCCGGTGTCCATGCATGCGTGTATGGGCGTGTTTGTGCTGTGCAAATCGTTAGAAAGGAGGACACTTTCGCGGAAAGACAAGTCATTATCATAGCAGCAGCGAGCGCAGGAATGACGGTGGGGCTTTCGTCGCAATTGTCAAAAGTTGTGGCCGCACAAAGTTCAAATTGCCTTCATGGTCGCCGCTGTCATCAGCAGTGCACGCGTATGTATGTGTGCGTAGTAACTCCATATACTTATTACTGCTAGTCGCGGGTATGCAAGACTAAGCAAAAAACCACAGTAGAATTGGCCTGAAGCACGTAAAATAGTTGTGTGTCATGTTTGTATACGAGGCCGTACAGTATATTTTTGGTGGTGTTGGCGGAGAGCGAGAGAGAGAGCAAGACCTTCTACTTTGCTGTACTGCACAGTATCAGTCTCGACACATTTGCCGTCCTCATTTCGTTCCCACGGGATAATCAGGCCTGGCTGCAGCTTGGCCAGGGGCCTTAACGCGGAAAAAGGCGGCCAGTAGTACCAGGAGTAGCAGGGTAAGTGTTTGTGTAATGCAAACCATTCTTTATACCACAGCTGCCATGAACGCACAGTCCAGTAATACGTACATAACCAGAGCCTACAAAGGAAGAGACCCAATTATCGAAGCCCATAAAGAGGAATTTATTTTGCTCCACTTGCTTTGCTGAGCAAACTAAAGATAGAGAAAGTGCTCTATGATGGACGGACGCAGACAGGCAACTTTCACCATAATTGAAAGGTGTCATAGAACTGATTAGCGCTCTGGACACGTTTGTCCGAGGCGGCGTCGTCGGACAGAGAGAGAGAGAGACAACGTTGCATAACTGGGGTGGCAGCAGAGAAGATACCCGTAGTAAATGAGGCTAAAATAAAATGGACTCCACTAATGATAACAATGTTGCAGAATCACCCCGGAAGGTGCAGGTGTGCGTACTTTATCGCCATCTCATCGTCATACGTTAGCCACACCTTCTGCCAACACAACTCATCTTTTATTTCCATACGATATTGCTGCCTCTTTTTTGCCAGCACATGCCAGCTCCTCCTTCTCCCTGGCGCTTCACAGAAAGAGATTTGCAATGCCGCATGGACAAGAAGGTGCTGTGGCAACAGATCCAAATTGACCCGGAGTAGTTTTATTTGGCGCGTACTGCACTACTACCACTGGGGTGAGGCTACATGGGTGAGTATCGTCCATCGTATGGACCAAGTTGCTCGGGTGGAAAGAATATCAATAGGTGGTGTTGGGAGGAAGACTGAGGAGGCAGCAAAAACTTTGGGCGAAAAATATCACCCTAAAAGAAGGGGACCTTACAAAAGAGGTGTGACAGAAGACTTTCTTGAAACCTCTGGGGTTTGTTTTAGTTTTTTTTTCCCCTGCAACCGACGGGCTGTGCACAGTAAATGCACAGATTCCAATGGAACGACTCATCCTTGACCTGTCAACAAACAACCGTTGCCTCTATCCAAATCGGTAGAAAAAAAGGTATTTTTAGCTCGTTGCTCTGCGACAATTTTTTTTTCGTATAGCTGGCACAAATTTGCTCTAGGTACCAAGGCATAGATTCTTTTCATTTTTTACTTCTAACTTGTGGACTTTTATCCAGTGATCTCTGTGAAGGCCACCGAGCTCTTATGAGCTATGTAGGCGCCTGCCACTTTTAGGCAAGGTTCTCTCCAGGAAACGACGCAATTAAAGTGCGTTTTATCAACAACCAATCGCCTTAAATAAGTAACGAACAAAAAGCTACAAACTCTCTCGACCAATAGGAGGAGACTCATAAAAGCAGGTTTGCTAACTGTTAAATACTATCCCTGGTTGGCGGCAAAGGATCTAAAAGTTTAACCTGCAGCCACGTTCTGCTCATATAGACCGTTGAGGCAACGATAAAATTCTCTTTTTTTCGATACGGTGCTGTAAAGAACGTACTGAGGCTTCCGAAATTAAAGGAAGGAAATGGGGGAGAAAAATGGCAAAGTAAGGAAAGTAGCTTTTCCCGCCGACTGCAATAAATTTTTGCCAGTCGAAGTTCACTGCTCTTCAAAGAAACCACAAACTATGTTCTCTACGTGCATGGCTGACAGCGTATGCAGTGAGGGCGGGTAGAGAAGAGAGTCTTACTTACGTATAGATAAGTAGGTCTTCTTTCATCTATAATTGGAACTGGAATTGATCAGGGCGAAGTCAGGCAGTGCAGTATCTTTTTATGCTCTCCCTCTCTGGGGCAATGTCAATATATCATAGAATGTCACCTTAAGTGAAATGCACTCACGCAGGACGAGCAGGACGTACGTGGCACACGCAGAAATGCATTAGGCAGGTGAAAGAAAAAAGGAAAGAATGGAAAAAAGAAGATGCATTTTTAAGCCAGTGCCTTCCCTTCTCATGGCCAATCTCTTCCCTGAGGGAGCAAGTATTAGGTACGACTCCTTGTTGACACAAGGGCGTTCAGATTGATTAACATGCGTGCTGGAGCTGAAAGCTGTACTTAGGAGGACTCCATAAAACTTTCTTGCAGCACCAAGATCGGTGTTGTTCACTCACAAAACTGCACACGAAATTTCAGCTGGCAGAGCCATGACGTGGGCGACATCACCAGCTTGGAGTCGCACTCCATCCATCCATCCATCCATCCATCCATCCATCTATCCAACCATCCCTCAACCAGTGCGTCACCTGCGTGCTCAGCAGCGCTTTTTGTGTGCACTGAATTGAGGGAATCTTAACAGGAATGAGAAACTTTCTCTATCTATCTGTCTATCTATCTTTCCATCGACTCCCTATGAACGAGATCTTCAGGAGTAATCGAAGAATCTGCGAAGCAGGCGTGAATTTGCCTTCGAGTGCTCGAAACTGCAGTTTGTTTGAAAAAAAAAAAATCTCCTCGTCTTCAGTCTTCTCTGGTGTTTCCACACGGCCCACACGGCGGACGACGACGACGACGCCCACGCCTCGGCCGCCGCCGCCGCCGCCGCTGCCGTTGCTAACATTTTTCAAATACTCCTATTTCGTCCGTCAGATACTCTTTATTTATGTGTACTACGCATCTGCTAGAGTGCGTATGTTGTATGGGAAGCAGCTAACAAGAGCGTTTCGCAACCTCTTGGGATGGGAACTCCCTCACAGCTGAAAGGACTTGTGGCTACACTTACATTCTGTAATGTGACTGAGTGCGCCTGGACGTCCCAATGACTCTCCCAGACAGACACCTGCATGCGCATTTGCAAACCGACAGAAATCTTGAGTCTTTTCCCCCTGCCTCCTCTGTCTTCCTCGCCGACCCGCCGAGTCAGGCAGTCCTGCAGTGTGTGTATGTACAACTTTCCACATCGTGGCCCAAAAAATCGTCAGCCATTTGTGGAAGGTGCGTGCTTTCCAAGGGGGAAAAGAGGAGGGGGGGGGGAAACTGCAGCAGCAGAGGCCAAGGTGGCGGCCACGTTTTCCCTCTCGGTGACCGCATTATTATGGCGATTTTCGGACGGAGGCCGCGGTCTCGAAAGAGGCCGCTTGTACCAGGTGCTCTTGCCTCTCCCCCCCTCTCTCTGTTTCTCTCACTCACTCGCTCTGACTCCCCTTTTTACCGGGAATGTTGTGTACTACTTCCACTACTTCTGCTTCGTGCAACAGTAAAACAGGAATACAGGGCTTCCAAGAAACTGACAAGTATGGAAAAGACCAGTGGACGGCCTTAAGCAGGTCGAGTCCATGTCTGGTGACGTGATTGCTCCTTCCTCAGCACCCCTGAACAATCTGATCAGGCACTTTTGAGCATTCAAATCACATAAGCAGTGGCTCGAGTCCTTGAAGCCCAGTGCAGGGCACAGAAAACGAGGCCGCAGAGTTGGTCATCACTTTAAAAATGCATTGCCAATTTGCTCCCGAGATAACGAGGTCGGCCATTTGATGCAGTCTTTCTCCACTTGGCCGGGTATTCATAGCCTGTCGGAGTCCAAGTTTAGAAACCCGCTTCAGACTAGTTTCGTACAATGTGCAGCAGTGTTCGACGACTGGAATTCCCCAGAGTCAAGAGCCTCGAATCTTGGGTCTAATCATGCCAGTCATCCTTTTCATGTGGATCTCTTTTGTTTTACTTCTGGCCGGTACAGTTACAGTCCTTTGAAATGGATTTTTACTGGAAGGAACGTAGAGGGTAATCACAATTTTCCAAATCAGCTGCATAATGTAGCTGAGGTGATCGTAACTTTGATATATTCTTTTCTGGTGTTTTGCTCCTCGAGAGATAAAACAAATTTCAAAATGCCTCTTCTCTTGTCAGTAGACACGCACACACACCCTGCTTTCCCTGGGCAAATACAATCAAGAACACTATTAAAAATGCTATTAAAGGCATCTGTACCAATTTTAAGCTGACGTCGGATCTACGCAACTTCACATGATCGCCATCTTTCCCAGTCTTTCTCCCATGGGATTATGTTTGTTCTATACACACTATATCATGAACACTACTATGTCAAGTCTCTTCGGAGAGGCTCTTCTTTGCATCAGGCCTACATCTACGGACAGCAGTCGTGCTTTTGCTGTGACTGGATAGTTCAGCATCTAAATTCATTCCTTATTGACACAGACGACTCTGTCGATAGCTGTGCTTTCTACGGAGTCATTTTGAACAGCAGGAAATGATGAGTTAGAGGCTCGTGCTTGAAAATTTGTTTCCGTACGCCCAAGTTGTCGCCTTGACAGGAAATCAAGAAGTCCTGAGGATGAGATATTAGTAGAGATCCTCCAGTTGAACCCAATTGTGCAGTGAAGCAAATGCTCAGAAAGCTCCTGTCTAGCTTATTGAACCTGCGACGGTTAATGTGATCTGGTCCAGCTTTGAATTAGCCTCAGCTTCGGGGATATTTAGTTGGTGCACGGAACCGCATTGAAAGTGCTCGTTGATGACTGTCCTGACAAAGTTGTTCTCGTGCAGTAAGACTCAGGGGCTGCTGGAAAAAGCGCAAGGTTGGTCTTGCACCTGCAGCGACCGGAAAGTCCCGACCACATAATCGACACCAAGAGGGGAAAGGGCAGAAAAGATAAAAGAGAATTCGGCCATCAACACCAACAACGCAGATAGAGAGGAGGAAACTTGCGACAGCAGCAAGCAAGAGAGCCTCTATAGGCTGTATATGATAAATTTAGGTTCGCTGTACTTCCAGGAAAGTTTTGTTTGTGTTATCTCTTGAAAGTAGCGCCACTGCGTCTTAATGAAGAAGAAAACCTTATCCTAACAGTTGTATAGCTTTGTTCTACGAGTTCAACCTATCCTTATTGCTGTGTGATGGTTAAAAAAAGGGTGAGAGACCCTTTAAGTCCAAAGCTGTACACAGCACTCAATGACCACTCTGTCTATCATTATGGCGCGTAGGTACGCTCGTAGATAACTTGATTACCGTGCAGCTCATTATGAGCCAGGAACGATTGACTGACACAAGTGCATCAAACACACACGCACACGCATACGCACACGCACATGCACACGCTCACACACACACGCACACACACACACGCACACACACACGCACACACACACACACGCACACACACA
>JAAUXU010113809.1_pt1 | contig 74325 bp, 85 predicted proteins | sample 7278151 | NCBI WGS metagenome assembly JAAUXU01 (sample SAMN14350113, study PRJNA611818) | marine sediment metagenome | isolation source: surface marine sediment (1.8m) | place: French Polynesia: Moorea | collected 2018-08
ACCAGTTCTTCGGAAGTCACGGATTCACGGGCGAGTTTCGTGCTATATTCGATCTTTGCAATGACAGCGAGGTCGATGTGGTGCTGGACGTGAATGGCGGCCGCTTTCTGCACTTTTATGAGACACCCGCCCACCTGAAGAGCGTTCCTAAGCACGTGATATTTCTCATCGACGTGTCAGAATCAATGGCCGGCCCAAAGAGCCAGCACGCCAGGGACGCCGTCGGCCTCTTACTCTCCTGGCTAGCAGAGGACGACTTCTTCAACATCATCACCTTCGACGACTCCCAGGTGAGTCACTTCGGCCAAGAGGAGGGATTGTCGTTGAACCGAGCGTTTGCTATTGGATCCCACATGACTGACGGTGACATCAGTATCATCTTGGACGACGTACTGGAGAAGAACATGTCGACTTCACTGGTGGGAAACTTCACCTTGGCGCTGGATGAGGCATTCGCCCTGGACAGGCGCATCTGGGAAGACAACAACCTGCCTGAAAACGCCTACACCGTGTTGGTCGCTCTCACGGATGGTCGAAAGTACATAGGTGGAGGATCAAACAGCAGACGGCGCGCCGTCACTCACTTTCACGAGGCCAACAAGCTCTCGCGCATCCCCCTCGTAGCCCTCGGGGTGGGCATTGATGCAAACAAGGCGCTCCTACAAGAGATGGCGGAGCTCCATCACAACGGGCTCGCCTTCAACGTGATTGAAGACTTGGAGGTGGAGCCTCAGTTAAGTGGCATTAGAGAACACTTGGACGATGTTGTGCTGAAGAACGTGCGCCTGTCTTACGTAGGCGATGCCTTCGCTCGCTCCACCCTCACTCGCACGAGATTCAGGACCTTCCGGAAGGGCGGCGCTGTCGCCGTCGCAGGCGCGCTCCTGCCGTCCAGTTCTTTTCCAGAGTTCGAGGTGGAGGTCACGGGGCAGTCGACCGAGGGCCTTTACTTGGAGAATCCGGCGCCCATTCCTCTGCTCAGGAGAAACTGCTCCGGCGAGATCACGCTCTGCTCGGAAAATGCGCTCGAAGGCGAATGTGTGACCGTCGAGACGTCCCGGGCGAACCTCGTGTCATTTGGTTTTGGCAATCGCGCTGCATCCGCCAACGTCACTGGAGACTGCAGCTGGATAGTCTTCGACGGAGCTTACTATGCCTCGGAAGTGAACGAAACCTTGACGCCGGGAGAGTACACAATGCTGCCCAAGAAGGTCTACAAGGCGATCTCCAGCTTAAAGAAGCTGCCGGGTGAAATTGGGCAGACGACGGAGGAGGAGCAAGGCGCACTCGAGAACTACATCGGGGGCTATTTGGGTCGCGTGTGGGCCTTTCTCACCATCAAGGACGTACTGTTCCACTTTGAGACCCGCCCAGATCGGATCACCCGCGGCGAGGTTACAAAAGCGGCCGCCATCGCCCACTATTACGACTTCCTGTCTCCATTCACCGACTTCTCTCTGGACAACCACGACGTCAACGTCGACGATGGCGCCGCCGCCGCCGCCGACGACGACGACGACGACAACGACGACGACGACGACGACGACGACGACGACGGCAGCAGCCCGACCTTTTTTTCTTACTCCGACCTAAGCCCTGTGTCTGCCGATGGAGACGACGACCCTGTGATCGCAGAGCAGTGGGAAAATCTAAAGAGCTGCCGCCCCCCCGTAACGTGCGTCGGCGGCTTCCACTTACAGCCTTTCCCCGAGAGATTGGACAACTGCACGGGGTCCACACTGACCTTCTTCACCCGTCCCTCTTTCAGCGGTGAGACTGTGACGCTCACCTCCAGCATGCACCAGGTGTACCACGAGACCAACGCGCAGAGGATGCGTTCTCTCACAGTCGACGGCGACTGCTGTTGGCTGCTCTTCGAGCTCAGGTACGTAGACCACTTCTTGAAGGATGCTCATTTTTGTCCCGGGGCAACGCACAACACGCTTCACACTTGCAGGTTCTTCGCAGGCCGGGTCGAGAAGGTGTGCGGTAGGTTCAGGCAGGACCTGAGGCTCACAACTGTGGGTTCGGTCAAACAAATTGAGGCTCCGGTGGCGTGATGAGTCTGATCTCGGAGGTATTTATTTCTAAGGACGCGGTCCACAATGTGCAGTCATGTGCAGTCTACGTTTTGCGTGATGTCTATGACAACGTTGTTCAAGTTCTGGCTGGGCCTGAAGTCGAGGTGTCACTTGGGCCTCTCTCACTGCGATTCTCAGCACAGTGGAATCGACCAATCAAAGATGTGCTTATTGTAATAAATTAGAAACCTCAACGTGCGTAACTTTAGACAATTTGACTTGTAGCTTTAGCTTCTCCGTTTCCAGCCTAGTGTTTTCTGCTTACAAAGTGCCTTATGATGTCCACTGGTAGAGGAAAGATGATGGTCGAGTTCTTCTCGCCCGAGATGCTGGTGAGCGTTTGCAAGTAGCGCAACTGCAGCGCTGATGGAGACGTCGAGATGATGTCGGACGCGTTTTTCAGGGACAAGGAGGCCTTCTGCTCTCCCTCGGCGGCGATCACCTGTGGAAATTTTGCTCCCTGCCCATGTAACAGTTTCTCAATGAAATAGACTTACCTTGGCGCGAGCCTCTCTGGCAGCCTCAGCTTCGGCGGCCATCGCGCGCTGCAGTTGCAATGGAAGCCGGACGTCCTTGACCTCCACTCGCTCTACCTAGGCAGACGACGAAAATCTTGATCATGGTAGACAGATCTGGATGTGACATATCTTGACGAACAACTATACCTTGATTCCCCAAGGGTCCGTGGCAGCATCCAACTGGTCCAGGATGGCGTGTGCTATGATCTCGCGGTCGGAGAGGATGTCCGAGAGGCTCTTGGTACCAAGCACGTTGCGCAACGTGGTAGAGGCGAGCAGCTTTGTGCTCTTGTTGTACTCGGCGATGTTGCAAACTGCTGCGATTGGCTGGCGGATGCGATAGTAGACGACGGCGTCCACGGCGATGGTCACCGAGTCTCTGGTGAGCACCTCCTGCGGAGGCACATCGAACGAGATGGTCCTCAGATCAACCACTGCCATCTGGTCCAAGCATGGCACGACGAAGAAGAGTCCGGGACCGACGGCCCCACCGCGCTTGATCCTCCCCAGGCGGAAGATCACGGCCCGTTCGTACTCCTGTCGGCGTCCACAGACGCCATTAAAGGTGCATACGTACCTGTCCACGTTCCTCTGCAGTAAGTGTATTCGTACCTGCACCATCCTCATGCACGCGAAGATGGAGAACGGGAGTGTGATGACGATTAGCGCATAAGACAAGATCGTTACGAACAGGATGATGAGGGCGTTCTCGTTGTTTTTGCTGTCTCTGCCGGAGTGATCCTCAGTCGCGTTGTGCGTGTTCACGAGGCTGTTATTCATTCTGCCGCTCGCCGTGTTCGACTGGCCTTTACGCTTTGATCTCCAAAGTTTAAGCTATCGATTTGATACTGTTACGTTTGGTTCGTCTGCGGTATCGCGTACCTGGGCCGAGCTGCACACATTGCACTTTGTCAAAGTGCGTCTGCATAAGGACTCTTACATACACACGGTGCATACAGGACGATGCTTGACGAGGTAGAACATGCGTACAAGTTTTACCCCCGGAGGACATATGTGAAGAACATATGCGTCCACACGTCCAGGACCACCGTGCGCAGTCACGTGGGTAACAGCATCTCGACCGAAATGCTAGAGTCAATCGATTGATGCCACCTTCGCGCACTCGTTGCTGCCAAACGTCATTTAAATTGCAAGATCGACCTTTTCGTCTAACGAGAAAAAACTTCTGTTTCACATTTTAGTCCATAATAATGATGAACACGATTCCCAACGTCAATGTGATAACTGTCGGGCATCACGACAGCGCGTAGAAGCCGATGGTGTCCAAGGAGAAGAGGTAGCAGTGGCACTTGGCGTGGCGGTTGCACTGCCCCGCGTTCTTGAACTTTGCCGGCGTCCAGGTGTAGTCTTCGGTGCTGCTTCTCCGCCTCTTGTCGCTGTCGCTTTTCAGGAACAACGAGTGCCTCTCGTCCAACGTGACCTGATGCTCGTCAACGAGCATCTCGCTCTTATCTTTGTGCCGACCTCGGCCTCGGCCAGCTGTTCCCTGCTCGCCCATGATGGTCGGATGGTGCAGGTGGATGACGGGCCTGGTGCCCTTGCTGATCTTGTGCACCGCCTTGGCCGTCTCCGTCACCATTTGCGCTACGCCGTACTTGGCGCTCCAGAGCTCCTTCTTAAGAGAGTCCGCAGTCTCTTCGACAGGGGATTCCAGCGGTGCGATCTCATCTATGATAGCCTCCAGCAGTGAAGGGCACGACGGAGAGAGGTTGCGTGAGCGGGTGTTCAACTTTTCGTCGTCACTTCCGGTTGAAGGAGAAGATGTTTTGTTTCCGCTCGCCTCGACTTGTGGTTGCGGGCGGCTTTCGATGGAATGCAACTTTTCCGGTGAGGAAGACTTTGCTGCAACAGACTGGGTTGTCGTTGTTGCTCCTGCTGAAGACGACCCCCGCAATGCTTTGCTGTGTGCAGAGGAAGCTCTTGGCAAGGTGTCTTGACAAATTTTGTTCGATGCATTTTCAGGCGATTTCTTCGACAGTCCTGGCACATTTACGCCGTCTAATTCTACCTTGGGCTTGACGACATCTGTCTGAACGTTGGGCGGAGGCTTCCCTTGGTCCTGGAGATCGTGGAAAGTCACTTCAGCGACTTCTGTCTTCTCTGATGCTTGAGCCGCCTCTTTTGTGACGCCAACTGTTTCCAGCCCTGATGTATTCACGAGTACATCTGATTGGGCAAGACGGGAAGCACTGACGTCTGCGGGAAGACGAAGAAGTGTGGAGGTCTCTGAGGTGACAGTGGCGGTGACGGCGGCGATGGCGTTGGCAGTGGTGGCGGAGGCGATGGAGGCGGCGGTGACCGCCACGGTGTCGGTGGCACCGACGATTGAGTCACTTTTCGTATCCTTGTGAGAAATTTTCTTTCTTTCCTTTTTCTCTTCGTTGTCGCTTGGCTCCGCCACCATGGGCAAGGCGGCCAGGCCTCCAGCGTCAAGAATGACTGAGGCCACGTCTAATTTGGCACATTTGTCTTCTTCCTCTTCCCGAGGAACTGCAGCAGCGGACTGCTGGGCTGCGGCCACTGTGTTGTTCGTTGCGTTGCTTCGTTTCCACTTGGCCACCGCCTTCTTTGTACCCAGACCCCTCCTGAAGGTGCGTTTGATCTCTTCCTGCAGACTCCCGGCCGAGATGATGGGCGCGCCCGGCAGGGGCGGGAGAACCCCTCCGCCCAGGGAGAGCTTGCGCGGGACGGACATGGTTCCGGAGCTCCGGTAGCACGAGACCATCTAGAAGGAGACCAGGATGCGGTTAACGTAAAATGTACATTACAGTAGGGTCGTTGCCACCTCGGTTTTGGTCTCCGCCTGCTGCTTGACGCCCATGGGCTCGGCCAGCGAGATCGATCTCTTGAGCTTGGGTGGTCTCTTCTCTATCTTGGAGGCCATGGCTTGCTGCTGCTGCTGCTGCGGCTGCTGCGGCTGCGGCGGCTGCGGTTGCGGCTGCGGTTGCGGCGGCTGCGGCGGCTGCGGCTGCGGCGGCTGCGGCTGCGGCGGCTGCGGCGGCTGCGGCGGCTGCGGCGGCGGCGGCGGCTGCTCCTGGACAACCTTTTCCTCTAAGGGAGCCCTCATCCCCTACCTCTTCCTGCTCCGCATGTTCTACTCCTTGGCGAGGCCAATGGAGGACTGAAACACCGGCGTAGTCGTTTGCAGCTTTTCGCCCGCACTGTGAAAGCGCGCGCGAGCTTGGTCAGTCAGGCGACTTCAGGAATGTTTTCCTTGTTGCCGTTCGCCGCATTCTTTCCCAGAAGTACACGATCGTATGTGTGGCCGAGGTCGGCCTTGACGACGCTGAAATACGGCCGTCATGCTCTTCTTTGCGGCAGCCTTTAGCGTCGGGACTGATTATGTCCAACCTCCGTCCACTTCCTGTCCGCGCGGCCTTAAATGGACTTCCTTGATCTCGGAGCCGAAGGACAAGTGACGATCCAGGACAAACGTCACGCCGATGAATGATGATGCGAGCGTCGCACCTGCACAGTCTTGGCCCGGTGGGCGATGAAACGCGCCGTGAACTCGGGGACAAAAATGAGCCTTGGCAGAAATGTTCGCTGCTTCGTCCAAGCCTGTGGCCAATGAGCAAAGGTGCAGGCGTCGCTTTCGACGTCTTCGATCGGAATTGCCCCCTGTGAAGCATTCTCAGGGGGCGACAACTGACGGAATCTTGTCCGAGAAGTCGCGGAATAGAATTTTTGCCAACAAAAAACCGATGAAGAATGAAAGCAAAGAACGCGGTCGCCTCCTTTTTCTCTTGTTTCCCCAGAAAAGCTTTTTTGTGCGAGTAAGAAACAGAGCTCAGAAAGCTCCGGACCTCAAAGATGTTCTTCTTGGCTGGCTGCTGCTCAGCTTCTCATGTTTCTTCCTGACGTGCGAGAAGAATTCTTCGTCTTCTTCCTTCCTTCCTTCCTTCCTCCTCCTCTGCTCTGACGACGACGACGACGTCGAAGACAACGTCGAAGACAACGTCAAAGACAACGTCAAAGACAACGTCGAAGACAACGTCGACCTCGTCGACGATCTGTTAGAGTATCGTTCAATTGCGAAGAGGAAGTTGCGAAAGAAAATTCTCAAAAGAATCCGGTAATTGGGACATGGAGGACAACAAGCAGTTGTCAGACTTGTTGGGGCTGATTTAAGCGCTCTCCGGGATTTCCGCGGGGTCACAACATTGCAGCAAACGAAAAATCGAGGTCGATTCCTGCTGGATACTAACACGAATGCCATCAAAGTCTGAAAGTGGCTCAAGGCAACGCTTGAACAAACATCTTCCTCTGTTTGACAATCCGCGTCCTGATCCTCGGTGTCGTCTTCTGTCTCAAAGCAGAAGAAAAAAAGCCTCCCGCGAGCGTGACCTCAATGAGTGGCCATTGGCAAGTTGTTATTATGCCAACAAAGTGGTCACCTGCTGCTCCGTGGCCTTGGCCATGAAGCTGCACACAGTTACCAGGCGTCAGATGCGGGCGAGATTCGCTCCAACCGCACTACAATTTGTCGAGGGGAAATGACACATTGGCGACAAAGCGTAATTGAATGTTTAACTCACTTTTTTCGACTTGCTTTCAGCACTCACAACGTCCATTTCTTCGCCAGCTGCAGCTGTGAGACGGCGAAGAACGCGCCGAACAGCGGCAGGGACGAAGACCGAGGCGGGTCCTCCGGCAGCGAGTCCTTCCTCAGCCTCTTTCCAGATGTGTGTACAGTCACTCCTGCTCATTGTGCGCACCGCTTGTCAGATCAAGTCAAACCAGGTGCAAGTAGCGCGAAGTACACCTAGATGGTCCAACACAGCCCTGACTTACCCTCCTATAGCCAACGCTGGGTCAAATTTTTAACACATCTCACAAGAGTGCTCTGCTGTGCACTGGGACAGGCTGACTTCACAGTACTTCACTTTCCCCTTGCAGGACTTGACTGCACTGGACATCCGACGCCTCATAACTGCCCGCTGACGGTGTCGTTGGCCGGGTCGGGAGTGGGTGCCGGCCCGAGGGTCGTCGTGGTCCCAGACCTGCAAAAATGTAGTGCCAAACCACAAATGTTTCCCTGGGCAAGGCCTTCACTTGGTCTTGTGAATGGGAGTCGGCCCCATTCCCATGTTGCGTCAAGACCGGTTACAACAGAAAATATGTTTTCTTCTTCATTCACTGTCATACCATGAGCAAAACAGTACAGAGACTTATGTTAAGTGGCAACTCAGTTTGGCTCCAACTTGACTTGAGTTCTAAAAGTGCAAACTTTCCTAAAGGTTAGCAGTACTTTCAAAGTGTCAAGTAAGTGGAGCTGCCATGGTGAAAAAAACTGAGCTTAGGCAATGTTAGGCATCATTAGATATTGCTGTTTTTGTAACATTTCAAACGTTAGCAGAAATTAATGGCATACAGCGTGCATGCCCTTCAGGTATAAAGTGTATCAAACGGTACAAAGATGTGTTCATCGGGATGCTTTAAGTGCCAGTCATGTTTCGAGTGAGCCAGCATTAGACCTGCTTTCAGTACTGCTTCAAGCCCAACTGTCCAAAAAACCCAGGCTCCTTTGATTATCCCGTCCCATCGTGCGTGCGTCGGTGACCTACAGTTCGAAGCACAGTGTGAGTGGCAAAAAGCGGCCACCAGAGAGGTTTCCTTTTTTCTTCAGTCACACGGTGCTGCCGGTCGGGGACGATTCGCTCCCGTCGGGCGGAGGCAGCGGCGCGCTCGTCGAAGGATATTGGCCAAAAAAGCGCAGTTGCACGCATATAAATGGTGGCTTCATGCAGGCATTTCTCCATTGTGCACGACGCAACCACCGGCGGAGGGTGTTTTTCGTGTCAGTCAACACCGAGAACAACATGTGAGTGTCTGAGCGAGTGCGTCGAACACTTGGATTTAACTCCTTTTGCCTTCTTTCCCCAGGGCGCGTTTGCAAAACGCCTCGATCTTGGCGGGTAAGTTCAGCATTGGCAGGCTCAGGGAGCAGCTTCAGAGTTTCGCAAGATGCGAAGGTAGCATTTTTGGCTCCGAATCGCTTGTGTCCGTGATTGCTGCATGCACGCATGATCTCTACATGCGTCCTCATTCATCTTGCACGTGCCTTGAACTTGACGCGATGACGCAAGGCAAATCTTCCATGCACTCGTCACTTGGAATGAGTGCTTGAACAAATAGAAACATGTAAAAGGGGGCATAGTTTTGGTACTCTTTTGGGCCAGGGTGGTATCAGCCAGCGAGACACTGGATTTGGGGGCCCAAATTTGCCCAGAAGGCAAGAAAACATCATCTTTTGAGATTATTTTTTAAAACAAATACACTAATGCGGCATCCTGTAGCCTCATCGAGGTCTCTAATGGGACTTTGAGAGTGTTCCTGTGTAGGCAAGATCATCTCTGTAGTACTTGCTGAAGGATCATCTTCAAGAAGAACATGTGGAGCAAATACATGCGTACATGTACAACTGAAAGGATTTTTCTCGTCATGCAAAAAGGCTCGGCAAAGCCGCCACCTGACCACAGATGGCGTCAAGGATGACGCCGCCGCCGTGGGGCACTCACAAACCCAAAGGCAAAGAAAAACAAAACAATTCTCCAGGAATGAGTTGGACAACTTCGTGTCCATGTGCTCGCCTTGGGCCACCTTCACCGTCACCGCACGCACTAACTAACCGAGTTCTCTCTCAGGGATGCTGCTACTTTCGTTACTGTACCAGGCGGTCGACGGTGAGGCCATGTTGAACAAGGGCCGCGTCTACGACAGCATCTACGTGGCGATGGCCGACGCCGGTAACTACGCGCAAAAGAGAAGCGATCAGCAGGTGACATACGAGTACTTGGGATGACGCGCTGAGGGTGTCCTTAGTCCTGCCTCAGGTCGTTCTGTTGGCCGACTTGGAGGACCTGTCAGCAGTCGACGATGAACCCAACCAGGAGAAGAGGGTCAGCAGGCAGGCCTTTTTCTCTCAGGCACATCAGCAGTTGCCAAGGAGAGGTAGGAGGATCTCAATATTGAAAGAGTTGAAATGAGGGAGTCAGACGGTGACCTTCCTGTGGTATTAGTCGTGATCACACGCCTCAGGTGGATAATGAATGTACGTAATGCAGATGCTCATGCAGTCTCGTCAAGGACTTGATACATCATTCTGTAGGAAGGCAAGATGGCAACAGCGACCCGGTGATCGTCGTCGAGGGCTTTCCAGCCGGACTTCCCCAGGGAACGCCCACAGGCGTGCAGATCGCACTGGCATCCATGGCAAATTGTAAATCGCATCAAATGTGTCGTAGGCTTTGTACAAGTTAATGATTGTTTGCTCCCCTCCAGTGCCTCCGGGCGTGATGCCACCCATTCCAGGTAAGAAAAAGCAATCATTGAACACAAGTTCAGGTGTGCGTGAACGACACAATCATCACAGAGTGACTGCTCAGGTGTCGAAGGAATCGATTACCCGGTGTATACAACTGTTCCGGTCACCGGATTCGACTGCAACGGGCAGACTTTCTTACCCGGAATCTACGCTGACACCGGCGCCCAGTGCCAGGTTGGACGTCACTTCAGGATCTTGTTCAAGTTGTACATGAGTTGGTTTTTTTTTCGGATTTTCCTTAGTCTTTCTACATGTGCCAGGCCGATGGAAACTTCAACGCATTTCTCTGTCCCAACGGGACCATCTTCAACCAACAGTACTTCATCTGCGACTGGTGGTATAACGTCGACTGCGGCGCAGCGTCAAGCTTCTACGGGCTCAACGAATTCCTCTACCAGGACCAACCGCAACAAGGTAAGTAAAATGACCACACTTATTCCACCCTCTCTGCAACAGCATCGTCTCACAAGATTCGTTCCAATTCAATGGTGGCACCAACAACATCGATAACGTCGGGAGGGACAACTTTGTGAGCAATTCCTTTGGCTCGGGCAACAGCAATCAGATCCGCGGTGGGTCCAGGTTCGGCTCCAATGGCAGAGACGGCTCGAGGGTCAATAACAACTCGGTGAGCAGCAAGGCTGGAAACGTCAACAGGGTAACAACGGGCGTGAGCAACGGCAACGGCCTGGCCTCCTACAGCAGGGGCGGGGGCGTCTCTAGCAATTATGGTGCTCCTAGGGGTTGAGGCAGCAATGATTGACTGTTCTTTCATATTGAAACAGGACGTATTAACCGTGTAATTCTCGCGAATAGCTCTATTCCTGGCCTTCGACTCGTATCCTTTCCTATGACTCCCCCAAGAGTCACAACCATCTCCTTCCTGGCGGTGGGCTTTCTTAACATCAGCCCCGCGGCAGGGACCCTCTTCTCCGAGGAGGGGACCTTTTACAGCCCCAAAGAGCAACTCTCGCTACAAAAGCTTTATTAAATGCAACATAACAATCTTTCCAGGGGCCCAAAGAATAGTTCACGTTGCTGAAGTCACACCCAGGGGCCAATTCCTCCAGCTGGATGAGTAACTAACCCCTGCCCTCAGGGTGGTTGGGGAGAACTCCTTACAGCCGAGACCGCAGAACGCGGGTATGGGGGTGGGGATGTCGGACCCTTCCTTGTTGTCATTGGGGGGGGAGGCTGCCCTTCCATCCCAATAGTTTCTAAAGAGCCACTTTTACTACATGAATTTTAGTAAATAAATGCGTTTCCTGGGCTCTGCCCATTCTTCAGAGGATCTTCAGAGATCTTACCCAGCATAGTGCGTTGTTTGGGCATAGTAAGCATGGTCCAAAACCGTCCGACTGCCTCGGAGGACATCCTCCTTTCACACGTATAAGTTTCTTAAGTTCTTCGATGACCTCACTGCAAGTTCGTTTTTGTACAAACGCTTTGTAATCCACGACTAGCTACCAATGTCTCTACCAAATTTCGTACAAGGCTACGCTAACCTCTCTACTCTCTATCGCTGTTGTCGTCGGAGAAGCAGTCAAACTTTTCGGCCAGGGAGATGGGCTTGATCTTGCTCGATGATTCATCGGACGACTCCTCCAGTTGAGCAATCGAGTGTTCCAACCTAGAACGCAAACAGATAGTTGGATAGGCTCACTTTGCCCGCAGGCGTGCTCCAAGTTGCATCGCGGCAACGGCAGATCGACCTCGCACACGCATGAGTACTCCGCCTAACCCAGGTTTTAACCTTGACTCCAACCTATCTCTCTAGGTTCTCCACTTACTCATCAAAGTTGAGCTTCTTCTGCGGCAAGACCCCGTTTTCGGTGGAGGAAGCCGCTGCAGTCTTGTCCACTCTCGCTCTGAGCCTCATCCCGCTCGGCGTCGATTGAGTCTGCTCCTGGAACAGGTGCATACATACGACATGTATAGCTGTAGTAACGACGACCTCGTTCCTAGCGACCTCACCTGTAGCAATCTTCTGGGGCCCCTGGGGTAATGTCCGGAGGCTCGAATTGGTGACGGTAGCAGTGGTTGTTGCTCAAAACCACTTTCGTCCTCGTCTGGCTTAAATGAGACTCTTCGAACGTTTGAAGGAGACGAGTCCTGAGGCAAAGGAGCAGCCAACTCGGACGAAGAGTGGTCCGCTCCAGGCCAGGTATCATCCTCTACAAGTGCGAACGTCATGGAGTACATGTGCGGGTAGTCCCTTCGGAACTTCTTTCCTTACGTACCGTCCGATGAAAACGAAGATCCGAGTAGATGACGCAGATTTTGCTGCTGCTCCTTCACCTTGGCTTTCGAGGCCATGTCCTGAGTGGGTGTTCCCTGTTCCTCTAGTTTACTGTTCAGTTTCCGCCTGAGCGCCGAGAGCATCCGTGAGATCGGGCGACCCAAGAATAGCGAGAACAGGGCCGCGACAATGAGGTAAATGGGTAGTAGAACGGCGCGGACGAAGCGAACCTGCCAGGTAAGAAGCGAAACATGGCACTCATGGGACTTTACATAAAGACGGTTGGGCGACCAACAGTCATTGGCGGTAGTGGCAGTCAGGATGCATAAATTGTTCAATGTGTGCATGTACTTACTAGTGTTTGAGTTCTAAGCTGCGTGGCCCTCGCATTTCGTGCCCTCTTCACAGCCGGCAGCTCTAGCAATTGCTTGACGGTGGGTCTCCTCTGTGGGTCTTTGCCCATCATGAGCTGTAAGACGCGACGGAGATCGGCGCTAAGATGCGCAGTTAGCTTTGGGTCCGGTCCAGTGTTGCGAAGTTCATGCCACAAGTGGCCACCTGACGGAGGATCCAAGTCTGTGGCCAGCTCCAGTATGGTAACACCCAAGGAGAAGATGTCCGCCGCCTTGCTGAATGTGTGGTCCAGCAACTCACTCGCCATGTATTTGGAGTCACCGGGGACCATCCCACCACTGCCTCCACCCTCCTGACGAGGAAAACGAAGTCAAAACACATGGAACTTGCTTCCACAGCACATATCAGGTACCATGGACAAGTCTATGACCAGCCCGAAGTCTCCTAGCTTGCAAAGTCCATCCCTTCCAACGAAAATGTTCTCTGGCTTAATGTCCATGTGGATGAGATTGTGGTCGTGGAGATGTTCCAGAGCGTACAGCAGGTCCACCAAATACGACCAGATCAGCTCCTCGGGTAATTCGTGCTTCTTCTCCGCCAAATCAGCAAGGCTAAACAGTGAGAAGAGTCTTTGAAAACTAGAAACCTTACGTCACGGAGAAGAACTTCATGCGCTAAGTTTCTAAACTTACCTCGTCTCGCAGAGCTCGAACTGCTGATATAGCCGTCCATCCTCCTCCCAGGAGTGGTAGAAATGCACGCAGTTCGGGTGGGGGAGCAAGAACTGGTGCTTCCTCACCTCCTCCAATTTCCTATTTCGATCCCCAGTGCCCCTGTACTTCTCTTTGGCTATCTTGACGGCGTAGAGGCTGCCGTCCTGGAGGTGTCGCGCTCGGACCACCGCACCGAAGTAGCCGGCACCCACGACGCCTTCGACACTGAAGGCCTGGGAATTGATGAATACGTATTTAAGCACTCATACTCCGCCGCAGAAGGGACTGCTGGTGAATTTCCTCACTTGCTCGAAGTATGACGCGGGTTTGGACCCGTCGTAGAGCTCAGACTTCATAGGCGTTCCTGTCAGAGATCCATCAGGACTGTCCAGGAAGGTGACTGCTCGCGGCTGGTGCGGGGCCAAGAAGTCTGGCCGGCGCTTGAACACGCGGGACACCGGCGGACATGTCTTGGCCGGAGGACGCGGAGGAGGTCGGAAGCGAGGAGTTTGCCGTTCCTGAAAGAAAATGAGAATGTTTTAAACTTGAACGATCGCCTCGGCATCGTCCTACCTTTTTAGTGCTGAACGTTCTAGGCTCATCCCTAAAAATCGGCCTGGGCAAGGACGACGGTGAAGACAACGAAGACGTCGTGGGTGCCACCGGTTCCCTCTTGACGCCGTCCGACCGACGAGCTCGAGACCGACCCGATCGCGGAGACAGAGGCATTGGTGGATTGACTTATTCGTCTTTTTTTTACTTTCTTAACTCAAAACTTCTTCTGTTTTTTGGAAAATTGCTTATTTTTGACGCAGTTGTCAGCGCCTTTTCAACTCTTCTGCCAAACCGGCCGGCGACCGCCCGGCAGCTGTAGCGAAAATGATGCAGACTGAAAATTGGCGCCCTTTTTGCGGAACCGTGAAGAAGGGGGTTGCGTGACTATTTTGTAGCGTCGGAGGTTGCGTGGCTCGAGTGACATTTTGTTTCGTGGAAGCGGAAAAAGAGGACTGACAACATTCAGCTGTCATCGTTCTTTTCCGCCTCATCCCCAACGTCGACTGTCGCTGGTTGCTGGACGACTCCACCATGAAAATATTTGTCGCCGGCCTGCAGGGCAGGTTCACCGTCGAGTTGCAACATGGTGCCTCCCTAGGCGATCTCAAGGAGGAAATTGCCGACGTCGAGAACTGCAGCAGCGAGTATTTGCTCCTCTTCGCCTCCGGCAAGCCTCTTGATGAGTCCGTGTCCCTGGAGAGCCTGAACGGCGTCACCGTAGACGTGAGCGTGCCTCTGAAAGGTGGCAAAGTGCACGGATCCCTGGCGCGTGCAGGCAAAGTACGGGGTCAGACGCCCAAAGTGGAACCTCAGGAGAAGAAGAAAAAGAAGACGGGCAGGGCCAAGAGGAGGATTCAATACAACAGGAGGTTCGTCAACGTCGTGGCTACGTTCGGCAGGAAGAGGGGACCTAATGCCAACTCGTGAATCCAATCTTTGACAATATATATGTGTATATATATACCGTGCGAGTATCTTCGTCTTCGATCCTGTCGGCTTGTAGAGTTCTTTATACACTCATCAACCGTCTCCACACTGATTTATGGAGGACTCACCAACCGCTCGTGAGTCCTTCACAAGATTGACGCACGAGAATCTTGCTGAGCGTCGACGAGAGGCGCAAGTACAAGAGGATGAATACCCATGGCTCGTGAGTTAACCTTTTGGAAGCTCAATCGAACCACGGTGAGGAGGATCCTTGAAGATCAAGTGGACCTGGAGAGTTGGGTGGCAGGCAAGAGGCTTGATGGCCTAGTCTATAACATGCTCGTCCAAGGTGACTAATGATCTACAAAAAGAGTAGGCAGCACCTTGACAAGAACTTTTTTTGCTAGCTTGATCGTGGTCACTCCACCAACAGCAGAGGTCATATATTTTGCGAAACGCAGTGCGATGGTACATTCTACTTTCCGTGCTTTCTCATGGCCTGAAGCACGTTGGACATCTCCTCCCTCTTCCTCTTGGCCCTGATGTGGGAGCCGATGCGCTTCTTCAGAAACTTCAGACACCTCTTGTCTTTGGAGATCCTCAGTAGCTCCATGGCACGCCTCTCGTAGGGAGCGAAGCCCGCCACCTCCCGCACCAGATCACGCACAAACTTGTTGTGGTTGGTCTGCTTGCCCTTGTTCTTGGCTGGCCGCTTCTTCAGGGTGTTAGGCGTGGTCTTGTGACCCTTGTCTAGGCCGGCGCAGATCTCGTAGCGGGGAGCCATGGCTGAAGAACAATATTGCATAGATGAACTGGTTGACTACGTAAACAGACGAGGCTCGAAGTAGACAGACTTAATATACAGTAGAAATGAGAAAACTCTATGAAGGCGACTTCTCCGGACCCTCAACAAGCGCAAGGACTTCGCACACCTCAACGACGGCTGTGTCACGATAGACACGGGCAGCCAGACGAAGGGCGGGACGTCCAAATTCTGAGAAACGGCCGCAATCTCCAAGGCTCACGAAGAGTCGGGAGCAGTGACAGAGTCTGTTAGAGCCTCTTCAGTTACGTCGCGTCCTCCTCGGTCGACTCCTGAAGAATCAGGAGATGAAAAAAGCTTGGACTTACCGATTCCGGACTCCAGCCGATCAGATGCGGACAAGGAAAGAGAGAATCAGCTGCAGCAGCTGTTTTATTAACCTTGTGCTTGTGCTCCGTGCACAGCTGAACACAACAATCAGGGTTGCCATAGGCCTGAGGACAACATTCTCGAACACTATCATTTATTTCTCCAGAAGCAAGGTTGTCATAATACAAAGAAAGAAAAAAACATTGTAAGAAATTGCCAGCAAATCCTTCCTGTTATTATGTCTTAGTCGAAATTCTGCTACAGTGACGAATCAGAGAAAATTTTAGTAGCACAAAATGCAGCAACGGAAAAGAGCAGCATCCTCCTCCCCTCTTAAATCCTAAACCTCTTGCTGTTCACGTTGTTGCATCTTGCCTCCATCTCCGCAATCCTGGAGCCGACGCCCTTGAATTGCTGTCCACCGTCCTCGTTGGCCTCATGGGTCTCGCCCGCGCTCCTCTTCCTGTGCTCGGTGGCCACGTGGGAACGCAGGCGGCGGACAACTTTCTTCGTCTCCTTCCTCTGCTGATTCAGCTCCAACTCTTTCTCGTCGAGCTGCAAAGAAAGGACATGGCAATTGGACATTCAGAGTGGTAAACGTCGAAGTCGTCAACCTCGTTCTCCAGGACATTCTTGGCCTCGCAGAAGGCCTCGACCCTCCTCTGCAGGCTGGTGTTGGCAGCCTCCGCGTTGACCAGACGCTTCTCCAAATCTCTCGTTCGCCTTTTCTCCCCGTCCCATCCTGCCCTGAGTTGCTGCTTCTCCTGACGGAGGAGAGCAACCTCCTCCTCAAGTGCAACAAGTCGGCCGCGAAATTCCTCATCTGAAGAGTGGCTGCTTGTATTCAAATGCTTTGTCCGAAGAAATAGGTGTACTTACACTTCTCGGCATGATCTTGGACCAGCGTGTTCCTGGTGGCCAACCGTTGCTTAAGAAACCTGTGCAGGTTGGGTAACGTGGTGTCATCTTCGAAGCCTTTCCAGTTAAACGCCGGCCACACGGGTCCCAAGCTGTAGATGGGACTGAAAGGTCGATTAAGCTTCTCGGCATCTACGTCCGTCTCGGGGCGGTCCAGCGCGGCCTGGAACGCCATTTGGGCGCGAGCTCGTGCCGGCGTCAAGCCGACCTCACGAGTTATCGGATCGCATCGGTCAATCTCGATTTCTTGAGCCATTTCGGCAAACTGCAGCACGTTAACGTTCTCGTCGTAGTCACAAACGCGAGGATTTATCGCCACTATCATCTTGACAGTGCCGATACCTATCACAGAGAACAGTTTTAACTTTTCATAATTCACCTGTAGCCATGATCAAACCTTCAAAGTAGCTCTGGAACAGACGGGTGAGTTTGTCGCTCTGATAGGGAACACCTCCACTCCTGCCAGTTCTTTGATTCTCCCTCAGTCGCTCGATGCACATCCTCAGGTTCATCAAGGAGTTGTTGATATTTCCTGATTGAGCGAAGAGAACAACGATGCAAATTGGTAAGACCATCGAGTCAACGAGTGCCGGGTCCATCCCAGGCATCCCGAGGCTAACTTGCAACAATTCTGCAAGATGCCCACCTGCTTCCCGCAGTCGGTCTCCAGTGGTTCCTGTTCTGCTGGTCCTCTCGCTCCCGGCCAGGTCGACGAGAGCCAACTGGCTGATGACGACGCCCCCGCTTGGATCAATCTCGTCTTCATCTGCGGGTGTGCAGCGCACGAGTCGTATGTTGAAGATGGAATGTGAACGACTCGACTCCAGGTTCATCTGCGTGTGTGCTACTCGTCGCTGCTTCTGGCCACGATAAAACAGCTCGAGAGCCTCGCGGGGATCACGGACCTCTCGCTCAGTGCTGTTGTATACGAACGTGCTACCGTACTTGTCCTTGCGAAGGACCTAGGCATGAACGGTTACTTATTAACTCAACATTCCCCAACAATATACGTACGAGGAGCACAACCAGGTTACCTTGCTTTCTGGCTTAAAGGCCGGCTTCGACGATTCTGTCTCGTCTTCAAGCAGGTCAAAGATATACTTGTTGTAAATCTCACAGTACGAGACGAAGACTGCGTACATCTTGTCCTTGTCAACGTCAAGACTCGTTTCGTCGGGCAGACGGTTGGAGAGGTTCTGATCCGAGGTGTTGCTGAGTAAAATGACAATGCATACAGGGACATTGACAGCACTGCTATTTGTGGTCGCTCACCTCCTGGTGTGATATCCTCTCACACCTCTCATGCCAGCGATCATTTCCGCCTGCTGTTCGGCCATAGCCTCTGCAGTGGTCTTGACCTCGAAGTCGTTGTTGGCACGGTTTGACCTGAGCATGAACTTCCTGGACGTCTGTTTGCCCCTAATGCTGTTGAAGATGACATCAATCGCTCGGATCACGACACCGCCGTCGGCCGGCGTCCCCTGCATCGTGTAGGTCTTGCCTGATCCGGTGACACCGTAAGCAAACAGCAACCCATTTTGGCCGCGCAGAAGATCACGGACGAGCGGCAGGCCGCACTCGGAAAACACATCGGCCTGTGTCGAGTTCTCATCGAAGACGGCACGGAAGGAGAAGAGTTGCGCTGCCGTTCGACCGGCGTAAAAAGCCCGTGAAGTTTCTGGTGGACTGAGGCGCAGCGTCTTGGTGTCGGTGGCATGTACGCATCGCTGGGTGGTGCCGTCATACTCGGAGGAGGCCGAGGAACTGTCGCTCGACCCATGAGATAACGGACGTAGGCGGCAGTACACGGCCACGTCCTCGGTGTCATGTGCTTGCTGGTGCCGTCGGCTACCCTGAGTACGCGCCGGAGTTTTGATGTGCCTGAGGAGATTAACAAGGGGACAGAGTCTTTCAGTTGTCCAGCAGGGAGGGTTCTTGTACTTACACAGGTTTCATGGCGGCAGCGGCCACGAAGGTGTAGTGGAAAAGGTAATGGCTGCGCCGCCGGGATCGGAAGAAAGCCGAAGAAGGAGAACCCGGGCCTGAATCCGGTCGCCGATCAGATTTTTACCGTCGCTTTGTCGTTGAGCCTCGGCAGCGCCTCCAAATCTGCACTGAAAAACGCCAGTTTTTAAATTCCTTCTCTCCTCCGCTGTGACCAGTTGGTTTAACAAAAAATTCACTCACGCTTGTTTATTACCAAAAAGGCACGGACAGCTGTGCAACAGACCCCGTCAGAAGAAGTTTGTTTTTATTTCAGGCTTCACTTGCACCACGAAGTGAAAGAGGAACATTGACTTCTACGAGATCATGTCGGACGTGTTCTCGCGTCCCCCAGACGCGTCCGAACAGGACCAGGAACCGCTCGAGCGCCGGCGGGTGCGTATCTCAGCCAAGGCATCGCCCAACGGCATCCTCCAGGAGGACTCCGTCCCAGCGTTGCACCCGACCTGGTGCGCCCAGGAGCGCTCCTGGATGCCATTCATTCCCCCGCCCACCTTGGTCGACAGTGAGAGATGCGACCTTAAGACTTGGCGCGAGACTGCAATGATCGTTCGCCAAGACTTGGACTTCCTGCTTTCTCTCTCGTGCCACCGATTCTGGTCTCAGATGCTTCATGATGAGGGACTCCGGGCGTTCTTGGACCAACTACTACAGTCTCTACCCCGGCCTCACGACCACGCTGGCAGTGATGAAGAGCTGTTAGCGGCGATCTTGCACAAAACCTTCCTGGTGTTTCTTCGCCTCTCGACGCACAAGGAATCCCGCGAGGATTTTTTCTCCCCTAAGGCTTTCGGTCAGCTGCTCTACGACCACTTTCTACTCGACATTCCTAGAATCATGGATGTGTGTGCGCTGTTCAGCACGCGCGCTCCACGCCTCGTCACCAAGATGGTCTCCAACGTGTTTATGCAGCAGCCCGCGTACCTCTCAGACTTAGAAGCCTCCATTCAGACCGTGTCCTCTGCCTTCGACTCAATCGCCGAACGTTCTGCCACCATGACTCGCTTCGATAGCGACAGCCAAGAACTGTTTGATATCGTGGTCTACCTTGCTGATGTTGTTGTCTCCGTCGACACCTTTTTGACTATGTACCCGCCAGGCGCCAAGGTGTTCCGCAAAACTTCGTTTGAAACAAGGCTGTCACACGTCTACCAAGAGGTCGTCATTCAACTCTGCCGCTACGTGATCAAGCAGAGAGAAGCTGGCTTTTTGAGCGGAGAGGACGTAGGTGTCATCTGGACGAGGCTGCAACTGAGCAGGAAGACAAGCGTATCGATCCTCAGGCAGATTCTCGACGTCTGCTGCCTTCAACCTGTCATCAGCTATCAAGAGCCGCAGCACCTGCAAGCTCGAGCTGATTCCTTTTTGGACATAGCGACAAGTATTTTATCCGATGAACTCCTGATCGTCGACTACGACAATCTGTATCCTTTGAGCGAAGATCTTAACGTCTTCAGGCAAGCCACTACCATTGAGTTGGACTCGGTGAGGGTGAAGTACTTACTCGACGGTGTCAAGAATACCAGGAGCGAACTGGAGACTAAAGTGCTGATTGCAGAGGAGAGAAAGTTCCAAATGGAAAATTCGCCACAAGTTGTGACATCGAGTGAAGATAAAGTCCATGAAGTCAAAGAAGAGTTACCCGCTGTCGAGATGGATTCGCTTGTCAGCCAGGTTCGCGATCTTCTTCCAGATCTGGGCCCGGGTTTCGTACAGAAATGTCTCCAGTATTTTGACAACAATCCGGAGACTGTAATCAACTCCATACTCGAAGACAATCTGCCTCCGCACCTGGCTGAACTCGACCGTGCTCTACCCAAGGGGACAACAGTGCAGCCCAAGAGTCCAGCCGCCGCTTCTGCCGCCAGCGTCAGAATCAACGTCTACGATGGCGACGAGTTTGACGTGAACTGCCGTGACTACGTGGACCTCTCGCGTGTGCACCGCGGCAAAGCTCAAAAGGGCCCGCGAAGTGCTGAGGCTCTGCTGGATGACAAGTCGGATTTCTTGACAGCTGTGAAGGATCGATTCGCTTCTTTGGCGCTCGTCACCGAAGAGGTCGACGTGACAACGTATGACGACGAGTACGACGACACTTACGATGAAATTGCTGTTGGCCAAAGGGAGCCGGACAAGGACGAACTCTTGGAGAGAAGACCCTTCGTGTTGCCCAGGGCCTTAGGTGGAGGACACATCCAGCAACGGCAGGATGCAAAAGACCTAAGCGATGGAGAAGTGAATGAGGAGGAGAACAACGATAAGGTTATGTTTGTTAGAAATCCTGAGGAGGTGAGAGCAGAGGCTGAGCGGCGAAGGCAGTCCAAGATGGGAAGAGGAGGTGGCAACAGAAGCAGGGACGTGGTTGGCAACCCCAAAGGCCAGGGTCAAGAAAAACAAGTTCTTATCAACAGGTCACGAAAGGGCGCCAACAAGGGCAAGCATCACAGGGCCATGGCCGACAAGAAGGCCAGTAGGGGCATGTTCTGATTCATGACTGGCGCGTGCAGTGTCCGAGCTTAATGGAGCTGAATACAGAGAGAGGTTGGGTTGATCGTGAATAGCGGAGTTTCGCAATGCTCAGCATTTTCAACTGCACCATGTGAAGTTGTATTAAATCAGTCGTTTTTGGGTATGAGTCGAGCCGAATCAGGCTCGAGTTTAGCTGGAATTTAGAACTTTTTTGATTTTTATAAGGTTTCCAATCCGATTTTCGACTGCTACTGTCGAGATTCAATTTCTTCTGCAATATGCCTGGAAAGGTAGTCGAGAAACATGAACACGTGCAGAGCGACGAGCGCTTCAAGGTTGTCATATTTGATAAGAAGTGGATCGTAATGCGTAATGAGGTCATAATTGCACATTACTTTAATTACGACATACTTTGCAACGCAGTGTCTAATCTCGCTACTGACTCGTAGGGGTTGGGGAAAGTCAGTGACAACACTGAATAAGCATAAACAGTATGACAAAGTTGCCTTTTCTAACCTCTATGAGTTGAGAGTGTCAGTTATTGTTCATAATGCAAGAAAATGCACTCAAAAGAATCCCAGTGATTTGTTTTGCATCACTTATGAAGTAATTAATCATGCTTTACCTTTTGTAATGAATGGCATCTTTCTTACCAGGATAATAGTAAGTTACTACTATTATTACTATTAGTAATGCATTATAAGCAACAGACCCATGTGTCTTTTTGGTAGGATCTCTCCTTTGTGGCCAAGACATGACTTGATTCGACAAGACTATACTTCTCGAATCCTTCGAGTACAAGTCAAGCCTTTTGAGCCGAGCCGAGTCGAGCCGAGCTGTGCGAGCCTTGATTCGACACAACTCTAGTTCCGTGATCAAAACAAAAAGCTGAGTCTGCAGCTGAGGCAAGCTCGTTGATGAAGAATGTCTTCCTCCCCCTCCTCGGGAACTTCTGCCTCTGTCGAGGCTCTTCCAGCTCAGGCCCGCGCCAGTTCTCGGCTGGCCAGCCGCAGGACCTCCGCTCGAAAGATCCAGTCACAATCGTCTATTGGAGAGAGCGAGAAGCCTGACCCGACCGCCACTCGCTGGCGTCACCCTGACAAGAGACGATTCCTCTCCGCTCTACGTCGCCACGGTTCCTCCCGACGCCGCGCCAAGGCCCTGGCCGATGAAGTTGGCGGTAAATCCGAGGCCGCCGTGAACGAATTTGTGGCCAAGTTGAAACGAGGTCAAAACTTTATCCAGGTGCAGCAAGCTCATCCACCTCCGCCACCCTGGATGGTAAGTTCGACCCCGGTGGCAACCAAAAAATTCCACGTCCGACGCCAGAAAGATGCTCCTATTGAGCGATGGATCGAGCTACTCGATGGTCAACCTGGACGAAAGGGCGGAGAAGTGAAGCAAGACTTATCTGAAGGATTGGTCACTCTTTTAGAAGCAACGGCTGTGGAAGAATATGCGGATGAGAAAGTTGACTACGGTGCCATTTACCGAGTGATGGCGTCACTCATGGCAGGGGACGTCCCGCCGGACACCAACCGGGCTACCAGCGCTAAGCTGGCTACCATGGTGGACCGTTTAGTCAACGAGGTGTCCGCTTCCAAGATGATTTACAACAATCATCGACACGTCCTGGAGTCCTTCCGACCAAACCCCCAAAAAGGCCAGGACAACGCCACGGACATACTGTGGCTCAACCCCTTCCACTTACCCTTCGACATGTTCAGGAAGAAATAGATGGATTTACGTTTGATCAAGTAATCATTACTTAAGATGCCACATAGCCAACATGTTGATGAATGATACACAATAGTCTTATGGAATGCAAAACTTAAAGATAAGAGATAATGTAAGCTTAAGTCCTTAGTTACTCCTCGCCCCTAGATCTTTCAGACGAGACAGTCTTTGATCTGATCTCCGAGGTCGCCGCCGAGCTGCCTATATTGGGGAGGTTCTTGCCCAGCACCATCGATCTGATGGCGATTTGGTCAGCAATCCTCACGTCCTGACGCCTTGTGGAAGCTGAAGGCTTCGTATCCTCTTTAAGCAGATCTTTCTTGTCAGCCTTGATGGAGCGCTTGGGCTTGGGCAGTTGATCGACCGAGGTAGGGCACAGCTCGTAGGCACTTTAGCAGACGAAAAGGATTGTAATCGGTCATGGTGTCATTGTACAAGCTTTCTCCAGTACCTTTTCGGCTTGGTCATCGGTATGGGTAGCTTTGGCTCCTCCATGAAGTCTCTCTCCTTTTGTAGCGCGGAGAACTCCGGAGTCTCCGTGGGTACAAAGGGGCGAGTAATCCTCCGAGTCATGTTCAGTTCTTGGTCCAGTATCTGCAATGACGTTTGGTACTGTTCCTAGTGCTTAGACTTTTTCATGCATGTACTCACCGCCAAATCTTCCAGTGGTACTGAAGACGAGGGGTTCGAGTAGTTCGGCTGCTGCATCATGGGAATTGTTTGAGGCTGCATCATGGGTGGAGGCATCATGGGATAATACGGCTGCTGAGGTGGATAACCGTAATACGGAAGTGTTTGCATCATCATTGGATGCTGCGGATACATCATTTGCTGGTCTACGCCGCCGCTACCGCAAGAGTTCTGGAAGCGCCTGTTCCTCATCTTGATCCTGCTTAATTCGTCTTGAGGGTAGATCTGATCATACGGACTTACTGCACCAGCAGCCGCAGCGGGGATTGGAGGACCCACCAGCCTCTCGGCGGTAGGAAAGTACTGCGGGTCTGGCACGCGCGACGAGTACCAGGGATCCGACGTTGTCGGCGGCGGCGGCCGCGATTCTGGTGGCCTGAACTGATCCATGTCTGCGTCAGCGAACGACCCCTCATACGTCTCCGGCGGCTTGACCAGCTTCTGCCTCCAGGCGCCGTCGCCACCGGACAAGGCCGGATGCTTGTTGCTTCTCTCCGGGCGCAGACTTTCCAAGTGCGGGTCACACTTCAGGCCGGGCGTATACCGCAGCGGTCGCAATGGAGGCTCAGCCTCATGGCTGCCACTTTGGGGGTTGAGGCTGTCATCTTTGTTCTTGCGAATCCCCTGAACAAACTCTCCATTGGACAGCTTCACGTTGGTCATGCGCTTGTTTCCACTCGTCACATGAGGCATATCCTGAAAAGAAGGCCATCATTGCATGAGACACGCGTCAGTTGTACATACGAACACAATCCTGATTGTTACCGGGTCGGTCTTTACCAGCTTGTTGACGGGTTCAATGTCCGACCCGTACGTTCTGGTGAGGTTCCCCGACACCGTGTACATCGTCGCGCATAGTACTGTGCTCCACAGGGATGGTATTAACAGTCCTCGTCGTGTCCTCCTCTCAGCGGAGTGGGGCCGAGAAGAGAGCCGATTCAAGGATGAGCAGCAGCAGGAAATTGGACGTCAGCCAAGTCAAAAATAACCGGTGATGTTCCTGCAGCGCTCATCATTTTCTCATTCATCATCTTCATGCGTTTCGAAGATCTCTTGCGCTTCGTGTGTCAGCACAACGGTGAACGTTCAATAACCCAAGGATTAAACCAGCGGACGAACAGCTCACAGAAGTTCTCCTTTGGGACGATGTCCATCCTCTGTTCATACAAGAGTTCGGAGCTGCTTTCCAAGACGAGCTGGGAGTTTCCCAATGGGATGAAGAAAGCTTTCCCGTCTTTCCACCTGACAAGCGTGAAAGTCTAATAAAGGTTCCATGGCCTCAAATCATGTTTCCTCCTCTTCCTCCTTCCCTTCATCTTGTCCATGCCACTCCTGTTCGCACTTTGCTGCTCGCCTCATCTGATCTCGCGCCATCGGACAACTTCATGACTCACACTGTGTGGAAGTCGTATAAATATTCGCGCATAAATCTGGGACGGCGAGAGATAAACAATTTTTCAAGTATGACTGTATTTTAAGAACTTACATCAACAGTGATAATAAATAAGCTGCCAACTGTAATAGATTGTCTGCAGTCATCACAATCGTAACCTATTATAAGTACATCAAGTGGAAGCATCATCATTGGCTCCTCCTCCGGCAAAAAGATTCAATTGGCAGGGTCTCTGCAGCTTCAAGGGCGTCTCTGGCTCCTGCACGCTCACGTCCACAGCGCTGTCTGACAACGTCTTGTTCAGGTCGCTCGAGGTCGGCGTCACCAGCAACTCCTCTATCTGCAAGGTCCGAGACGGACTGACGCTGCCGAGCATTAACGGCGGAAGACTGCGACTGGTGATGTCGTCGTTCATGGGCGAAATTGGAGTCTCGATCAACGGCGCACTGATGTCATCCTCGTACACGGGCACCGTGAACCTGGACAGGCCACCTCCGCCGTGAGGACTCAGACCGCGGCGTTGTCTGAGGCGGCTACCGCCATAACCACCGCTGCTGCCAGACGCGCAAGAGCCGCCAGGGCTGCAGTTGTCCAGAGACGTCCGACTCGCCTGTAACGACCTCACCATCTCCTTAGCCTCGTACCGCAGCTGCTTGCTGTTATTGCGTAAGGGTAGAGAAGTCGTCTTCTCGAGATCTCTGAGAAATGCTGACGGTCTGCTGAACGTCTCCGGCGAGACCGGGGTCTGCGAGCGGCTGGCGTCTCTGTAGAGGGAGAGCACAACAACTTCTGGACAAGCTCGCAGGAATGCGACAAGTTCCTGATGCGAAAATGCTTGGCAGTCGACTCCATTAGCTCTGATCAACTTGTCGCCTGGTTGAATACGTCCATCGGATTGCGCCGGTTCACGGACCAGTGCCTTAATCGCGTGTCTGAGGGCGGATCGTTCGTCGTCACCTCCCCGACTCAAGGTGAAGCCCAAACCACCGTTCACTTTCTTCAACTCCACGCTGAACTCGCCGAAGAAGCTGGGCTTGCCGGGCTCCAGAGGCTCCTGCTCGACCGCGTTGTAGTCGCTAGTGTCGCTGACCTCGTTGTTATCATCATGAGTAACAGCTGTGGCAACGTGTCTTCGCAGTACTCTCAGCGTAGTCACTTTGGGACCCGTCCGCAGTACGTCCAGGGCGCGCCTCAGACGGAGTCCGGCCAGCGGGACACCGTCCGCCTCCAGTAAGATGTCCCCGACGCGCAGTCGTCCCGACTGCCAAGCGGGCTGCAAGGGGAACACCTTCTTGACCCGGAAAAAGGTCTTCTTGACACCGTCGAGTCCGACGCTAATGCCCAGGCCAAGGCCGTTGCGAGTGAGGCTGACCTCAAACACCTCCTCCTTCACTTCCTCGCCGGCGACGTTCTCGTCCGAAAACATCTGGCGGCCATCACTGGGCCACATTCATCACATCTCAGGCACTCGTCATCCTCATAAGCTCCGGCTACGTAACTTTCGTGCACATAAAGGGGATCTTCTCCAGGTTCTCCTCCTCTTTTGTCTGTAGGTGAAACATCCTTGTCGCTTGCCCTCCAGGGGAAGCAGCAGCAGGTCCGGAGAAGGTAAAGAGAGTGAGCGCTCACTCGCAACTCGAGCAGGGCGAAGCCAGGGGAAATTGAGAAATTCACCTGGGCCAGCGCGGGCCAGGGCAGGCAAGCCCGAGCTTCTTTTACTCCGTCCCGATCCTTTGCACCTGCGGGTCACGTTCAGCAACAGAGCAGACTACACGGATCGACACAAGATCTGTCAGGAAGAGAGGGGAAAACGTTACAATCTTGACGCAATGACAGCAGTAAGGGTATGATCACGCAAGTCTATTTGAGATGTCGACTCATCTTGTCCTCAAGGTTATTGCGAGTACAAAGAGACAAGCCTGTGCATAAGCGCTAAGGCGCCACCTGGCGCAGAGACGGACAATTTCTTCTCGAAAGCTGTCATATGGCTCACCGTGGCCTGCTTCATGACTGGGGTGATCGTGGAGCGAGAGCCTCAAGCCTCAGTTGAAGGGACCTCCCGAACTCCCCGGAGAACTTCTGACTAATGCTTTGGAGCAACGAGTAAGGAGTCTCGTAGGTGACTGTGCTGCCCACTTCGCTCTCTCGCTTTCCGATCAAGTCGTGACTGCCGCTGGCGACTACACGAAAGCCTCTGGCAGTGAGCTCCACGGTGAAGAGGCGGTCCTCCAAAGTGGTTATGTTCAGGTAGACACAGGAGGAGGAACTCTGTGAAAAAGAGATGAGTGAAGCAGCGGCAACTTTTAAGGCATCTCCTGAACTAACCTCCAGCTTCTCCGAGACCCTGATGAACGAGACGAACTGTCCGACGTCCCTGACTACTGCGGCACACTCCTCACGCCAGTCGCTCTCCGACAAGAGCGGCACATCCACGGACATCACGAAGAAGTCAGAGTCTGACGGTCTGGGAAATCAATGATCTGGTTCACATGTTGTCAGTTCGCGAGCGCTCCAATCCTCCCTCACAGGAGTTGCCACTCAGGCATTGAGAAAGACCGCGGGGGGACTCATAACAGACACCCCAGCGAGCAAGGACGAGTCCTTTGAGCACAGAAGATCTTAGAACGTTCGCGCACTCAAGCATCAGGCTGCACCAGCAGTGGCCGATGCTCAACATCGTGGATCCAAATGTCTCCAGTCTGGACCAGCCTGCGTCATAGCAACTCTTGCGTCCTTGCAAGTAAAAGCCTTAAAACTTTTGCTTCAAAACGTCAACATCAAACAAAACGGAGATATTTTTTGTTTCTTCCGGTCTGCGCGGCGTCGATGAGAGCGAAGGCGTCCTGGAAGAAAAAGCCGGAACCTCCTCCTTGACGCAATGTTCCGGTTTGTGCTCACCTTGGCCAACAGCATCATTGGCGTGAGCATCCTTGCCATGCCGTTCTGCTTCAAGCAGGTCAGGGTCGAGAAAAGTCTTTTAGAATAATAGAAAGGTCGTGCAAGTTTCCTTGCACGTTTGCTCTATCTCTCTGTTTTGTAGTGTGGCATCGTGTTAGCCTCGCTGATGCTGGTGGCGAGCGGCGTCATCGTGAAGCTGACGTGTCACCTTCTGCTCAAGTCGGCTGTGCTGGCGAGGAGGAGGAATTACGAATTGTTAGGTGAGTGAGAAAGAACTTGCTGTAGTCCATCTAAGCTTTTCTAGCGTTCCTTTTTTCGTTTCATTCTAGCTTTTCAGACGTTCGGTCCTGCCGGAAAGTTGTCCGTTGAAATGAGTATGATCGGCTTTCTACTGGGCACCTGCACCGCCTTCTTCGTGGTCATGGGCGATTTGGCACCGCCCATAGTTGCGAGGGTCCTCGGAATTGAGCCCACAGACAACCTTAGACTGTTCATATTAGTCGGTAAGATGATCGTAAAGCGCTATGCAACGAGTCAGCTCCATTGCACCGTTCCCGTCGTCAGGTCTCGGTCTGTTTGTGGCACTGCCGCTGGCGCTTTTGCGCAACGTGGAGAGCTTGGCCGGTATATGTACGGCCTCAATCGGCTTCTACCTGCTAGTCTTGCTCCACATCGTTGTGGCGTCCTGGCCCAAGCTCGTCGACGGTTCGTGGGCGGCCTTGGTCAACTATTGGCGTCCAGCAGGGATATTTCAGTGTCTGCCAATCTTCTGCATGGCCTTGTCCTGTCAGCCGTAAGCACAAGAATCGTTTGTCAGTGCCGCACAGAGCAGTAAAATACGACACTTTTAGGCAAGTCTTCGAGATTTACGACGCTCTATCTGACCCCTCTGTGAACACCATGACAGACGTGGTCAAGGGCGCAGTCAACCTCTGCTCTGGATGTTATATCAGTGTCGGCATCTTCGGATACATCGCATTTTGCGGGACCACTGAGGTGGGAGGTAAGCGTAAATCTCTTTTGTCGGCCTCTCCAAAATGGCGGAATGAGAATGGTGGCGCTCTTCTATACGATGTCATTGCAGGCAACATATTGACGTCATTCCCTTCGACCATAATGGTAGAGGCCATCAAGCTCGGTTTCGTCCTCTCTGTTGCCGTCAGCTTTCCTCTAGTCATTTTTCCATGCAGGACTTCGATCCACTCGCTTGTATTTAGAAAGGTGCGTACATTATTCAAAGATGCGACTGCAAAACGTCTTAAATCTTCTCAAACAGGGTGGAAACAACAACGTCCCCACTACCGAGATTGCGTCGAACTTTATCCCGCCAGACCACTTTAACATGATCACGGTGTTTGTTATCTTGCTCACCCTCACCCTGGGCATCATCATTCCGGATATCGAGTTTGTTTTGGGCATGGTCGGATCAACCATTGGTTGCGCCATTTGCGTCGTTTTCCCTGCACTCATCTTCATCAAGCTAACCAGGTGAAGTTGTGTCCTTCTGGATCTGTACCCACTCGCTCATTGTTCATCACTTTCTTCAGCAAGAACACGACTGAGCGCCTCGCCGCCCAGGCTGTTCTAGCAGCCGGACTCGCAATCATGGTTCTTGGCACATACGTAAACCTATACGAGGCCAACCGCGGCCCAGAGGAACCTTACAACAATCACCTGGAGGAAGTGAAGAAACCATTGGAAGATCTCCCCCCTGTGCTGCCAGTGGAGGAACTTAATCAAATGTCTGCAGCCCTAAAAGGTGACGATATGAACGTGAGAGGTGAACTCGTCGACGAAGGAAAAAGGGAGGGCCCGGAGGAACCTCAAAAAGAGCCTCAAAAAGGAGGAGGAGGTGAAAGCAAAAGAAAAGAACCCGTTGCGCCTAAGCCTCCACCAGGCGTTGACGTTAAAGAGAAGTCAGTGGACGACACCAACGACATTAAAAGCAGAGAGAAGCAGCTGGAGCAACGCGAGCAAAAGGCCGAGAAGCTGATTGAGGAGCTGGAAGAGCAAAAGCACGAACAGAAGCAGCTAATTGAAGAGCAGAAGGAAGTTCTCAGTCAGCTAAAGGAGGAGGTTCAAGCCAAAGACCACAAGAACCAAGAACAAGCGAAGAGAGACGAGAAAGAGAAAGACGCAAATGCCATAAAAGAAGTGGAAGAACCTGCAGCAGCCGCGGCTGCCGCGGCTGTCCTTCCCAAGAAGGTCCCGCCAGTGCTTTCCACAGCGGTGGAGGAGAAGAAAAACTCGAGCGTCCTGCAAATGTCACTAGTGAAAGACTCTAAACTTGATCGATTGCCTCAGCTCAATGACTCAGTCAAAGTGCAGAAGCGTCAGACTGAGGATTCTTCCAAGGTGGAGGACGCAGGCAAAAATACCAATTCTTCCAAGGTGGAGGACGCAGGCAAAAATACCAATTCTTCCAAGGTGGAGGACGCAGGCAAAAATACCAATTCGATTGCGGGAGGGGGAAGTGATGACTCAAATGCGACAGCGGCAGGCAGGGACCTGAAGGCTATGGGAGACATGTGAACTTACAAAAGTGATCCTTCGACTGTGATAGAATCCGCATTTACATTACATCTCATGTCAAAACTCTCGTCTAACTTACTGTAACTGCAAGGGCATGCATAAGTGGATGCTCAAGTTGAGAGCACAAACCCCTAGGTCGACCACCTCCGGAAGGAGGACGTGGCTGGAGAGGCACACGAAGCACAAAGACTTATTTTTGCGTGATGATCGGTAACGAGCAAGATCATGTCAGGGGTGGAGAAGATGACACAGGCATAAGAGAAAACTCCATCACATTCTGTTGCTCACACATCCTCTGGGACCATCTGATCATCATGCTGACTATTGTAACGAAGTTAAAATATGCATAAGGGTGCTAAAAATACAAAACCTGAGTCAGTGTGAACCTTGTATTCTCAAGCTTTTAAAAAATGTTTCCTTGAATCGGATACCGTCATTCTTGGTAAACCTTAACAACTTAAAAAGTGATGGGGCAACAAACACTTTTTAGGTAAGACAAAGGGAAGAAAACTTCTTACATACGTACTTTTACAGGTTCAGTAAGATAAAACGAGGTCTTGCGATGAAGTCACGGGATGTTCGAGGGCGGCGGGAGCTGCAAGGGCGGCGGCATGGCGAACGTCGTTCCCATGAAACCGCTGCCGCCTCCATCGAGGGGAGACGTCGGCGATAGCGGAAGCTGGTACATCTGGTACGGCACGGCCGCCGTGGCCATGAAGCTCGGCTGGAATACTGCAGGGTCCGAAGGGAACAGGAAAATTGATTGTTGGCTAGGAAGTTCTGACGAGGGACCTGGAGTGCCTACGAATGGCGTCGCTGGGAGCAGCTGTATGGGGGTCGGGGTTATCTTCGATGATCCCTGGGAGAAATTTCCGTTCTGACAAAAAGTTCAGAATTTGCGTACTTTGCTACAAAAGCTTCACTGCTCTCGCGACGTACCTGATCCACAAAGTACACGACGGCAGGATCGACGAAGAGTCCAGGTGTTAGAGGTTGAGTCTCAGAATTCGTTGAAGTCTCTAGCAAACTGGAGGCGGACCCCGATGCCTCCTGAAGCAGATTCGTCGTCCCTCTCTCATCGTCTGGCTGCTTCCCCGGGTAGAAGGGCGGCGGTGGCACCGAGAAATCGGACTTCTCCAGCCACAAGGGATCGTTGCTCAGCGTCAGAGAGATATTGGCGGAGCGAATGTTGTCCACCCACGAGAGGGTGGGACGTTCAGACAAGTTTTCGTCGTACCCCAAGGCAGGAACAATGGGATACTACAGTAACAAGGATGCTAAAGAGTCGCCATGGTACGATACCGGTAAACGCCCCTCTACCTCTGATGCCTCGGTGTACCGGAACGTATCCATGGAATGAGGCCTCATAAAGTCCAACGGCAGCTCCTCTACGGGTAGGACCATTCTCCTGGGCACGTTGACGTACGAATTCCACAAGGGTAAGTACACGGCAAGATACCTTCGGTCGCACGTCATCGCCAGAACCTGTCCGTACAGCTCTCCGTACGTGGGATAGCGGATCATGCAAGGAGTGCCGCAGCCCAAGTTGCTCATTGTCCTCACTGGGTTATCGTCACTCCTGACGTTTGAAGTGGAGTTGAAAGAAGAACCATGGTTGCTGCTCTTGTTGCTGATCCTTCGTTCGTGGGCCCAAACGTCGTACTCTATGTTCCTGCAATTTATAATTCATGCCAAGTTTGGCGCCACTTGCCCCAAGGCTTCGAGGTCTCAGTACGTACCACGAGCTCTCGCCGCATCAGGGCAGAACAAGACATTTCTCACCTGTAGATAGTGGGGTCCAACGCCTTGGCCACCTTGTAAGGAAAGGGGATAAGAAACCTCTCGAGGGCTTCCATGGCGGTGCCCATAAATTCCTTTTCGTAGACTTCCGGCTTGCCATACAGCGGATCGAAGAAGCCATTTAACATGATGTCTGCGGCCTCGGCCGCATCCGTCATACCGAACACGCCCGCGTACAAGATGTCGTAAATCAGACTCTGTACCATCCCAGCTGTGTCAATCCAGCTCCGAGGATAAACGGGGTCGTACTGTGACGGCGCCGTGTAACACAACAGCAGGCGTCTCTTTTCGTCGTCCTGGCAAGCCAACAGGGGCTTTGGGTCATCATGAAGTCCTCGAATCAGATGAGAAACACTAGACCCACTTCAGGCTGACACATTCACAGGAGTATCTCACCTAAGTACCCACGGCCCGGCTGGAGGCGAACAAAGGTGATTTCCTTGCCCGAGGTCGAGAGGATGTCGATAGGCGTGTTCAACATGGTGGCGAGGCACCTGGCCAGGAAGTGCTCATCTCCTCCCCGCTCTTCTTTAAATGTTCGGCAGTCTAAACAAGATCGATATCGGGCACACAAATGACGTCAAGGCAGACGTTACTATTACCGAACAGCTGGGCCCCCTCGTCTTCTTCCGCTTTTTGCTCCAGGTCTACGATGAATGCCTTGACCGCGATCTTGAGGATGTGCGCTTGTGTCTGGCTGTGGAATCGGAGGTCTGCCACTGCCCGAAAGAGGGAATCCTCCTCCTGCGCCACGCGTTTTCGATAATATCCCTTTGCCTCCAGGATATCATCCATATGGTCGCGGATTCGCTTCATGGCGGAGAAGGGCTCCGTTACTGGTCGGTCGGCATGGAGACTTTGCTGCAGTTAGAGGAGGGACCTCAGGACCGGCATCCGAACTCGTAGACGTTCGCCACTAACCTCTGAAGGTGAATTCTAGAGATCAGTATCGAACGTCTCGATTCGACTTCATCGGTCCGGCACTTTCAGCTTGGTGAGCCGCTCGTCGACATCGATGCCGCCGAATCTCCAGACCATCCCGAGGGCCAACCAGTTGGGCTAGCTGTCAGCTGTGCGATCAACCGGGTAATGTTTGAAAACAAGTTGAGCAACTTCTTTTAAGGCACTGTTGCGCATGTTTGCTCATACTAGGGGTGTGGGCGAATCAGGTTCGGCTCGTAAATTGGCAAGCTGAGCCGAGCCGAGCTGGCTCATGGTGCGAGTTGTGATGGTTTCGAACATGGAAATGTCGATCTCCAGCATCGGTCGATCAAAAGGCATCGATCTCGAACAAGTCGCGTACGTATTCGGAAATTCACTGAGCTATAGAACAATAGTGTATGGTACTCTAGATGTCTTTTTTAGAAAGTCTTTGAAAATGTGAGAACATCGAAGGTCACCACTTAGGTATCAACCATCATTGTTGAATTGTCCTTGAGCTGGTTGTGCTTCTTGGTCATGACGTCTCCAGCGCTGTCCAGTTTTGTAGGAATGGGCAAATTTTCGAACCATTCAACTCCAAGTCGAACATGTTTCTGCTCTCTAGGGTCAGCCTCCGGCCATCTTCAGTACAAGTGCAGAGACCTGACACCACAGAATGAGTTCCTTTTGTGTTTGATCAAGTTGCGACAGAACAAGGACGACCTTGAACTTGGTGAATATATACTAAAATTATCGCACAAGCGTCGCTAAAATGCTTAAAACGTTTCGGGATTTCTCTTTGGCATCTCAGGACCCGCCAAGAGCCGGACCTTCCACACATGGTTGAACTTCCTCTAGTACCCGTTCCAGGACATTGATCTTTTCCAGTCAAGGAGTGTGGTAAAGCAAAACATGCCTTTTGCACGGCAATTTCCTGACACAAGAATTATTGTTGATGCCACAGAAATTAGGTAAAATTAGGTTAATTCGTTATTTGTGACTGTGATGGTTTTTGTTTAATCTGATTTGTTTCAGGATACAGAATCAAACATCAAGGATCAGAGGAGCACTTGGAGCTCATAAGAAAATACAAATACTCTCAAGATCATGGTAGGCTGCACTCCAAGAGGTGCCGTTTCGTACTTGTCACCTGCATATGGTGGTTCAGCCAGCAATCGACGGATCATTGAGAACTCTCAGCTGCTCGACAGGCGATTCAGCGCTGGTGAAGCCATCATGGCCATCCTCGTCTAAGATCTCTTTGCAAGCCAAGATGTCAAAGTGAACATGCCAGCAACAATGCAGGGCAAGAACCAACTGCCAGCTGAAACAGCTTACTTCATAATAACATTCATTTTGTAATTCAAAGTATACCTTCTTCACTTAACTTCACAGGCAACATTTTTGGCATTTTGTGAACATGATGTTAAGTTGGGGCATCATTGCATCTGAAAAACTTTAAATAACTTGGTTATTGGGGTGTTTAAATTGGACCTGATTTCCCTAATTTTGGGACTTTTCATTTCATCGCCGAATAGTGAGAACTAGCGTTACGTATAAATATCGATCAAACTTTTTTTCAAAATCTGTGTCGCAATAGGAACAATGTCTCACTTTAGGCAGCCTGACGGTACGTCATACAGAATGTTTTGCCATTTTGCATTCTAATATCGTGCACCCTGTCGAGCCCAGAGCCTAGAAGAGTCACCAGAAAAGATTGGGTGAACCAAATCTGACTTGTATAAGATTCAGAAAGCATGCAGGCACTTAGATGAGCAGGTCTCTGAGACGGAACCGCCAGAGTCCTGGTTCTGACCCCCTTCAAGTGAAGATCTGGAGAAGGTGGAGGAGGCGGAAGAGGGAGACAAGCCTGAATACAGTCCTTAGCGTAAAGCTTAGCCATGGGCATGACTACACCTCACGCGCTACATTGGGACATTTTGAGGTGGAATTTTGATGTGGAACATGTAGATATGATACTCAGGCACAATGTTGAGTAAAGAGCTTCATTGCTGGGAGCTGCCCATTTTGATGTCACAGTGCAAGTGGGGACATCAAAAAACAAAAACAAGACCCCACAAAACAAGACCCACTGGAGAGAGAGGCTGAAAATTTGGCTTTTTCAGTGGGGCAAACGTTGATGAAATGGACTGAAACTTTCGTGGGACAATCCCAGCCCCCTGGCCCATCATTTCCACCAGGCTTCACTCTCCGGGTCCTCCGGCACTATGTGCTACCATGCAAAACCCTATCGTCCGGGCCAAAGGTTGCTAGGTTCTGTGAGGGGGTGAACAAAGCGCGACAGGGTGCGAGAGGGTGACTACTCGACAAGTAAACAAAACGCATCGCTGACAGTCGGCAAATGTCGGTCTCATCCTATCAATACTTCTGATGACAGCCATCTGGTCTGCAAAGCTCTGGACGGCCTTCTCTCTCTACTCCTGAGGCGATCGGAACGGCCGGGATCTCGTCTGCCTTCTCTCACTACTCCTGAGGATGATCGGAACAGCCAGGATCCCGACTACAGACCACAGCAAACGTAGTAGTCCTGATCGCACTTGACTTTGGAGTGGAGTGGAGGCCGACATTTGCCGACTGTCGGCGATGCGTTTTGTTTACTGGTCGAGTAGTCACCCTCTCGCACCCTATTGCGCTTTGTTCACCCCCTCACAGAACCTAGCAACCTTAGGCCTAAGTTACTTTCTAGATGCTGAACTGAAGCACTGCAGACAAATAAAACTAAAAGTAAAGAGGTTTCACCTTTGTCACAGGGTGGTCAGAATCTGAGCACCTTGCTATACACTGAACTTACAGTAGTACAGCCTTATTGCCATGGAGAGGTGTCAAAAAATTTTTTTGGAAAACCATTTGACTGCATAGTCAAAATTCGGTATTTGGTAACAAACCTAAGATGCACTCAGTCAAATCCCAAAGTTTTCCATTTTTAAGCTAGGCTCAAACTCCACTCCAGGACTCCAGTTTTTCCCTTTTTTTGGACTGGTGTTTCAACTTAGTCGCTATGCATCTGAAGTGGCATTTCCACTCTTGTTCCACATGAAGAAAGTCCCATGCGACTACACTGTTTCGAACACAACTGTGCTGTTGCACAATGTATTTAGTACGTTTTTATTTTGGACCCTGTACTTGAAATGCATTTCGGAAACTGGGCACGGCCCAATCATCCCACCCACTGAGTCCTGACTGTACTACATCGCACGTATGTAATGCACAAGCGACAAAAGACCTTTTGGCCTTTATAACGATGAGGGAAAGAATGTAGAGGATTATTAATCAACAAAACACGCTCTAAGAAGATGGATCTACGCAGCGCAAGTACAAAATACGAGTTCAAAGTTTTGAATCAGAGTACCAAATTAGATTTGCGCTATAGGTCGTGATACTTGTGCGTTGCTACCTGGCCTTGTGATCAACAGTTAGGAGATGATTGCTGAAACAATTTGCAGGAATTATGAAGGACAACGAATCGGGCAAAATTTTACTGTCAGCTGCACAACATTTGCAGTCAGCTGTCGGAACAAGTTTGGAGAGTTGCTACTAATGATCCCCAACGAAGGTCGATCGTAGAAGCGCGGCTACAGGGGGAGGCGAGGTCGTAGACGGGGGTGATGCGCTGGGAGAGTCGAAAGATGATGTACATGTACTTCACACACCCCTGGTCTTTGTTGGGAACACTAGCGTGTTTTTGTTTCGCTCTTTTCGGCCAATTCGGCCCCAGCAAGGGACTGCCAGCCAAGCAGCCCAAGATCCTGTATGTGTATGTGATACTTCTCCTTGCTCAGCCAGGCCGTGATCAGTGCAGAGCATTTGATGGACAGCGCAGGAAGCAAAGCAGCCACAGTACACGGAAAAGCGGCGTAGACAGCACCGTAAGCAAGAGAATACAGTGGGGAGGGAAGTCTTCAAGACAAGCTTGAACTTGGCCTTCTCGCACTCGACCTGTGCCCTCCATATGGCTGTCATGTCCTCTGGAGGCGTGCCACTTCAGAGTCATTCGGCCGCCGCTTCAGTGGGCCCCGGTGTGGGCGGCGTAAGTTTCGCCGGCTCCACCGGTCCCGGCGGCGGGAACTCAGTCGGGGTAGGTGTGTCCGGAGGCGTCGGGAGCGGTGCCGGCGGCGCCGGCGTCGGGGTTGGCGGCTCGGACAAGCTCCCATCTCTCTTGATCGAGAGGCCGAAGATGCCCCGCGCCACCTGGGACGCGCTCCGGAATCACATACTGAGGGAGAGGCAGAGGAAGAAGCAGGAGCAAGAGCAATCGGAAGAGGCGAGTCACTTTCAATTACGTTCGAGCACGCGGTGAACGTCCTTCTCCCGTAGGTTGAGCGAATGAAAAGAGAGTACGAACGCAAGAACAAGCAGGAAGCCTTGACCATCGAGGAGACCAAGGAGGAAATCAGCAACATGGAGGCCAAACTGACGGTGCTTAAGGAGGAGAAACACCAACTGTTCAACACGCTCAAGAAGGTACATTTTTTTAATCGTAGTTGGCGATGATCATGCCGAACTTCCTATTAGGTTCTGTTTGAGGATGACCGTCGCCGGAACAAGGAGGCCAGTCACACTCAGCTGTACCTTCAACCGTCGGCCAGGCCGAGCGGTGCCCAAGCTCACTATATGAAGACGACTGCAAACCCGCACTTGCTCATGGCCCACGCCGGTGGCTCCACCTCCACGGCTCACGGACTCACAGTGACACAACAACCCCCGGCGGTGCAAGGACCCAAAAGACCAAGGTAGAAAGACACTGTGTGAGGCATACGCTGACGTACTTATACGTAAAGTGTGTCCATGTGTGAGTACGCCGTGTCGATGAGCATGTAGCGGCAGGGTCGGTATGGAGTGGAGTATGGAGAGAATTCGTTCGTTTCGAGTAGAAGGAAGGAGTGATTTGTGCGAGCGTCTAGGATAAAACTGGCCACAATTCTCCATCTATGCAACAATTTTGACTTAGTAGGTCATACAGAACCCTCAAGGATCCAATAACTTTTGACAGTCATCATGGGACACCTTGTGTAAGATGTCCTTATATACTATTTAAGATCCAATCAGTGCCTGTTACTAATACGTCGACAGGGCTGGAATCGGGACCGAAGTGGTTTTTTGCAAATCTCGTATCTTTGACTTGACACAGTTGTCTAAACCGTCGATTGCTCATCAAAGCGTTGTATTCCGAAATACCGGTACGTGTATTCCGCTCTGGGCTGCTTGATTGCACTCCCGTAGTGAGGAGTAAGTTTCTAACAATAAGCAGCAAACGTATGCTTAACACGAGCAAAATGGGCAAATTGTCACCTTGCTATCCATACAGGTCGCCTTCGCCCCCGAGGGGAGGAATCCCAGCTGCTTACTACCGTCAGGCAGCGGCAACAGGCTCCGGTACCGGAACTGGTGCCGCGCCAGCTGGATCTGCCGGTACAAGCCCATCGACTCCCAAATACGCTCCTTTTTCAACGACTGCGGTGTCCTCGGCCCCTCCCTCTGCCATTTATGCTCATCCACCTACAAGTGCTGCGGCCGCAGCCGCGGCGGCTGCACACTACGCGCACTACGGTCAGCACGCAGCAGCCGCTGCCGCTGCCGCAGTTGCAGCAGATGCCAAACCGGTGTACCTTACCCAGGCAGATCTGGCGACTGCTGTTCGTTCTTCGCCCGTCAGCACTTCCTCAAGAATGCCACCTCCGCCTCAACAGCAGCCGTCGTCCGTGGCCGCAGCGGCGGCTTTTAACCCGTCGATAGCGGCAGCTGCAGTCGCAGCCGCGCAGGAACGCGATCGAGTGGTGCGTCAGCAGGCAGCTTTTGCTCATGCAGCGGCTGTGGCGTCTGCGACGCAACCCCCTCCAACAGCTGCTCCACCTTCGGCGCATTCTTCATTTCGTGCTGGAAGTATTGTGAGTGGATACCCACGACCTGGTGCCGCCGCTGGATATCCTGCGGCAGCTGTAGTATCAGCTGTCACAACTGCGGCAAGTCCGCGGCTTCTTCAAGCCGCGGCGGCAGCCCAGCCACCACCCAACCCACCGAATAGTGCTGCGAGGTACTATTCTCAGAGAGAGATTTGAGGTCTCAAACATATTTTTGTCTACCTGAGATATGACTTGGTTATCTCAACAGCATATTGTATTTCTACCCTGACCAAGGACGCTGACGGATAAATCATAATACATAGTATCACAGTAATAAACGGAAAAAAGAGGGTGTACAAGCGTGCAAGTTCGATATGCAGTCCAACTGTACTGCGGAGCTACAAGAGTAAATGGGACTGGACAATTGATGCAAAAGATGGGCACCGAAATTTTGGAATATTGAGCTCAAATTGTAGGTGGAGATCAAAGGCAAATAGGGCTGGCCTCGCTCCAAATCCCAGCGGTGAGTGACGTCAGCAACAGCTCTGGGACCGCGGTGACACAGTACTGTCGACTGTAGTGTTGATTGCTCTGTGCTCCTGGAGTGGCAGAGGTACCAAAAGTTGGAATTTTGAGCTCAAGTTGGAAGCTAGTCTGGCTCCATGTGTTACTTCCTAAAATTTGAGCTCAGTATTCCAAGTTTTAGGTGCCCATCTTTTGCATCAGTTAGCCAATCCCATTTTCTAATGTAGCTCTGCAGCACTGTAGGACTGACTTTAAATGCTAGGTACTAAAAGTACGTCTGATTGATCTCAAGTGTGGAGTGCCTGGCTCCTCTTAGTACCTAAGATTTGAGCTCAATCAGACATACTTTTACTACTACTATTTCAGAACTTGCATATAAAACTGGCACACTTGTACAACCTTTTTTGTCAAGATACATATATGTGATTGCCGAGCTCTGCCTTCATTGCCATGACGTCTGAGCGCCTTTCGCGCAGTGTCAATCACAGATAGTTACACTACTCAACTTTATGTGGGTGCCCAGAAATTGCCCATTTTCGTACTTGCATATCAAACTGGCACGCGGTGTAGAAAGAGGAGTGTATTCATTGTCAGGCTGCACAAGACGGGCGTATCCATGCTATAGGGGAAGGAAGCAGAGTCAACGGGATTGTGTGGAATCATGCTGGAGATTCCAAAGTACACCAACTTTTTCGAGTATTTTACTTCATGGTAAAAGCGTCTGTTCATGATATCGTCCAATCTGTCCTGTCCTATTTATCCCGCAACATTCAAAAAAGATTGAGAGTAAGAACTCCGAGAGCTCCTCTCGCAATCAAATGGAAAGTTGCAAGAAGAAAAAAAATGTTTGAAATTGTGCTATTATTGATTTCTTCAGTAACAGTTGATGTAAATGCACTTTGGAATCTCCACTTCATACTGATAATGTTTGTCCCAAGTTTTTATCTAAGGACCTGTGATACATCGACCTTCGAAATTATTCGATTTGGTTCTCAGAAACATCGAATTAAAATTCAACTTAATATCAAAAGTCGATGTAATATCGATAATCACCACCAAGTGTCCGAGCTCATAGGACTATGGCTGCCTGGATCAGCAACAGTGCGCAAGAGAAGAAAGATATGGCCAAATACAATACTTGTGTCATGAGCCAAGAGCCGATGCTTTGTGTAGTGTTCCTTCTGGATTGATCCATTATTACAGCATGACAAAGTGCGTGGTCAGGAGAGCAGTTAGGTCAAGTTAGGGTAGGTTGACCGGGAGCCAAATTAGATTTGTCTTATGGGTACATTGTGATACCGACGACTCCTCTCAGATAGAACGGATGAGTCCCCTTCTCTGTGGAGAAGAGGACTAAATTTGCTCACGTGGCTGAAGCACAATGGATCCACCATCTGGATCTTCTCTGACAAGAAGCTCTGGACGGTGAACGACTGTTCGTTGGTCTACCAAGGAGGAGGACTGGCCCCTTATCTACAGCAGCAAGCACCCAACCCATGAAGATGGGTGCTGCCGCCTGCTGCGGGTAGGCCTCCAACGTGCTCCCGGAATGGACTCCGTGACAGTCATGGAAAGTAAGGAAATAAAGAGTCCCGAGAGAGCCTTTGTGAGGCTGGACGCGGTCTGCTCTAGTGACAAAAGTTAGCTGAGCTCTTCTGTTTCAAGTTTCACGTTTCTACTCTTGCAACCTTAAACATACATTTCTAAATCTAGTGGGACTGGAGAGGTATAATGTGAATTCACACCTCCCCTTGTTCTCTAGATCTTTTGAGCAGTGAGGAAATGTCGCTGAGATGGGTTGTCACCCTCCCATGGAATGCGTCCCAGCAGACACAAACGAGTGGCAGAGCATCTGGAGGTCTTTTGTCCTTGGTCAATCATGACATCAGGGGCGAGGAACGCCTGTGCGAGCTCGCCTAGTCCTTGAGACTGGGCCGCCCCCGATGGAACGAGCTTCTATGAGGCAAACTAGAGCACAAAGACGGTGAGGCATTCAGTTCTCCTTTGGAGGCCGTGTTGGAGGCCGTATTGGAGGCCGTGTTGGAGGCCCCAGGACGGCCATTTTGAAAAATAACATTGCTGAACCCGCAATAGCGAAAAGCCAAATCCTGCTCAGGAAAACTGGAAAAGAGTTGTGGGATGATCTCTTCACGCGTTTCGAGGACACCCTGTACATCTTTGAGTAGATTCTCTTTGTCTGCGTGAATTTATGCAAATCGTGGCTGCTCACATCTCCTTAGTCATTGAACGCCACGAAAGAAGCAGAAGCATTCTTCCATGCATTTTCTTCCTCTGAAGGAAAAAGTTCCGATACCGTATGAGATGTCAGACTTGTTAGAAAACCTCCCTCAGCAAAGAGAGATGAGCTCTTGATCACATGCGTCTGTCCTTGTTCTTGGAGGATCCTTCTACGCACGTTTTTGCGTCAAAAAGACAATCTGCGACTCTGGCAGCAGTGGCAGGGACGCGGAGATGATGGTCATATGTCCTGGACGCACTAAAACGGCTTGAGTCTCTGTCTACGAGCGTTATTACAGCTCTCTCTCTCGCTCTCGCTGTCGAGCGGGTGCACGAAGGAGCAGCAGAATTCGCCGTTACTTGGTCGAGGAGCAGGAGGACGACGAGAGGGGGAAAATTTCTCCTTCTGCGAGATACAGTTGCTGATTGGCGGGCGTCAGGTGTGCACCTCCTAAGTAGAAAATGAGACCATGTTGGACAACAGTTCTACTATGCTTCATGCAAATCTGCAAGGGTGACAGAGCAGGTAAGATTTGGTTAGGATGTTAACGTGTGTTCTGGCTGACTTGCCTTGTCAACAGCGCCCTGCCGCCTGATCTCGTCCAGGAGTTACGCCAACGTGTCCAGGCAGGAGAACGTGAGTGCACAGTGTTCTTATGGTCGACCAACTCCTGACCGCGGTTTCCTTACAGCAATGGGTGCCACTAGAGGTCAAAGGCAAGAAGTTCCACTACAAGGAGAGGTCAGAAAAATATGTCTCACTTGCTTTCTCCAATGTCTGCTCCGTGCAGCATTTCTGTCATAGTTCAGAGTCACAGAACTTCACTTCTGCTACAACAGCGAGTCTTGCTCTGTACCAATGATCAAGTCCAGATCAAACCACAATTGGTTGCGCTCGCAATGAGTCAACTGAGTCCAAGGCAAGGACATCATCTTTGCCTTATCTTCCTTTTGCTCTCCAGAGCCTAAAGAATCCAGAAATGAGATTGGTTCCCAGCCTAAATTACTTGATTGTCAGGTTCACAGTGTCTCCATAGAAGACACCGAAGATGTTTTTACACTCTCATCAACGTTCTAATAATTCTTTCTCTTGCGTCACACCTTTTCCAAAAGAAAGTCGAAATCCGAAAGTACGAACACACCGCAATTTGCCAGTGAATAATGCTCAGACCCTTTTGGAGGATACGCGGATAGAAAAAGTTAAGTCCATCATCATTCACAACATACGTGATTTATATGCCATGATAGACACACACGATCATTTGCAATTGTTTTCTATTTTCTAACTTAATGGATCTGGAAATTAGTGTGTCTTCGATCACAATCCGAAGATGCAACACGACCTTAGCGTCGCAGCCAAGCTTGTGCCACCAACCATATGATGCACAAAGGCTGATTTTTCAAACAAGCACTTTGAATCCGTACTAGGGAAGAGCTGGCTTTGTTTGACGTGCTCAGGTTGACCACGGCGTCATCTAAATCTTTCTTTTTAGAATGACTGCGTTTTTAACAAAAAAAGCTGATCAAAGAAGGAAATCAGAATTCAAGAAAGTGTGCAGTACCTGACAATTTTTTGCACCATCGTTTGTCAAAATAAGATGATCTCACACCAGAAGCTGCCACTGCAGCATCTGAAGCCCATTTCCACCCAGGAAAAAGTCCTTGGCAGGTACTGTGCGTACTTTTTCTTGAATTTCGGCTTCCTTTCTTCATCAGATCATTGGTTAGAAAAGTAGTCATCCTAAAGAAAAAACTTAGTTGGGCGAGGTCGGAGTGGAGCAGATTTTGCTCAAAAAAGACCAGCTTTTCCCTACTCTATTGTGGGGCTCGTTTAAAAGACCGGCGTGGTCAGTCTGTGAATTACCCGGTGTCCCACAGGTGTAGCAGTATGGCTTCCAATCCCGCCTCTCCAGGTCCTGCAGAAGCCAAGCTATGGATGCCCAACCGATGGTAGTTACTTCTGGTCCACCCCGTACAGTGCTAGAATGTGTTGACGTCAACATTCAATGCTGTCAATACTTAAAGTGAAGTCAAGGCCTATGAGGTTGTATAGCATAATATGATGGCAGTCCACTCCATTCAAAACCTTGTTGACGTGAAAGACTGGGGCAATCTTTAGTAATCTCCCTTAGGTAAGTGCTGGGAGGATTTTCTGTGCTAACTAGTATATCCAGTTAACAAGTCCTCTGTCAGGTCCGTGGTCGTTCTGTGCAGCAACGTGAGCGCCCACGACATCCAACACCTCATCCCTAAGTGCGACGGCGCCAACGCAGGCAAAGGTCCCTGCATGAGACTCGCGGCGGAGAAGACGCAGTTGGCGAGAGAAGCAGACAAGTGTGACGGGCGCGAGTGCGCCAACAACGACGAGGACTTGTGCAGAGACGGCGATGAGATGAATTGCAAACTGTTGAGGAAGATAAAGGACTACCTGAGGAAGCAGTTTCTGCTGGCAACCTCAAAGCAGTGGAAGAATGCCACGAAAAAGGTTAGTTTCAGCTACACCATCAAGACCATGTGCAAGGAATTGTGCACCTTTTTTGCAGAAGGTCTCGCGGACGAAGAAGAAGACGAATGTTGCGACACCGCCTCAACCATTTCTGTTAGTAGCGCTGCTTCCCTGCAAGGAGGAGGATGAAGTTTGGCGCACGAAGAGGTGGCTACGCCAGCTTCAGCGCCATCTGCGCCTCACGTCGTCCACCAATGACACGTCGTCGATTTTGCCGCCCAACGCCAAGACGATAGCGTTGTTGTCCTGTCGGGCCAGCCGCAGCCTCCTCGCCTCCATCAGCCCGGCCCACATCCTCGGCATCTTGTCGTTCGAGAGTGCTAGCGGCGCAGCCGGGCACCCTGGCAGGGTCACGGAGAGTTATGGTGACTTTTGCAACCGTCGCGCTAACGCCATTGACCGAATGCTGCGCTTCCGGGAGGACTTGGCCGCAAACAGCTTCAGCGGCAGGGATATCGACCTAGTGTACACTTACTCCAGGGGAAATGCTCCGACAATGAGGCTCTTGGCTCAGTTGGTGGCCTCGAGACAAATTCAGCTGGACAGTGCGGTTCCCCATGATGCCAGAGGCGATCGGCCCTTCCCACCTCCCAGGCCGGGTCGAACCACTCTGTATCTGGGCGGTCCAGTGAGCGCGAGTTGCGAGTCGGTGTCTGCGGCTTCGGCGCTCAAGTCGGCGCTCTCTCAGTGGTCGTCACTTAGTAAAAAGAAGCACCAAGTGCCGGCTAGAGTCATGGCTGAACGTGACTGCGGGTGTAGAGATTGGGGCTACCAGTTCCTCACCTTTGACGAGCCGCAGGTCACAGTGACGTACACGACGTCAAAGTCAGTTAGGCTGACAGCTTCAAGTACGACTACTACAACGACTTCTACTACAACGACTTCTACTACAACGACTTCTACGACAACGACTACTACTGCTGCAACTCAAACTACGACAACTACAGCTGCGACACGGACAATGATCGCTACAACCACGAAAAAGAGACCGAGTACCACCAATGCCATTAAGACAACGGCTGAAACAACAGTGACAACAACCACAACGGCGACCTCCGTGAGCAGGAAAAGCTCGACGGGAGCCACTACAACCGTCATCTCTTCGCGAAATCTCTTCTCTTGGGCCTCCCCCACAACTGCAGCTGAGAAAGACCAAAACGCAACATCCGCCACCTTCCAAGTCGACGATCACGTCGAAGTTCAGAGTGATTCTCCCTTATTGTTGCCACAAAACTCTTCTTGTCGCCGACAGACTTGGCAGTTGCTCTCACTGGGTCTGAGTGTGACAGGAGTATCCGGATTAGCTGTCACCATGGCCACTTACGCGGTGATGTTGGTCAAGACACACCGCGCATTCCACTTTTTCGAGCTGTTGTTGCCGGCCGGCCTGATCCTCCTCTACCTTTCCCTAGCCGCCTTCGGCGTCTCCCCCAAAGGCGCCGCCGTCTTTGTGGTCTGTCTACTGAGGAGATGCCTGCCCGGATTAGGTTTCGCGGCTGCCTTTTCCGGCGTGGTCGTGCAGCTCCTGCACGAACTTAACAAAAACGTCTATACCGTCAATAGCAGCAGACATCGACATCACCATCACGAAGCGGTGTGCTCGTTCTCGTCGTGCTTTGCGCCAACGCGCCAGGAAGCGCTCTTCCTGCTCGGCCTGGCTCTCGTCGCCATCCAGGGGATCTTGTCCGCTGTTTGGCTGATCTTCGCTCCTCCGCCAAGCAACGTCAATGCCAGGTATATCATACAACCGGCTGTATATTCGCCAAGACGATGTTATGTATGTACATTACATGAAGACGTCACATACGTACGTTAAGACGATGTTAAGGTTGCATACACATCGCTTTTGTGCTGCAGATACGTCTGCGGATGCCCCCAGATGTCTGACTTCCAAAAAACGTTCTTCTTCACGCTGTCCTACCCGGTTTTTCTCGGAGTTGCCGCGTGCGCACTCTCCGCTCTCAGCATCAAGTGGCGCACTAATTCGGGAGCAGCGTCGTCCAACCTCTGCGCCTTACTCTGCACCTTCGCCTCGTGGTCCGCCATGGCGGCGCTGGCAACGGCCACCGCCAAGCAACAGCAACAGGGACACGTTTCACCAAAATGAACCTATTCACTGATCGTGATTATGGGTGACGACCGAAACAAGGTCGACAACTCTTTCGGCCGAAATGTATCTGCCGAAACAGAAATGTTGCCGGTCGTACAGTACGTGATTATGAACTGCAACTGCAATGGGGATTTGGGGCGACTGGTGGGGAATTGCAGCAAATTCCTACTATACAAAGGTTCATCTTGGTGAAAAATCGCCAACCTTTCGCAGCCGTCTTGGGTGTACTTGTTGGGCTACGCGACGTCCACCACTTGCCTCCTCATCATGTGCTATCTACGCCACCTGGTGGCCAAGTTCAGGCAGTTTGCGCTTTCTAACGAGCTCCAGCTCACGTCCAACGTATCAATTGCCGAGAACAGCAACAACGACGAATTTGCCCACCAGCAGCCAAACGTGACGAGCACCATAAGTGCGGGATCAGTTTCCGTGAGAATCAACGGCCCGAACAGGGACTACATGAACACGTTCTCCTCCACGAGCTCGTTCACGCTGCCCAGCATCATAGGTAAGTGTGTGGATCCGGCAACCCCCGAGCCTACGTCAACTATCTCAAAGATGTCCACTTTGGGCTGAACCAAAAAAACAAAATTTTGGAATACGTCTGAGTGAATCATAATAGGCTCGTTACCTAACGCCAAATGGTGAAGGCGCAGTGAAATGGTTGAAAAAATAACCTTTTCGATCCCCCTCTCTAATGATAATTTTTATGACCTACAGAACTACTTAATTATATTGCCAAAGAAGAGCTTTAATCCATGCAGAGAGGGGACCCGAAAACTGATGATTTCTTCATCCTATTTGACTCGAATGGATTCAAAACGATTGCAACACGCCGCAAGAGAGTAAAAAAAACCGGTCCAGTGGAATGCACATAGTAGTATTAATAATGATAAAATCAACAGCAATGCCAGAGTCGTCGGCCTGGCAGGACATCTGCCGGTGGGAGTTCTGCGAGGAGGAATTCGAAATGGAGAGCGAGGACGCTGAGGACGACAAAGGTCGGTCCTCGTCGCCCGGCAGCGAGGTCATACAGCAGGACAGGGACAACAGGGTCATCCTCCTGAAGTCGTCGACGACAGGTTTGTATTGTCGACTTAACCTAAATCCTTGAATGACTTCATCTTGTTACCTCTTTCAGGGATTTCCAAAATCTGACACGTTGCTCAAGTTGTGCTCAAATCCTGGAACGTGCAATATCAAGGTTGCTGAAGCTTAACCTTCTCACAGGTGCATTTAAATAGTCCTAAAAGTCACATTAAAAGATGAATAAGTTACAGAGTGAAAAGATTTTTCGCTGCACAGTGGAATGCTAAGTTAATTTTCAAAAGTAGCAGCTTTTGCATGTGGCGCTTTTGCCGCTGGCTGTTTTTTGATATCATAATTGGCAGTGTTAGTTTCTTCTTCTGTCATTTTGTCGCTTGAGCCGCTCTATCACGCCCTGCTGCATGTCCGATGGCAGTGTCGTTCGGTCTGACTTGGCGGAATAGGAACTTATTATCCTCATGAGGTCCGTGTATGTGCGCTCCATCATCTCGATGGAGAGACCCTCAGTCAGCTGGACCAGGTCACTGAGCAGTGAGTTCAGCTTGGACTGGTCTATCCTGATCCCCGTCGGCACCATTTCGCTCGTCGTAGACAGGGAGGCGGGACTGCCGCCATTGGCGATTTCCTCGGCATCCTCGGTCACTTCGCCGGTTTCGTCATTGACGACAACATCCTTGTTTTCACTCTCCGAAACAGCTGCTGCTGGTTCATCTTCCTTCTTCGCCTCCACTCTGGAACGCCGACGTTTCTTCTTCTTCATATCCACCCCTCTCGCCCACGTCCTCTTCCTGGCTGGCTTCCTCCTCCTCTCCTCATTGGAGCACGACGTCGTGTTAACGGACTTCTCAGGCTCGTCCTTCGTCTGCCCACTCTGCTGTTGTTCTTCCAGCTTCTCCACTCGCTTCTTTATTTCGATGCATTCTTCCTCAAAGTCTGTGTCCATCTCGGCCTTGACGAGAGCGTAGCAAAAGTCCTGAAGCGCACGAGCACGGTGGCAGATGATCTTGTTCGTCTCGTAATTGGGGTCGCCGTTGTAAGTGATTGCATTTTCTGCGATCAGGTCGATGTCGCCCAAAAAGTCGCGCGCGCACTTGTACTCGCGGTTGTCCAGCTTGGTCAGCATGGTGTCGAAGTCCATTGGCTCCTTCACCACGTCCAAGTAGTCATAGACCTGAAGGTAAGAGATGTTAGAAAATTGACATTCCTCAATGAGCAGGATACTCGTAGGCACATTTAACACGTTACCTCATTTGTATCGACTGGTGTCCGGAACATGAAGAACTTCTGCTCTCGGTTGATCTTGGCCCAAACGTCCCTGCAATGCAATAGAATAGCCGCAAGTTGTAGCTGTCCCATAAATCACTTGGGTGCTTGCCTTCTTACCTGAGAAAGATCCTGAGCTCTGTCTGCAGTTGTTGCTCACGTTTCTTCAGTCTCTTCGACTCTCTCTCGCTGAGTTCTCTTAAATCTGCGACGGGGATGACCTCCAACTGCTCCGTCGCCTCTTCTTCGTCTTCCTCGATGGGCGCGCAGGCAGCGGCCAAGATTTGGGCGAAGAAGTTCCTCCTCTCCTCGGCGTTGGGTTTCTCAATCATCACCACCTCGCCGCTGTTGTGGCAGAACAACCCACTGGGGATTGTCGTGGCCTCTTCATCGTCATCATCGGTGCTTCTCTCCTCTTGCGTGGCCAAGATAAAGACGGGTGCAGTGGGCAAAATGTCACCCAGAAGTGAAAGAAATGTCTCTCTGGCAGAGCAGGTCATGACCTTCCAGACCCGAGGTATCCTGGGAATGTACAGACAAGATGGGGCAGTGCGCTTCGTCTCGTGGATTATCTGACAAATGGCCTCTTCTGGAGACCTGGCAGCATTTGAGTAGAGAGCAGGAATATCTAGCTTGTGGCAAGGGATTTTTTCCAGGTGGTGAATGACTGCAGGTGCAAGATAGGTCGTAAGGCCCATTCCTGCCTCAGACCGGACTAAAACCCGGGGTCGAAAGTGGCAAGAAGCGGAGTCATTCATCGACGTCGCCGAAAATGACGACTTGGCCCTCATCAGGCACGACATGACGCGATCAATGTCCTGGATGATTTTATGCAGCGACCGTTGCAGCAGCGGCTGCACCCGGAGTGGCAAAGGAGCCATCCATTGGCCCTCTATGCGGTGCGCGGAGGGAACAATGTTGGCCATGGCAGTGTAGAAGTCCTCCTCTTTTACCTGGACCTTTTCTACATTTATGGCCAACTTCTGGTTCGACGAGTACACCTGTGGATAGCGTCGCTTGAGAGCGCTCAGAGCGGCCTCCGAGCAAAGGCCCTTGATGTCAGCGCCGCAGTAGCCGATACACTTATCGGCCAGCTTCTCCACTAGTTCTGATGACAGTGCCGGCACCCACGTCTTGGTATGCAATTGTAAGATTTCCTTGCGAGCCTCTCTGGTAGGAAGGTCAAAGCGCAATTCTCTGTCGAAGCGTCCTGGTCTCCGTAACGCAGGATCAATGTTCTCGATCCTGTTGGTGGCGCCGATAACGATGATCTCTCCTCTGTTGTCCAGACCGTCCATGAGCGCGAGCAAGGTCGACACTATGCTAGAATGGATCTGATCCTGTCTGGAGGATCGCACCGGTGCTAACCCATCAATCTCGTCGAAAAAGATTATGGAAGGTCGCATGAGGAAAGCTTGGTCGAAAAGCAAGCGCAGCTGCCTCTCGGACTCGCCGATCCACTTGCTGAGGCAGTCGGCCCCCTTGCGCATGAAGAAGGCCACCTTCTTCCCATCCCTTGAGGACTCGGACGCCAACGCTCGGGCCATCAGAGTCTTGCCGGTTCCAGGAGGTCCGTGGAAGAGCACCCCTCTTGGAGCCGTGATGGAGAACTTGTTAAAAATCTCGGGGTACAGCAGCGGAAATACGACCATCTCCTTCAGGTTGTTGATGTGACTGGCGCAACCGCCGACACTATCGAACTTGACGGCAAGGTCGAGTTCCATGGGGGAGACATCGGCCAGACTGGCACCAATCTTTTGTCGGTCTCTGAAGATTGCCTTGGCCACGTCTGTTTTGTTCAGGTTGACCGGCAGCAGTTTCGAGCGCTCAATGTTCATCCGCTTGGTTTTGCGCCGTTGAAAGTGCTCCTCATCGGTATCATTCGAACTAGGCGAGCTGGAGTCCTTGTAGCTTTTCATTTTCTTCCGTCTGGAGGAGGAGAGCATGATGATAAAGAAGATGCTGACTCGAGATGGGGATGCACTTTCTTACCTAGTCTCTCGTCGCGTCAAATCTTTGGAGAAAGGGCGTCTCTGCGAAGTCGAGTTGGGAGCGAATCTGTCACTGTACTCTCTTTCCTCATAGCGCGCGATTCTCTTTCGCTCACGCATGTTGTACCGCTTCCGCCTCGACTTGATGTCGTCGGCGGCTGCGTACTCCTCGTCGGTCGAATACTGGTCCAAGTTCCTCAGTTCGCCTGAGCAACGCCTGGGCATGCGGGACGTAACGTTGCTAGGTTCGTAGTTCAATCTCTTCACAGGCAGCCTGCTCCTCTTCGGCCGTTCATGCTGCTGTTGTTGTTCTGGAAAAGGCTGCGTGGAAGACATGCAAAGATGACGATCACGCTATACACGTACCTTCATTGGAAGATGAGCTCGAGGACTCAGTCCTGTGCTTTATACGGTCGACTTCGGCTCTTTCAGCTCCAAGAGTGGCCTTGTGAGTGCGCGCACTCCTACGAAGCCCTTCTGTAACAGCTTCATCGTCTGGTTTGCATTGTTCTACTATCGGAGATTTTTTGGAAGGATTTTTCTCTTCTTCCTCCTCATTTTCTTCTTTCAGTTGGCTGTCTCCTCCTCGGCCAAGGTCGTCAATATTGGCAAAAGACGAGTTTCTGGTCATGCGTCTGTTGGAGATGTTAAGACTTGAAGTAGCCACCGCCGCCACCTCTTCATTCTCCACCTCCTCGTGCTGTTGCATTCTACGCCTGGACCTCAGGTCCCTAGAGTATCGCCTGTTGAATTCTGACTGCTCATCCTCGGAGGGAAGGTTGTGCAGACGGACGCGCCTCAGGCGACTGCTGCGAAATCGGCTCCGAGTGTTAATCCTTGGCGAAGAGTTGGGAGGTTGCTTTGACGACGGAGAAAAGGTGACATGGTTGAAAAGGGTGCCCAGAGACTCTTCCTCTTCTGTGGACTCTTCAGCTGGGGAGAAGGGAGCGGAATCTTCGTCGTCGGCGACTCCATTGTTCTCGTCTGGAGGCCGACGTTTTTGCCGGCCAGAGAAGAGCTGTTGTTCTTGTTCCTGGCACCGCAGTCGCATCACTTCGATGTTGGCCATGTAGTCCGGGTCAAAGCAGGGGTAGTGGAGCTTCCTTTGGCGTTCTGAACGACGAGGACCGTTGGAAGAGGACAGCAGCGGCGAGTCGACTCCGTTGGTCGCCCCGGCGTCCCGACTCGATGGGCGCTTGGCGCGAGTCGACGCTGAATTTTGATGGGGAGAAGTCGCCGTCGAGCTACTGTTCGTTGACCGGAGTTTTGACGACCTCAGCGGCGAGTTGACGGCCTCGTCGCTTCGGCGCAACTGCCTCCGGGCGTCCAAGGGCGAGGTAGGAGAGGCGGAGGAGCTGCGCTTCTGTCCAGGCCTCATGGTCTCCTCCGACGTTTCAGACCGTGCCCATCGACCTCGGAAGTCGGGAAGACAACCTCGAAGCGTCCGAGATGGAAGAAATGAAACAAAAGGTAGAGTTTTTGCCCTTCCTCTCCAGCGACGAGTAGTTGACCGCGAGCGACAGAGAAGTTAGGGTTTCCAGAGAGAAAACAAAACTACTTTCAGCATCTTAAAAAAAGTAATCTTTCGACAATATCGGCTCTTAAGACAGAAATTCTTCGAACGCTAGCTCATCCTTTAGTCAGATTTGAAACCGTACTAACGTCTATTTGCCTCGCCGTCGAGTTCCTGTGCACGATCCTGACCGAGACTGTCCGGTCGTTTTCCCTTCCCTGGCAACCCTGCGCGGTGTATAAAAACGCCGGCGCCACCGGGCGCTGATCCAGGCGCGGAGAGGAATTGCCACAAGGAGCCACGCAGGGCCAGTTCGACGTCCGGCACAGGACACAAGAAGTAGTGGACGTGACGCTCCCAGATCAAGACGGACAAGATCCCACCCACCTACTTGTGATGCGCATTTTGTGGAGGCGTCGAGTTTCATTTATTTAGTTTTTTTGTTTGAGCATTTTGTTGGACCCTGGTCGAGACCTGGCAGGTCTGCAAAGGCGACTTGCTGGTAGTCTATGGCGCGCTTGCACTAGGGGATATCCGTGGGGATAGCAGTCAAGAGATCCCCAAAGCTGCGTGGGGATTCGAAGTGCAAGTAATGACAATATTTATGTGCTACATACAAATGCGAAGAACTGAAGGATCACAGTTGGTCACACGAAATATGCTTCTGTTGTCTACAATCAGGAGTCATAATTGTAGTAACAGAGAAATCCAATGTCAGTGTCATACAATTTAAAATAACAATGATTATGCTGTGGCGCAAATGTTTATGTAGTTAGGCCTCATATCTTGTCTTGTTCGGCTACTCTTGGCTGAACTAAACTAAGCTAAACAAATGCAGCATCAATTCCGCGGGAATTATTCCCTAGTTCACTCGGCCACCACAAGGACTGCCTGAAAGTCAGGGAAGAAAAGAAAACAACAAGGACAAACAAAACAAGGGAAAGCAAAGTCTGACTTTTAGTTGCAAGAGCGGGAGTGGTGATTTGGTCTCATTCTGTCGGCTGTCAAGCTGTTGCCACGATGGCCTCGGCGATAGCGTTCTCCTCGTCCTTGTCGCTGTCTTCTCTGGAGGCACTGATGGAGGAGTTCTTCTCGCCGGCCACGTCTAATGCGAGGAAGCGGGAGATTGAAGTTGTGCTCCAGAGCTTCGCCGCCCAGAAGGACTCGTGGCGGCAATGCCTGCAGTTCATGGCCGAAACCGGCAACCAGTTCGTCTGCATGTTCACGCTCAACACGCTCGAGGTAAGTCGACGCACAACCGATCAGTATGTGGGTACCTCTACGAGCAAAAGTTTGAATTTCTGACCAGACCGTAATCCGGCGTCAGTGGGTCGGCATGCCAAGCCAGAAACACGCGGAGATTAGGGACACGGTAACACGGTTCCTCCTTGATCACTCCGCCTCTGCTCCATCCTTCATTCGGAACAAGCTGATCAAGCTGCTGGTGGACATTGCGCGAACCGACTGGCCGCACTTCTACCCGGACTTCTTCTCCAGGTTGTTGGACCTAGTGACTGGGTTTAACCGCTCGGACACACGACGACTAGGGCTGGCCATGCTTCTCATCACCTCTGAGGAGCTGGCTACTCCCCGAGAGGACGTCTCGACCTCCAGGAAGGAGGAGCTGAGGAAGCTTCTAAATGCTCAAGTGCCAAATGTGAGTGGCAAGTTTTTACTCTGCCTGAAATGAGGCAGTGTTCTAACTATAACTCTCTGATCTTAAGATCTTGGCTGCGCTCTGCGCGGTGCTCGAGTCGGTGCTGCAGAAGCAGTCCAAGTCTCCCTCTCCGAGCACTCCACCGCCGTCCCCTGCATCGTCCAGTCAAACGACACCTGACGAGAACGCGTGGTCTTCATCAACGGCGACAACGTCCTCTAATGTTCTGGGAGGAGTGGCGGTCTCGTTTTCGACGTCTCCACTTGTGCAGCACCATCACCAGTCTCGCCTGCTCCAGATTGCCAGCCATAAGTTGCAACAACAAACTGAAGAGTCCGACAAGACGGTGAGGGTCAGCAGGCTCGATCCAGAAGATGAGGAAACGTCGACGTTGGCGCTCAGGTGAGACTTCCCAAAACGAACTTTACGAGCTGAAAACACTGGACTCTGTGCAGGTGCCTGGGCCACATGTTCACGTGGATCTCGCTCTCCAGCAACCTCACTTCCAGACTACTTAACGTCATCTTCCAGTTCGCGGCGCTCGGCATACAGAGAAACAGTCAGGACCAACAGGTAACACGGGCAATCTTGTAAGCTAACTCTGGAGTCATTCGAGGAATTCCTTGCTCTCCAATTGTCAGAGCTCTCAACAAGGCGTTAGTGCTACCAACTCTAACTTGGGTATCCTGGCCATGACCGCCATCAACGAACTCGTGTACAAGAACTGCATCCCCAGGGACTTCGAGAGCTACTTTCTGCACATGTTCCGCAGTGCCTTTCAGCTGCTTCAGGCTGTGGTGCAGGAAGCGACGATAACGTCTGACGGAGAGACCAGGTCCGGATTGGAGTACTTGGACGACGGGTCAGTACCGATAGCTGTATTCGTGTAAACCGTGTGTGGGTGTAGGCACGGGTGGGTCATTAGTTGTGTTCCCTGTACCACGCTTGCTCCTCCAGATGGTGCAGCAATTGCAAGGCTATGCGCAAGTCCTTCTCCAGTGCCGAGATGTCCTTGTACGGCCTAACCACCACCTTCTCCCATTCGGCCACCAAATGTTTGAGACCACGAATGTTTTCCTTTAAGTTATCATTGTCGTCCTTGGTCCTCAAGCTGTGCTTGACGACAGAGTAACTTTGCTTCAGCTCCTGGATACGCTTCAGCTTGAGCCAAATGTTGGTCTGTTGGCCGCACCCTTCCATTGGGCATGTGATCAGCTTCTCTCGGGTGTTCTCTTTGAGTGGGAATCCAGTCCGACAGTTTTGATTAGAGCAACGAAATGTGATCAAATCGTCCCCCACGTCGACCATGTCCTCTTTGCCGTCAACGTAGAATTCCTCGCCGACATCGATGTTCCTGAACATTTGGACCACGTGATGACTGTTCTTGGTGAATGACAAGCAGTATCTCTCTCTTGACTTGTTTTCATCGCCTCGGCCATCATTCCCACTTAACCGCACAAGCGTAGGGAAGATTCCCATACCTATTGTGACCTTGGGGAAATTGTCCAGGCTAAACAGTTGATCTCTGTTCGTCGGCATGTTGGGGATCTTCACGGGGGTGGCACATTTGCTTGCCACAACCACAGAGCGAACGAGAGCATCCTTGAGGTCAGCAGCAGCTCTCTTGTCTTCAGGGTCGATAAAACCGACTCGACAAAGCTGCTTGAAGAAAAAAGCCGCCAAAATGGCGGCTTCATCGCCCTCGCAAGACTTTGCAATCGACAGCAACGAATTCTTCTTCACCTTGTCGGCGACAAGCGACAGCCTGAGTGCGAGCATCGCCACCGTAGAGAATCCGGCGCGTCTTAGCTCCCCCGCCAGACGCCACTCGTGGGCGTGGTAGCTGGCGTTGGCGTCGTCTCTGGCTTTCTCGCTGGCAAACATGACCTCGGAGCCATAGATGCACGGCACAGGAGCGGCCATGCGCTCCAGCGTGTGCGGACAGAATCGTTTTTCCAAGTCGTTGCTTGTCTCCAGGACAGCGACGGCGAAGCGTTCGCGTAGAATCACGTCCCCGGCATTGATTACTGTGTCAGCTTTTGGCGCTTGTCCCTCGGTGACAATGACTTTTGCGCTTAGCGCCGGAGCTTCGGCGTTGGCGCCGCCGGCCAGTTCCACAAAAGGTTTGTCGTCGAGCGACGCGTTCTGCAGCTTCTTGGTTACGTTAAACACCGTCATCTAGTAGAAGTAAGAAATGCTACCTATGTGTACGACTTTATAAACTACGGGGCAATCACCTGTTTCTTTGTCCTCGCCCTGATTTGATCCCTCTGCTTTGAAGGCAAGTCGGACTTTCCAATCATGTCCAGGCACTTGCTGAAGGCCTCCTTGGACTTGAGGAATTGGCGCTGCTTCAGCAAGGCGTGACCCAGTCGGAGGTAGATCTGTTAAGGCAAACGTTGACAATCTTGTTCCACTGCTAGAAATACGTTCACTTACCTTGAAGTGCAAGGTTTTAGGATATCCATACTTGAACGCCAGCTCGATATCCTGTCTGCAGGCTGCGTAGTTCCTCCCCGCATCGAGGGCTGCCGAGCGATTGGCCAGCACGATGGCGAACTCGCGGTTTTCTTCTGGTCTGGAAAAGTTCAGTACAGCGTAGACTATGCTTTAGGTACTTGTTCTTCCTACTGCCGTCTAACCTGTCGTAGTTGACTGGGAACAGCTGCACGCTGCGTGTGTACGCGTCTCTCGCCTCCCTGTACTTCCCCTCCTTGTAGAGCGCGTTTCCCTCCTCCTTGAACTGAAGGGCCTTCTCCAGACTCTTGTTGCTCTTGGACAGCACGATTTGGAGCTCCGGCAGCAGCCCCAGAAAATGATCGACCTTGGCCACTGGTGAGGTGCAGGGGGACAGTGCCGTCAGCTCCGAGGCCTTGGCGAACCAGGCTGCCGCTGGGCTATCATGCTCAAACAGCAACTCCTTCATCATGCTGGCGGACTTGCCTGGAGAGAGATTGACAATGAGCACTCACATTATCGGAGCTTATACTATTTGTAGATACCTGGCATTTTCGCGAGATTTCCAGACTGTTCTCTGTTCCTACTGCTACCCTTTCTTCTGCACGCTTCCCTTGGGGTTCGGTTTGGGGTAACTTTTGGATCGGTGCCAAGCTGGAAAGTTCGCCTCATTTCCTTCCATCTCAACCTCTCCTCGCTTGAAGCTCGTACGAGTCAGAGGAGGGAAATGCTATTGAATGTCTTTCTTATGGCGGAGATGCCAATAACCATCCGGCCATAACACTTATTTCTTTTCTGCAGGTACGTAGATAAGTTGACCGAGTTCCTCAGTTCCTTCGTCGCTTCCCACCTCGGTCGCTTCGAGGGCAACTCCCACTTCCCAGTTATGGAGTTCCTCGCGCTGCTCTACAAGTTCACCTTCCTTCAGACCCGAGCGGAGAGCTTCTTCTCCTACCTCGACATTTGGTCAACGCTGGTGGAGTACGTGGCGGGGTCCGCCCCGCCCGGAAGCCTTTCCATGCAGCAGCAGGGACTCCTTGGTAAGTACATTTTTGACTAGTCCAAGAACTACACTGATCGCTCATGTCACGGATCTAACTGTTCAGGTCGGTATCGCGAGCCGTTGCTGTCCTTGGGGGCAGAGGTCTTGAACCGGACTCAGTTTCGAAATGCTGCGGGCCAAAGGAGACAGTTGCTGGACCAGCTGGACGACGACGTTCTCGATGATGACGTGAGATCTGATACAGCTTTATGGACTACGTGCGTCAGATCAATCGTTCAATCTACCTTTGCAGGAGGAGACAGAGTGGCAAAAGTATCTTCGAAACTGCATAGAAGTCATCATGAAGGTGGCCGACCTGATGCCCGACGAAGTTCTGAGAATAATTGTAAGAACTGGGCACTGAACAGATTCAGAGCAATATGTATAATCTCGGTCAAAAGCATGGCCCTCTCAGTCTCTACTAGATTGATCATTCTGGGTCGCAAGATCAGTGGATTGGTATGAAACTTGGGAATGCCATTGCAAAAGTCCGTACTGTAACTGCTTTTGTGTCGACTCTTGAGCGGAATTCGTTGAACCGGATTCAGGTTCACACTTCCCTCAACGTGATGGGCAATGCTTTTACTGTACGTCATGGATGTCAATCTTTTGTGCAGTCCCCCCCGTGGAAAGAGTGCTGCCAGATGTACTTCTCACTGGAGCAGCACGTTGTCTCTGGAAAAGTCCTTCAGCTGTCATCTGCAGAGGAGCTGGAGAGCCTCCATTGCGTCCTCAGAGACTTTGCCTCCTTGCTGCAACTGATCGGACGCGTCTCCACCCTTTTCATTGGCGACGACTTCCTTGCCAGGTTGCAAGAAGCCGGAGAACTCGTCAAACAGCTCATAGTACTTGCCGCCTACGGAACCAGAATGAAGTTCTACTCACTCCAGATTCCAGCGGCTTCGACGTCATCGTCGCCGGATGTTCTCAGAGATTTTGTTGAAGTGTAAGTGCGAGAAAAATTGCACCAGTACCACTCGGGATCCCCTCAAGGGGCCCGATCTGCACGAACTAATGCCCCAGCAGGGACGTGACGACCATTTGTCTCTTTTTAGACAAGCGCATATCCTGGCTGCCCTCAAGGCATGGTGTCACTGGCTAGCTAAGTTGCACACAGTCTCCTTGAAGCACTCTTCGTATGAGCCCCAATGTCGCGAGTTGACGTCCAGGATCACCATATCCGCCACTGCCATTCTGAGGGAGGAAAACACTCCAGCTCCTCTCGTGCACTCGGCCGCACACTTCCTCTCAACGCTGACAGGCACGGTGCGGCCGCCATCAATCTGGAAGCTCAAGGAGTTCACGGAACTTTACACTTGCGTCGAGCAGTTGAGGTTCCCCTCAGAGGAGGACCGAAAGCTTGTGGTACGCGCTCTCGCAAATGTCCTCCTGCTCCACTGGCCTGGACTGAGCGAGCAACGATGGGAGGAGAGGCAGAAGCACCTATCAAAATTCCTCAGAGACATCACGGCCCAGTTCAGACTTGTGCGGGCGGCTGAGGGGTTCCAGACGAGTCGGGAGATGCAGGTTCAAGGTACGGAAGAAGTACCGGTATGGCAGGGCTGCATGCAGTAGAACATTTTGATGATGAAACTCATACACTATAGATAACTTAGGACACGTTGCCGGCTTGCTACTGCAATCTGTATTTGTGATTGACGAAAGAGATCCTTTTGAACTCTTAGCTCGAGACGTGATCAAGGGCACGCTGGGTCTCGTTGGCGACCTAGTGGAGACTGTGCTCGACGAGATGACGCAGACCAAAAAGCTCTGCCACGACTGCATACGCGAATACATGGAGGACGCTCTCTGGCTCTTCCCGCTGTACGTGAACGATCGCGAGGTCTGCAGGGACCTCTTCGCGTTCTTTCGCGTCGTCTTCGACGGACTGAAAGCGCAGATGGGCGCAGCCGCTGTCGAGGCCGCAATCAACACCTTCCTGGCGCTCTTCGACCGCAACGCCATCGCTAAGGCCATAGTCGCAGAGGAAAGCAGTGGCGTTAGAGTAGTAGAGGAATTCCTCGCCATCTTGGAGTTCGTGGTCAAAGAGCCCAACTCCTCATTCCGAAAATTCGTGCCCAGCACGCTACAGCTCTGTCTACACCACATCTACCCACTGGTGGCAGACGTAAGTGTTGACGTAATAATGATAATAATGGTTGATATGACCAGCTTGTGCGCTTTTTGAACCAGTCAGTTAGTCGTGGTTAGAACTATCTTATAATACCTCGCTCATTGGGAATGAATCTGCAGAAGCCGACGGCGGACGTGAAAGGGGCTGTGTACAGCCTGCTGTTCCACGTGTTGCTGCACAACCAGCGCTACTTCTTCAAGCCTTCCGTGGTTCGCCGTCTGGAGAGTCAAGAGAAGTCTTCCCAGCAGGAAGAGGTCCTTAACCGGAGTGAACTTCTCGCCGCAATGGACGCCTTCGGCCAGTCGTTCATGCAGCCCGACGTCTCCATCTTCCAGCAAAATCTGGGGGCGTTGGAGCAGCTAAACAAGAAGTGGAAGCTCTACCACAAGGTGAGTCTAGTGTAGTACGTACGTAGATGTTGTACCGTGTGGCCCTTGTTTGGATGTACCACCATTTTTGCGAATAAGACGAAATTGGCCGCTGTGGTCATGTGCCAGACAAAACCCGCCAGCTAGCAGGACTTGATCTAGAGAATTGAGGGGTGCTAGACCGACCCGACCCCACCCGAGTTACGTGATCAAGTGCTGCTGGATGGCGAACGGCTCCTACCACACTGCGGCCTCTGATCCTTAAGATAGAAAATGTCTCAGGACGAATTTGTGAAACAATCAAGTTCTGGCCTTGTCGTCCTTCTCCACATGGTTCTTGATAAAATTAGACCAGTTTCTTCAGTGCCTCAGTCATTTAAAGGTAGGTGCACGTCTAACTTGGGACACGTGGTGCATATCTGTGCATTAGTCTACAAAGGTTTTGGAACTCGTCGCAAAAAAGAAGCCTTTCGTTGCATTGCAGTCTATCTTCACGGAGAACCTGACGGTGAAGTTCCTGACGGTTCTGCTGCAGGTGCTGGTGCAGCGGTCGCATGACCTCCTGCGGGAGGAAATCATAGTCTGTATCTTCAACATGGCTGCCGTCGACTTCAGGTCTTTTTTTGACCATTTCATCCCTAACTTCCTCATCCAGGTGGTCGACGTGGACAACAACCAAAGGGCAATCCTCAAGGCCTCGTTCACACCGGATACGGTAAGTTCAAGTGTTCCCTGAGAGAGCTTGTGACGTAACTAAGAGCAAAATCTTCTTAATAGGACCTTCCGACGTTTACCTCTAACGCCCATCGCTTCGTTAACGACCTCCGCTACTACAAGATCTGCAATGCCAGCGTAAAGTTTTGAGCTATGCATGAGTCTTATAGTGATATGAGTGATATGTCTGTGATTGTCCACGTTTTTTATCGTACATAAATGGAACACAATGATGGCGACAACCGAGGCTTTCACGCGTAGTACGATGCGTAGGTCCTTAAGAAGATGATGATCTGCTTGGGGACGTAATCGTCCCAGTCCTTGGGTTCGGTGGGCTCCAGCAGGTCCTCTAGTCGTTTCCACTCGTTGAGCAGATGGTTCAGGTTCTTCACTCTCTGCTCTGCTTTCTTACACAGCACGTAGTACCTAGAAATGTGACGCGTGAGGTCCATGTAACATGTGAAGTCGTTCTCTTTACTTCTCCTGCAAGGAGGCCATGACTTCTTGGGCCTGGATGCCTCCCCTGATTCCATCGCACGCCACCTGGACCTGTTTGAGGCTCTTGTTGGCTTTGACCACTTCCTTGAGGAACTCGCACGCCTCCTTTTCGCAGTCGAGGGCATGGTCAAAGTCCCGGGGTTTCTCTCGTTCTTTGCCAAGGCGTCGCTCCGCCCAGCTGAGCCAGGGTCCGAACAACTTTTGGCTGCCGACTTTGAATTGCTCCTCGTTTCTGATGGCGGTGGCGAACTCGATGCAATCTACCTGGCCCAGATAGGCCTTCAAGTTCATCAGCCCCACCTTGGCCTTCTTTATGGCATCGTGTAGTTCTGACGCCTCCTTGCTCTCCTCGCACTCCTTAAGCAAGTTGGCTAGGTCCGCCATGTCCTGATGCAGATCCATCGTGCGGTAGATCTTGTGCTCCAAACACACCTGCTCGACCACAACTTTGTATTGCATACTGTGCATACATTGACGTCTATGCAGTAAAGTGAGAGGAATAACTCACGTTGTCGCCGTCCACAATCTCCTTGATGTTGGTCTGGTTGTTCTCTATGATCTCATTAAGTCTGTCCACCTTTTCGTGCGTGCTCTCATCGACTGCGGCCGCTGGAGGAACCTCGTAGTCCTCTCGGCGAGGAAACCACGTCATCACGTCCATGTTACCCGGCATCGTGGGCCTGCAGTACATGAAGCATTTGGTCCACACCAGCTGATCAGCATGATCACATCCCTTAAAAGAACCGTACCCATGATTCTGCACATGTCTCACGTACACGCACGCACACACACACACACACAGAGTCACTCACTCACTCTGCCTACTATTAGCAGTGAGACACCCCCATTGCCTAGAGCAGCGTGAGTCTGCTCCTTCTCCCAGACGCCCACGCTCGTCAGCACCAAGCCCGAGAGCCCCGTGTTTGTCCGTTAGGACCTGAGAAATCTTCTTTCTTTCTTTCTTTCTTTGGAGAGAGTCATGAACAGAAAAAAACGGTTGTAGTAGTAGTTCCTTGATGGCCAGATCTCCAACGGCATCATGGTGTGGATGATTTAATTGTTGTCTTACCTGCTTGTACGAGACTTTCGCCTCCTCCTCGTGGAGTCCGCACTCTAAGGCAGCGATGTAGGTCGGGTCACTCGTAGTATTATTGAACACATCTTGGCTGTTTGCCACTACAGAAGAGAGTAGAATTGCCCTGCTGGATTTGTGACCCGAGAGCATATAAATGTGTCCTTCGGAGAGAAAGAAGTGGACTCCTCTGTACTGTACGAGCGAGGAGATAGCAGCATAATTGTTGCTCACTTATAATAACATTATAACATGACTTATAATAGTGTACTAGAAATGGGTCAGTGAGGTCAGCGGGTACGGGGAGGCTGAGACTGGCGAAGGAGGAGAGCAGCATTTATCTCTTGGCCTGAGGCCCACACAGAGCAGAAAGAGTTGTACTTCCAGAACAACATTTCATGAGAATCTCAATAATTGCACGTCCACAAGCGCGTGTTTCGATCCAATTACGAACCAGCAGACAAATGTGCTAAAAACAGGTTTCAATGTCTCTCCTCGTGTTTACGTGGGAGAGACATTGAGAGAAATGCCACGGTCATTACAGAACACGCAAGTGTCGCACTTGTACGAGCGCTCGCACGCGTACGTGTAGGTATGGACAAGTCTCGTTTTCCTGGCCCCCGTGGAGCGAAGGCATGCAGTACGTGCCGTGGATGACAGTCGGCGTCTGCGTGAGTGTCAGTCCTGCAAGGTGCAAATCTGCACTAGGGCGTATGGACGGACGAATGCACTGTACGGCACGGAGCAATAGTAGGAGTCTGATCAGATGCTTGATGCATTTCTGGACCATTCGGCTTCCACTATAATCTCTTCTTCGTTTAGTATTTTTCCGGAGGGGAAAAAATTTGGGAAGTCACAACGGTCAAGTCCGCGTTTACACGGGCACGTTTCTGTCTGAGGCGTCATTCATGACCTCTGAGACCAAGTCCAGCGGTTCCTTTTGTCTAGTTGCCAGTCTCTAGTCGTAAAAAGCAATGTATTCGGTGTTCAGAACCCGAGTAATCAACTCATGCTACCAGTGCGTAGCGGGCAAAATCCTCCTCCTCTCTCTCCCGCCCACTCATTTCACCTCATCAGCCTACAAAGTATCAAGAGGCCTCCCTCTATGGGCCTCTCTGCTATAATAACGAGCATCAGAAGTATGCTCATGCGTGCGCAAAAGGGTGGATTAGGTGAGTTAACTTCTGGTCGACACATCTCTTTTTTTCTCTCTCAGCTCAAAAGCTCACTCAGCTCAGCTCAGCAGAAGCAGGACGAGAGTCACAGCAGCAGGACGACGTTGTCATCGTGCCATTGAAACGACTCATTTTTGCACGTGCAAATAACCCAATGACGACGAGACATTTTTCTCCACTGACACGGGTGTTCCTGCCAACGTTGTTATCATGGCTGCGATCCTCCGGCGAGACAACGGAGAGATTCTTTTCTTCTTCTTCCCTGTCAAGGCGAGCCTTTTGGCACATGTGGCTGGCGAGCGAGTGCAGTCAGGAGGAAGAAGAGTCTGGCTTTTACTACGCAGTCGTCAGTACAGTCTTAGTAACAGACGGAGCAGGAGCAGGTACAGTCGCGCTTCATCTGCCAGTCGTTAGTGATCTTCTTACATAAGTTCTGGTTCGGACAATTGCACAGACACAAGGCAACTTTGCTCCCTTGACTCACGCCCGACACAGAGGGAGGGAGGCAGGCCTGCAACAGGCTGGTCCACAACAGGCCGGCAAAGTGTCACTCACACTGTACTCATCTTACAGAGTGAGCTACAAAAATGGAGGAGGAGGTTAAAAGCAGTGGGAAATCTACACTGTACAGTCGAACTTTGATATGGTCAAGTGTTGGTCAGTCGAGAACGTTACTGTAACGGGGGCTGTTGTTTGTCAAGTAAATATGCGGTAAAAAGTACAATCCTAAGTTTATCAAGCATCTTTTCAATGGCGGAGTTTATAAAGTCCGAGTTTGATTAGACTTACAGTGTGAGCCATAAAAATATATGTCACGAAGTTTCAGGTTGAAGCCGTTAAAAGTAGTTTGGTGTCGACTGTTCCGAAGGACTTTGATTTAGTCAAATTCAAGTTCTCTGTTTGTTTCGCTGGGCTACAGTACTTTTTTTTTTAACTCTCTGGTCGAGAGGTTAAAGAGCTTAAAAGCAATTGAAGATCCACTGTTGTTCTCCCCAGAATGACAGAAGCATCGACTGCGAGGATCCCGGCAACGCCGGCAGCAACGTCTGCCCCTCGCCACGGCCTTTTCTGTCATCACATGCGCACTCGCGCGTGGAGTTTCGAGCCCGGATGGAAGTTCGTGCACAGGGACTTCGTGATCACGGACCCGCCGGCGTTCTCGAGGTCGGCCAGCTTGAGGAGCTGTCGGAGGCACGACACGCAGTTCCGCGAGTCCACGCGCAACTTGGCGACTCCGGCCAGGGACGCTAATCATCGCTTTCACCGTGGTGGCGACTCGCGTTCGTCCTTGGCGGGTCCACCCATGGGGAGCGGCAAGAGACTGCATCAGGAGTATCAGAAGAAGAACGCTCAGCAGTACGATTTCGGTCGATCCAGACTGCCGACCGACACTTCTTCCAGCGGGTCTTCATCTCCAGGATTCATTCCTCCTGGAGTGCTGAAGAAGCCCGGCAGCTGCAGGAGGGAAGGACCAAAGGGCTTGAAGAAGGTGGCCTTCCTGGAGAACGCAGAGTTCAGCAGAGGCATTCCATGAGCAACAGCACCATTGCTGCAATACCGTGCATGATATTAACATCACCAATGTATGTATGTAATATTCACGTAGGGACAGCTACACACGAAGTAAAAAGTCACGTAGCTGGGTTGTTCCAACGTGATGTCTCCAATGACTTTTCTCTTCCTTGAAAAAAAAAGTCATCACTGAGCTGATTTTGTCGTCCAAAGCCAAGCTCAGTTCTTCCTGTGTCGGAAGCTTTTGCCACTCCAAGTGACTTCATCATCAGCAGGAGAATAGCGTGAGCATGAACTTGCCCAGCAGCCTGCGGCAGAGTTCTTGGACTTATTTGGAGAAGCTGGACGTGAAGCTGCACCTCTGGCAGCGTTTCGAGAGCATCTCTCCACGCTGAAGCAGGTCTACAGGATCGCCAAGTGGAGCTGAAATACTTGGGATCGGCAGACAGACCCCCGTCCCCTTATAAGTTACCCAAGGTAATAACAGAGCTTAGGCAACAAGCCCTCTGACGGCCTTCTCCTTGACGTCAGATAAAGCAGTCATAAGCACCAGGTATTATTGCGTCTAATCATGCAGCGTAATCATTAAGTCCATTAATTATCATTCATTACTCAGCGGCAGCAGCAGCAGCAGCAGCAGCAGCGACAGCGGCAGCAGCAGTGTCCTCGTCTTGCTTAGTTGTCTCGGCGCTTTCATCAGCAGCGGTGGCGGAAGCTGGATCAAGGTCAAGCTTCTGCTTCGCGTCCTCCTCCTGCTGTTCCAACTTCTTGCCCACTCCATAGGCTTCGAGTTCCTGCACCAGCTTCTGTTTCTCGGCAAACATCACCTTGAGCTGGTTCAGCTGTCCCTCCAGCTTTTCGATGGGGATAGAAGTGCCCGCGTCCTCGGTGGATTCCTTGGCCTCCACCCAGCTGCTGAGCTCGCCCACATTGCCCTCCAGCTTGTTCCAGCACTCCACTAACGTATTCATGCGTGACACCCACTCCTTGGCAGTGTCGTGCACGCGTACCCAACGGTCCTAAGTAGTGGGAGTACAATGGCGCTCCCTTCTGCTAGTACGTACACCCCACCTACCTTGAAGCAGCTGATCCTGTCGTCGGCCTCGGCGTGCACGGTCATGTTCTTGGCCGAGGCAGCAGCTTCTTCCAGGATCTTGAGTTTATTCTCGCACTCTTCTTGGAAGTTCTATAAAAGAACCCAAGTGTCAGCATCTTAGGCTTGCTCAACTTTTAGCCTCCTGTGCACAGACCTTAGACTCTTTGAGTATTTCGCAAGCTTCCACCAGGGTGTTGGGCTTGGCCAGTCCCTTGTCCTTTCTCTCCTCGGCTCTTTTGACCCAAGGCTCGAATTCTTTGACACCAGTTTGAAACTCGGCCCAAAATTTGACGTCCTGTGAGAACTTTGAACACTCGCTTTTGACCTCCTCCATGAGGGCGTCAATGGTTCCGCGGCACTTGTCCAAGCGGGTCACGAACCTGTGCAGGAAACATTCCGTAGTAAGGATGCAGCGTGAACATCACGTGAAGCTTTTACCTCTCAGCCTCAGGAGGCATCTCATTGGCTTCAGCAGGAAATAAATCTTTCTTTTCTGCCTCCTGCTTCTTCAGGAAGTCTGATCTCTTGAACAAATCTTCCTGAATTTCCATAGTCTTTGTCACTCTGTTCAAACAGACTGAGGAGTTGGAAGCAGTTGTGCTGGCTGGCTCATTTGGTATTAGTACAGACCTGTCCTCCGGCGAGAAATGGCTTTCAGTCGAAGGCTTGATGATGTCGTCAATCCTGGATCTGGCCTCCGTGATCCAGTTCTCCATGTCGCTGACTGCCTCGTGGAAGTGGCCCAAACGGCCGTTGAAGTCCTCAATGATGGCCAACTTTTGTTCGGTCTTGTCCAGCACCTCCATGCGCTTCTTCAACTCCTTCACCTAATGAAATACTTGTAATGGAGAAACTAGATTACATCAGTAAGTGGTGCCTTCAAAACTAGCCTGGTTCTCGAGTTCAGCCTTCTTGTCGATGGGGAGCATCGCCTGGATGCAGTCGTTGCATCTACTGATGCTGTCGTAGATCTCCTCGATGGCCTTGCGATTGGCTTGGATCTCTGCAGTCCTGGCCTTGAAGTCCGCCGGCCCGGCTTTCAAGTCGAAGATCTTCTTGATTGACTCGAAGGCAGAATCCGCCTGTTCGAGCTGGCGGCGGCAGTCGACCTTTTGTTGCTCAAATGTCTCCCACGAGGTGTAGTTGTCTGTATCGAGCGAGCGACACAGCCAGTGACCCTTGTGTTGTGCATGTCTCTGAAGTACTGACCTGTGAGCGCCTTCTTCCTGGCTTGGGCCTTCTCGGTCGTGTCCTCCCACGCCTGCTTCAATCTCTCCAAGTGACTCTCAAGAAACTTGGGGCAGTTAGGATCCGACATGAGCTTCTCGCCTTTGCTGATGAACTCGGACACCATGCGGCGCTTGTTCTCCAGCGTGTTCAACACTTTGTCCTGGCGCTCGATCAACTCCTCCGTCTGTTCGTGATTGCCGCTCAGAACCTAGGGTGAGACTTAGGGGATTGGGACCGCGAGGGCATCGAACGCGGTCACGCAACCTGCCTTACTTCTTGACGGGGTTCTGCAGCCCCAAAGCCCGTTAAAGTCTAAAGCTCGTCTCACCTCTTTGACCGAGCGGTTCCTCAGGTCGTCAATGAATTCAAAGATGGGCAAGAGGTCGTCCCCGTAGGAGTAGCACTTCCAATAGCACTCGGTCTTGATCAGTGTCTCCTGGATCCGGGGGATAAGTGCCTTGTGGCGCTCCATAATTGTCTCCAACTTCTTCTGCTCCTCCTTGCGCTCCTCCCCCGCGCGCTCCTTCATCAACGTCTCCAGGGTCTCCGACAACCAGCGCTTCGTCTCTGCTCGCTCCAGGTTCTTGCAGAGTGACTGGAAACAAGATAGGTACATTACTCTGGTGAACACCCACATGTAGCTTGGAAATCTTTACGTGGAAGTTGTCCTTCTCCCTCTTGAACTCTGCGGACGTGTAGACCCTGGAGGCGCACACTTTCTGGATGGCCATTTCCACGTTGTCCATCCACTCGACCATCTTGGCGTAGCGCGTGTCGTACACCTCCTTGATGAAGGAGTAGTTTTCTTGCCAAAACGTCATCCTTTATCTGGTTGAGGACACTGTACACGAGATATGTGTATGAGTGCGGTGAGTGGGACATTAACACAGGCATGAATCAGCACAATCCAAGTAGATACTTACGCTGGCTGTGAACTTGTCTTACTCACGCGTGTAACAAGGCTAAGGGGAAGAAGTTCGACGAGGCTTTGGAGGAAAGCAAGACTGACGAAGGATGGATCGAAATAAATATACTATTGGCACCCTCGCCTCTGCCCTTGGCCTCCTGGGAGTTGGCGCGAGAGAAACTGCTGACGACGGCAAAATATCCAGCGAAACATCCGACTGCTGCTCAAGGATTTCGTCCCGTCGCAATTGAAAGCTGACGTTATCCTTGATGCGTTCTGGACCGCAGGAGCTCTCATGATGTCGAAGGTACGAATGGATGCACAAGTCAGGGTTGGGCCAACTACCGCGGGTCGTGGTTCGCCGGGTGAAACCTCCGGGTGAAACCTCCGGGTGAAGCTTCCGGGTCGACCCGCAGGAACGTCCGTGACGGAAACACACTTACTGACGCGTACCTCCGGTTGAGTTGAAAACTTGGTTTGTATGCGGTGACGAGAAGAAAGAACCAGTCAATGTTAGTTAACCCTTGTAAATAGTGGAACCAGCGTTGTCATCCGATGCATTGTCTCTTGGCATGGCGCCGACGAAGGAGGGGAAGGTGCACCTCAGCTGCACGTCCTCCTGCTCGACGCACTTCAAGGAGGCGCAGCTGGAGTCAAAGGTGTTGGTGTGCCCCAAGTCTGGCCGGCCCTACCTGGGACGGTCGGACCCCCCTCGAGTGTCCCGGATCCCACTCAGGGTGTCCAAACCAGCTGCTTTTACCCGCAAAACCCGCTGGTTGTGTCAGTTTTGCTTGGCGTTAAAGGCGGCTTCGACTGTCATGGTTTTGCTTCAACCACTCAGCTTAGAAGCGTTGACAGTAGACTCTCGATGTCGTCGTCTCAGAGCCTTTGGCCAAGGAGGAAAAGGGATATAGAGCAAGAAAGACGTATTCGAGGACCCAGAGAGTGAGTCAAAAACATGAAAACTCCAGGCAGTTTTGTCGGGTTGCTGGGGTAAATTGAAAATCGGTATTGGGACGAAAATTTGGATTCCCTGCGGGTGTCCGAAAGTTGTATCATATGAAGTCAAATGAAAATGAAAAAAAAATGACTTTTATCTATGCCCAAATTCACTTAAAGTGGTATGAATTGTAAATTAAGTTGTAAATTCGAGACCTGCGGTAAAAATGTTTTTCTTTCAACAAACTGGAGCATTTTTGGCATGTGATTTTCCCCCAGTTTGGCAGCTTCTGATGGCCGCCAGAGCTGAAATCTACTTTCAGCGCAAATTTACTACATGGACCTCAGACGAAGTTGGGCATAGGTAAAAGCAACTCTCTTTGACTACAACTTCCTCATTGGTCATTTTCTCATTGGTCATTTTCACCTGTCCTCAGGTGAAAAGAACCCGACGCCACCAGTGAATTTCCGAAATGGACCCCTTTTCAAGCAAATCTAATCTGAATCATAACATGACCTTATTCCCTTGCTGTTAGAACTGTGTTCATGGCCACATGAGGAGAGCTCGCATATGAGGTGCGCTTCTTTTTCTGTCCGGTCGAAGCTTTCAAAAGCTCTGACATTGTCGACACTTTTGGAAATTTGTTTATTTTTCTGCTGGAGTTTCATGGCTATAAAGTTCACCAGTTCGAGAGTTCCATTTTTAGCTCACTGCATCAGGAGCAACTTGTTTTCGGTTCACTGGGAACAGTTTACTTTATCACAGCCACGCCAATAACGTATTGACCGTAATAATCCCCCTCTCTAATTATTCCCCCTCTCCACCTGGGTGTCAATAAATAATCCCTCTCTGTCTAATTACCCTGGCCCCAATAACCACCTTTACTGCATGTGTATCATTACCTGCATCATTTCATTTGCCATCCCCAGGCCTCATCACTCTGGTGATACAGGAATGTGAGTGCAATCAAGTCAGACTGAAGTGGGGACATCGCCCGTTCTAATTATCCCCTCTCTAATTATTACTCCCTTTCAGAGGGTGTCTAAAATTAATAGCCCCTGGGTGACTATTACAGTAAATACGGTAATTTCAATCTCGACTGTAGTGTACACTTGGTCGGCAGATGTCTCTGTGGGTTGGGAAAAAAAGAGAGAAAAATCCAGTTTGAGGTTACTTGTCCTAAAGTACAGTAGTTTCAGAGGCAACAGCATCATGGCTGCGGAGTTCGAGAGCTTGGAGAAGATCCTGGAGGACCACCTGCCCGACAGGGAGCTCTTGGAAGTCAAAAGGATCCTGTACGGGAAAGAGCTCGGGTAAGTATTTAGCCATGCTTCAAAAGGTCTGCAGTTCGACATGAACAAACACGCTCGGCGGCCTCCTCATGATAAGTAGGCATGGCCTCGAGCGGCCTCTGCCCTTTTCTGGAACCATCTTTGCTACATCGATAAGCTTGACTCCAGCAGAACTCGATTGTACTTGAGAAGTTTGTCATTCAGCGTCATCATGCTCTACGTGCACTTTGCAGTGTTCTGCCACTGCCGGAGACTGCGGCCGCGGCTGCTTCGCGCGGCGGTTTCGAGCTGCGCGGCTGCTTCTCTTTCGACGCGGCGGCCGAGCAGACCAGGGCCCCTCGGCGGGTTCGTGTAGGCCTGGTCCAGAACTCGATCGTGCTGCCCACGGACGTCCCGATTCTCGACCAGAGAGATGCGCTCTACGCCAAGATCGGCAAGATTGTGGACGCGGCCTCGCTCTGCGGGGTCAACATCCTCTGCTTCCAGGAAGCGTGGAGTAAGACTTACACTGTGAGGCAAAACCAAAGACCCCTCTGCTCGCTTGTCCATTTTTGGTCGCCCCTTGCCCTCCACGCCCCCTCCTGAATGCCTCCACGCCCCTGAGCACTCCCACTATGCACCCTCACTCCTGTCGAGTTCCCTGGAGGCTGGCTGCTTGTGTCTAAACGCGTCCCTCTTCACCCTAGCGATGCCGTTCGCCTTCTGCACGAGGGAGAAGCTCCCGTGGTGCGAGCTGGCCGAGCCCGCCGAGGACGGGCCCACAACATCGTTTCTGTCGGAGGTGAAGACTGTCTCAGTAGTGCCACTGTTGCTACCAATGCATCATGCATGGTCTCTGTTAGTATGCCAAGCGCTACGACATGGTCATTGTGTCGTCCATCCTGGAGCGCGACGCCTTCGAGGTCCTGCACAACACGAGCGTGGTGATCAACGCCACTGGGGAAGTTCTGGGTATCAGTAGGAAGAATCACATACCCAGGGTGGGCGACTTCAACGAGTCCACCTACTACATGGAGGGGAACACCGGACACAAAGTTTTTGAGGTTGGTGCGGTTCAGGGTGCTTCGTAGAAGAGTGTTTGTTCACCATGGACCAGGACACTGAGTGTCATATGGGCAGGGAGGATTCTGCAGAGGTGGAAAGAGATACAGGCTGACTCATCAGTTCATATGCACAGTGAGCGGCAGAAATATTACGACAGCACAGATAAGCGCTGCAATAACATCACTTAGCATTTTTTGTTCGACCGTTAATATGTTTTGTAAGAATTGAATAGTTTTCTTTAGACGTGAGGTAAACAACTTAAACTGCGAAGACCTCAAGCTTTCCAACTGTGCAAAGAGGATCGTTGCAGCTGCAGCATGAAGAAAGTTACATTTTGTCACCGCAACTTTTGGTTTTGGGGGTGAAATTTTACACAGATATTCTGAAATGTGTAAGGAAGAATCTCTTAAGAATGCTTTATCCTCATTTTAAAGATTGCGCTGACTCATACAGTTTGTAAAAGTAGCGTTTTTGTCCCGCGGGTCCGAATAATTCTATGACTTACTACCGCTTCACGTAGACCAAGTACGGTCGAGTGGCCGTGAACATCTGCTACGGCCGCCACCACCCACTGAACTGGCTCATGTTCGGCCTGAACGGCGCCGAGATCGTGTTCAACCCGTCTGCGACGGTGGGCGCGTTGAGCGAGCCACTCTGGCCCATCGAGGCGCGAAACGCCGCCATCGCCAACAGCTATTTCACGTGTGCCATCAACCGAGTCGGAGTGGAGAACTTCCCCCACGAGTTCACCTCCGGTGACGGAAGGCCCGCGCACAACGACTTCGGACACTTCTACGGCTCCAGCTACGTGGCGGCGCCCGACGGCTCGAGGACGCCGGTAGGAACAACGTTCAATACTTGACGAGTGGATCCGTCAGTTGGCGTGTTCCGCAGGGCCTCTCCCGCGTGAACGACGGGCTTCTGGTGGCCGAGCTCGACCTCAACCTGTGTCGTCAAGTCAAGGACAAGTGGGGCTTCAGGGTACGCTCCAACTGGAGAGTCAACCTACAAAGGACAATCCTTCAGTCAGGCTTTACTTTCAGATGACCGAGCGCTTGCAGATGTACGCCAACTCCATCATGAGTGCCTCGGCCCCCGGGTACAAGATGCAGATCGTCAAGAACCCCGAGAACTGCCACTTTTAACACACTTTCGTGCGTCAATGACTCCTGTACTACATCACACCTTTGGTTCCACCAACAGAGTGAGTCATATGAAGCTGAGTGAAGCCTTCCTCTGGACTCATGACAGCAGACTTTATAGACGTTGTGATAAACAGTGAAAACGATGCAGTCGAAGCACCCCAGGCTGAGCCAGGCCAACTTCCTAGGGCAACCAATTAAAAGCTCGTTGGAGCGCTGAAAGTGGGCACGCGCGCCTCCTCCTGCAGCAGAAGCTGTATTTTCTTAATGGTCTCTCTTTCTTCTTCGCTATCTTAAGACAAAGCGTTGCAGCCGCAGCCGCTGCCGCAGCCGCTGCCGCTGCACCTGCCCCAAGTCACAGCAATGGCGGCGACGAACGAGTTGGCGTCGAAATCGCCACTCTCCAGCATCGACCACAAGTCGGCCGTGAATTCAGTCCTCCAGTCGTACGCAATGGACAAAACGAAACTTCCCCTATGAAAATTAAGAAAGAGCGACCAAATAAAAAGGGAAACCCCGTGCGAGTGTCTGTTGCGCCAAAACTTGCTGCGTTGGTTTTCAGTTGTCGGTCTTCTTCTCTCTCATTTCATCAAGCTTGGTTCGTCTTTTACGACTCGGCAGGCAGGAAGGAGAGACTCGAGAGGCAGGAGGGACTCGCACACCTTCTGCCTCGGCCGCTGCACAGGTTTTGGGATCCTAACAGTTAGAGGAGCTTCAGTTTGCTTGAGAGGAGAAGGTAGCAGCGGTTTTACCTCTCTCCGGACGCTTCTCACAGTCGCCGCCAGGTAGCGAAGGAGGGGAGAGAGGGGCAGCCTTGTAGTGACTCCGGAGACGCCGAGATCCTCGCGTTGTCTTCACCCACCTTGTGCCGGAGCGATCGGAGCAACATTCATGGATATATCAGTGTTTTAGTGAGCGGGAAGAACAAGGAGGAGGAGGAAATCTGAACGTCGGATTCAGCGTGAGTGACTCACATGTCTCTAGTGGCCAAGTCCACCTTGATCCACCCCTTTTTTTGAGCTCGCGCACGCGTGGTCAGAGATGGAAATGACTGAATCTTTGAAGTGGCTTCGGGCGCCCCAATGGAGATGGATTAGACCCAAGTGCTGAGAACTTTCATGACTTCATAGACGCAGCAGTAGCAGAGTTCGTAGCTGGGCACTGGCCAGAGGTCATTTCCCACTGAACGCTGGCCAGATCAGGCATTTCCTCTCGTCCAGGCTGGATTCTGCTCCAACCCCGTCCAGCTTGTGACTTGCTCAAGATCAGGCCCAGGTTCGACGGCAGCGGGCGCAATTATACTTTTGAATTCACCTGCTCCGGAGAGGAACAACAGTGCGTGGGACGAAATGACCGCATGGATTTCATTCATGCTGCACCCACTCCGACCGGGCGGGCGACTCCTTCCTGAATGACACACACATGTACACACACAAGGAGGAGAAGTGCGAGGATCAGAACAACGCCCTATGCAAAAATTTGAAGCAATTTTCTGCCTGGAAGGGAGAAGAAGCTTCATGCTACATTACTTGATGCCCACACGTCTGCGTCGTGCAAATTTAGCGTGCTGACACGATCGCAAAGTTATTGTTGCGGCAACTGTAAAGGCTCCTGAGATTGATAAATAGCTCAGGGATATCTTCCCCTGCCCCCCCGTGGGGCCCCGCGGGCCCCCGCCCCCCCCGGCGGGGGGCGGGGGGTGGCCGGCGCGGTGGGGGGAGCGGGAGGCGGCGGGGGTGGGGGGGCCCGGGGGGGGGGGGGG